>VAPE01015076.1_pt1 | contig 12894 bp, 18 predicted proteins | sample 3393911 | NCBI WGS metagenome assembly VAPE01 (sample SAMN08290436, study PRJNA428436) | hydrothermal vent metagenome | isolation source: Deep-sea hydrothermal vent chimney | place: Atlantic Ocean: South-mid Altantic Ridge | reverse complement strand
CTTCTACGTTCACTCCCGTTACAACCCGGATATTTGCTCATGCCGCTTAACGGCACTTTGTCGATGGGCTTCAGAGGGTAACGTTTCCCTACTATTTTTGGAGGTGTAAGATGGCTGAACTTGATAAAACATTTTGTCCTAACAAAGATTGCAAAGATTATGGATTACGAAATCACGGCAATATTGGGAAGCGTGGCAAATACGGCAAGGATAAGGAAAGAGAACTTTTATATTGCAAGACATGTGGAAAGCGTTTTGCCGCAACTTATGCTACAGCTTTTTTTGGACTACATTTGTCGGATAATACAATCAGGCAGATTATCCATCATGCGGCAGAAGGAGTTGGTGTACGTGCAACAGCGAGACTGTTGGGTATTGACAAGGATACAGTGAACCGGGTGATTCTGAGAGCAGGTGAACATTGCGAGCTGGTATTGTCAAGCCTGTTACGTTCCCTGAGAATGACGGAAGCTCAGTTGGATGAGCTATGAAAAAAGAGAAGTGTTAGTGAAAAAGACCTCAAGCAGGAGTTTGGGAGGACATGGATCTGGACTGCACTGGACACCCCGACAAGGCTTATAGTCTGTTTTCTGATAGGGGACCGCACCTTGGAAGAAGCCCGTTGTTTTTTGAGGGATTTGATCACAAGAACACAAGACAAGCCCTTGTTTGTTTCAGACGAGTTGCCTCACTACGCTGATGGCTTGAAAGAGACGTTTCATGAATTGGTACAACCGGAGCCAACAGGACGCCCCGGTCGTCCGAGGAAACCTGAGAAAATAATCAATGAGGATCTGGATTATGCAACGGTTCATAAAACCAGGGACAAAGGCCGTGTTGTGAAAGTGGAAAGGAAAGTTGTATATGGTTCTTCGGAGCGTATTGAAAAGAAGTTGCAAGAATTGCCAGGCAATACGATCAACACCTCCTTCGTGGAAAGATCAAACCTTAACTGGCGGTTGTGGGATGCCCACTTGACGCGGAAAGGACTTACCTTTGCAAAATCCGTTCGGTGGTTGAAGGCCAAGTTTGCTATTTGCGTGTCTTTTTACAATTTTATACGGCCTCACGAAACACTTAGTCGAGGAGAAGACAGGATATTCAGACCAAAGACGCCAGCAATGGTGGCAGGGTTAACTAACCACCCTTGGACGATTAATGAGCTTTTGGGATACAAAGTTGTGTGTCAATAATATGGGGACATTACCAAAATTTACCGGCTAAGTCATTACTGAAAGTCTTTGATGCCTTAAATTCCTGTATAAGATGTGAGAGTTGAATTTACACAAAATATAGTGACCGGTTTTTCATAAAAAAAGCTTGACAATGGCAAGTTTGAGCAGTATACTATATTAGTAGGTACTAAAATACTTAAGTATACAAGGAAAAATCCATGAAAGAAGCAGCGGAACTTTTTAAACTTCTATCAGTAGATAAAAGAATAGAGATAATCGAGTTTTTAAAAAAGGGCGATATGAATGTAAATGCCTTGGCTGAAAAGTTGGGAATCACCCAATCTGCTGTTTCACAGCATCTACGCCTGCTTAAGGCAGCAGGACTGGTTACAGATGAGAGAAAGGGCTATTGGGTCCACTATTCACTGAACCGGGAGGCCCTGGAGCAATGTCGCCGGAGATTAAACAGGATCTGTACCTGTGGCTGCCGGAAAAGGAGATAAAGAGAAATATATTTTTCTCTGTAATATTAGCAGATGCTTATTTACGAGGATGCCGGCTATATAAATATTAAAAGTCTCATAATAGTGTGGACATATTATTAAAAAAATCCCTTCTAACCTCCCTTTACCAAAGGGAGGGATTATCCCCCTCTTTTGGCAAAGAGGGGCGAGGGGAGATTTTTAGATTGATGTCGGTTCAATTATGAGACGATTAATAAATCAATATTCCTTGCCGAAAGCCCCGACCTTTGGTCGGGGAGCTTCACTTATATATTTGTGATGGGAAAAATTTACCAAATGAAAGAGGGATAGAATGAAAATTATAACACAGGAGAATCATTTCTGTGGAGAAAACTGTATTTCTCCGGTAGTAAAGAGCCGATTTAAGGAATTGCACCTGAAGATAAAGAAAGCTGCCAAGACCCTGTGGGGTAAACAGCCGGAGCAATTTTTTGACTTTGAGGATATAAGCCAGGAGATGTTATTGAAGTTGTGGGACCTGTGTCGCAGAAGAGAGCCAAAATTGAAGGATGCAAATTTGTTTTACCTCTTATGTATTCTGAAATATGCTGCCCGCGACAGCCTTTATAGAAAAGGGAAAAGCATCGGGAAACATTCAAGGGTTATTAGCCTGAATGAAACAATCAATGACAACGGCACCGAGTTATGGGAGGTAATCCCTGCTGCTGAAACATCCTCCCTCACAGATGTGGAGATATCCCGGGAATACGAAGAAGAAATCAGGAAAAGACTGTCCAGGAAACAGAATAAAATCCTGGACCTGACTCTCCAGGGTTACAAACAGGTGGAAATAGCAGGAAACTTCAACGAAAGCCATCAAAATATAAACTATCACCTGAAGAAGATAAGAGAATGTATCCATCGGGTTTTGTTCAGAGAAGAAATTCAAAATAATTCAAGAAAAGTATGATTCATGTCTTTTGTTGAATTTTGAATTTTGCTTTCTGGGGCCAATTTTTCCTTTTATATAGCAGAGATAAAAAAGACCGACTTGAAAGGAGGTGATTTAGATGTGCGGAAGCAGTGATGTTAAGTGCGATGTAAAGGTAACAGAACTCGACGACGGCTATCAAGTTCAAATTACCGGGGGCAATGTAAAAGATGTACTTAAACCGGAGAATTTAAAAAAATGCATCGGAGCCTGTTGTTCCGGCGAAGCACCGTTTAAGGACACATGCCCTCGTTAAGTGCTCTTGAGTCCGGGTGGCCTCAAGGCCACCTGGACACCCCAAATACAGGAGGTAAACACAATGCATTGGAATTTGAGTGAAGACCATAAGATTATCAAAGAGGCAGTTAGCAAGATTGCTCAAAAAGAATTAGCGTCAAGGGCATCTGAAATTGACAAAACCCATTCTTTTGTTTTGGAGGGACTTAAGAAATTGAGAGAGGCAGATATATTAGGATTAGCGATTCCCTCCAAATATGGAGGAATGGGGATGGATACTCTATCCTTTGTCCTGACAGTAGAGGAAATCGCTAAGGCTTGCGGTTCAACAGCTCTTTCAGTTGTTTCACACTCCATATGCTCGAATATTATCCTATGCGCAGGGAATGAGGAGCAGAAAGAGAAGCATCTGCCGGATATGGCAAGGGGAGAAAGGCTGGGAGCCTTCTGTGTCCATGAGTCTAACTGTGGTTCTAACGCCTTAGCTCTTGAGACAAGAGCAGTATTAGAGGGTGATGCTTATATTGTCAATGGTTCAAAGATATTTATAACCAACGCTCAAGAGGCAGAGATTTATGCAGTTTTGGTACGCACAGATCCATCCGGGGGACCTCAAGGAATATCTATGCTTCTTATCGGGAAAGGCACTGAGGGATTTTCCTTTGGCAAGAAAGAGGAGAAGATGGGTCTTAACGGAATATCCAGTCGGGAACTCTTTTTCCAGGACTGCCGGGTTTCAAAAGAAAACATTTTAGGAAAGGAAGGAGAAGGGCTTAAAATCGTAGGTCAGGCGATTATCGGATTTGGGTTCTTTGGGGCAGCTGCTGTTTCATTGGGGCTTGCTCAAGTAGCCTTAGATGCTTCTATCAAACACGCAAAAGAAAGGATTATCGCAGGAAATCCCATAGGAGCAAACCAATTAATTCAATCATTAATTACAGAGATGAGTTTAGGTGTAGATACAGCAAGAGCGCTTCTCTATTCAGCGGTATCAAGACGGGACACAAACCCTCCCGCTCCCATTGTGGATGCCCTGAAAGTAAAACTCTATGCCTCTGAGGTTGCAATAGATGTTACAAACAAAGCCCTGCAAGTCTATGGTGGTCATGGCTATTGCAGAGATTTCCCCCTTGAGCGATACTATAGAGATGCTCGTGGACTTGCTTTACATTTTAAAACGACAGAGTTACTCAAAGCAGATATAGGTAAGATACTTACAGGTTTATAAAAAACCGGGGGCAAGTGGGGTCAGGCGGGTTAAACATGCATTTGGACTAAACATCATCCTCTCATGGCACGTCCACGGTGGATAGAATTCAACGGCGCCTTCTGTCACTTCATCGCCAGGATACCTTCCCTGACGGTCCGGATAGGGATGCGTATCTCAACCGGCTCAACCATTATGCTGACCCCGCAAATCCCGGGCGACACCGGAGGCTTTTCAATCCCAACTGGTTACTTTCCAGAAGTGTTCATATAAAACAGACTGTTTGGCAGGATTTAATTCTTCATCAAAGACAACACCTATATAGTATAGTCTCCCCAACTTAGACAACCAGACGACCTCACCTTCAACGGTATCCTTCCGTTTGGACCCTTTCAGGGATACAAAGGTGATTTCGATTGACACAGGAACGCCTTTCTCTATCCGGCTGTATGAGTATAACCCCAGCCCTGATCGTGAAATATTGGCCACAAGGCTTTCAACCGGTAAGGCATCCCTGCCGTTCTCCGCCTTAATAACCGCCGTAGCTAATATCGGGTATCTACGATGCTCACGTTTGTCTTTCATGTTCCCAATTGTAATCGCATTGCAGGTCCTGCAGGTTTTTTATTGATTGCCTTCTACTTATTAATTACCCTGATAGCCTTTTTATCATCTGATGTTTTAAAGAGACAGATCGAGGCCCTCCCGGTTCCTGTCGTTCCATACATATAGTTGATGTTTATGCCTGCATCGGCAATCTTTTTTGCAACCTTCTGCAACTGTCCTGCCTTGTTCGGCATCTCCACCGCAACCACATCCTCTCCCTCACTCTCAATCCCCAATTTGGAGAGTGCCCTCTTAGCCTTTGCATAACTGTCCGTTGTTAGCATAAAATATGCATCATCCTCAATCTTGTATGCGCATATCGTGGTGATATTGACCTTTGCACCTGAGATTGCAGCAGTAATTTCTGAAAGCAATCCAGTCCTGTTCGGTAAGCTAAAAATGAGCTGTTTTAATTTTTTCGCCTTTGCCATCTCATGCACCTCCTTAAGCTTTTCGACTATATTCCATGATATCCATTCAAAAAGTCAATAATTTTCTGTATTGAAAACCGCCCGCAGCAATCTGCATGGTCATCCCTTATCACCCCTTCTCGCACTTGGACGCACTATAGTTGACTCCCCACTTATGCATTGCATCAAGAATCGGTTTAAGGCTCTTACCAATATCTGTGAGTGAATACTCTACGCGCGGGGGCACCTCTGCATAAACCTTGCGCTTTATAAGACCATCTTTTTCCATCTGCCTCAGTTGCTGTGTCAGCATTTTTTGACTGATGCCGGAGATAGCACTGTTTAGCTCGCCAAATCTTTTTATCCTTTCGAATAGTTCCCATAATATGAGCACCTTCCATTTATCACCTAATAGTGACAGTGTTATTTCCACCGGACAATCCGACTTTTTGTCTTCCATATACACTCCTTTTTTGTTGATATCACACAAAACTTACTTTCAGGTATGTATAGCACAAAAAAGTGCCTACTTGCAATTGGATCGTAATAGCTATAAAATACCTTAAAGCAGTCGTTAAAAACAAACGAAAGGAGATGAGGAGGCTTGGTAATAAGAAAACTAATTCAGACAAATGAAGATGTTTCGAGCATTGTCCTGCGGATGGGTTTAGGGGCGGTATTTTTTGCCCACGGGGCCCAAAAGCTTTTCGGCTGGTTCGGCGGTTATGGTTTCAGTGGAACCATGGGGTTTCTTACCGGATCGTTAGGGATTCCTGCGCTGTTTGCCTTTTTAGTCATAATGGCGGAGTTTTTCGGGGCATTAGGGTTGCTTTCAGGACTGCTTACAAGGGTGGCGGCCTTTGGGATTGCAATTGTTATGGTTGTGGCTATTCTGATGATTCACCTTCAGTACGGATTCTTTATGAATTGGTCCGGTCAACAGCAGGGAGAAGGTATTGAGTATCATATTCTTGTTCTGACAATCTCGACCGTTCTGATGATTAATGGTGGTGGCCGATGGTCTTTGGACCGGCTTATAACGGAGAAAATAAAATAAGATGAACAGAACAGGAGGTAATCAACATGTCTGACGAAATTAAAAAAGAAATTCTATCCTATCTAAACGGGCACCTTTATCTAAATCTTGCCACAATCAATTCAGATGATCCGGCACAACCGCATGTCAGCACCGTTGCATATGTCAATGAAGGGTTTGATCTATATTTTGCAACTTCTGTGAAATCCCGGAAGTTTGCCAATATAGAAAACAACCCCAAAGTGGCGCTGACCATTGATGAAGATGAGGCTGATTGGATGAAAATAACCGGCCTCCAGATCGAGGCTGAAGCGGAGGTAGTAAACGAAGATCAGCTACCCTCTGTCTTCGGGATTTACTCAGAGAAATTTCCAATAATAAAGACTTTCCCGGCCAATCCCGATTATCGTTTCATAAAGATAACACCCCGGAAAGCCTGGATGCTCGACTATAGCAAGGGTTTTGCACATCGTGATTATTTAGAGCTTTAATCATTCTCTATAAAGCTCTGTCCCGGGGTTAACGACGGAATCGGAACCCGGGACAGACCTGACCGATGCTGTATTCCCCTCTGGTTTTTGTAGTATAATAGTAAGTCAAGTTATAGCAGCAATTTGATATCACAGGCCTTTTAAAGGCAATCCGTAAGGCTTTTTTTATTGGGAATATGAATAATTTCCTCCATTATTCTGGTAGTTTTATGTCTCGCAGTTTTCTCTGCAGGCATAACACCTGCCTTGAAAGTCTGCATTAAAGACAAGTCCTTTATCTGCGGCTCTTATACATTTATGTTTGACCAAAATGTTGGTTCAGCAGCAGTCAGCGATAACAGTTATACAAGATTCTATCTCCCCTCCGGTATAAACTCTTCCCCGGAACCGGTCTCTTTTATCTTCCACCCCCCAAGAATCACCTCCTGATTTTCGTTCCTTTGACTACAGTATAATTCAAAACATTTTCAGGAGGTTTCTTAATGAAGACAAGAAACATCATATGGATTGTTCTGCTCTTAATGCTGGGGATTTACCTGTTCCCCTCCATTAAAAACAGGGTGGTCTCAGCCAAAAACAATGTCTCGAAAACAACTATGGCTCCCGGATTCTCCCTGAAGGATTTATCCGGGAAAGAGGTGCACCTTTCCGACTATAAAGATGAGGTGGTTCTTATCAATTTCTGGGCAAGCTGGTGTCCTCCATGCAAGATAGAGATACCCGGCTTTGAAAAGATCTATTCGGATTATAATGACAAGGGGTTTACGGTTATCGGTATCTCGGTTGACTCTGTTTCACAATCCTTCATCAGGAATATGGGTATGACATACCCTGTGGTTATGGCAAATAAAAGGGTTGTAAACAACTACGGAAACATTACCGGAATTCCCACATCTTTCCTGATCGGCAGGGATGGCAAAATAATTAAGAAGGTTGTGGGGGTTTATTCGGAAAGCAGACTCAGGAACGATGTCGAAAATGCCTTGAAGAACAGGCAATGAGGAGATCAAAATGGAAAATGTATCATTGTTGATGGTATTTGGAGGAGGTCTCCTGTCATTTTTTTCTCCATGCGTTCTGCCTGTTATCCCATCCTATGTCTCGTATATCACCGGGATATCATTTGAAGATCTCACGGGTGAACAGAACAAGCGCAGAATAAGAATAATAACCCTCAAGAACTCTGCGCTTTTCATTGCCGGGTTCTCGCTGATATTCATCCTCCTCGGCGCGTCCTCAAACTTCCTTGGAAGGGTCCTTTCTGATTATCAGGAGACCGTCAGAAAAATAGGCGGCGCTCTTATCGTTGTTATGGGACTTTACATAGCCGGAATTCTGAAGATTGGATTGCTGTCTCAGGAAAAGAGGTTTCACCTGCAGAACAAGCCTGCCGGACTTCTGGGGTCTTTTCTTGTAGATACAGCCTTTGCTGCGGGATGGACACCCTGCATCGGACCCATTCTCGGCTCTATCCTCCTTTATGCCGGCACTGCAAATTCAGTTGCATCGGGTATAGAGTTGTTAACAGCCTATGCACTGGGGCTCGGTCTACCCTTTCTTATTACATCCCTTGCCATAAATACCGCCCTCTCTTATTTTAAAAGGTTAAATCGCTATATGAGGGCAGTGTCTGTCGTAAGCGGATTGTTTCTTGTGGTAATGGGAATACTGCTTTTTACAGGAAAATTCACCGTACTAAGTCAGTATTTGACCATGTTCTCAATGTAAACAAGATTGCATAACTACCGGAAAAGCCTCCGGAAGCGTTGCCGGAGGCTTTTCTGAAAAACAGATGAAACAAGTTAATTCAACCGCACGATCTCGGGATACTCTCGATAGGGTTCAACAATCATGGTGTCCCTTATGACTATGCCCGTCATCTATAATCCTCCCTTACCGGATGCCAGGCATCAACCGCCTTTGCAGGTTTGTCCGGAACCCTTGCGCTGTGTTCCTGATTGGAGAGAATCACGATCCCATCACCGGCCTTTAAAACCCTTGTCTCTCCGTTGAGGCTGAATTCCATCTCACCTTCAATGACATAGGTTATCTGCTCATGCGGATGTCTATGAGTTGGGATGACAGCACCCGGATCAAATTCAAAGAAAGTCATCATGGTATCGTTACCGAAAACCGCCCTGAGCTTAATCCCTTCAAGGACATCTCTTGCCTTTAATTCCGATTCTCTGAAAAAGGTCATTTGCCCGCTCCTTTAAGAACCAAATATTTAAGCAGGTTTATAGAAAGCACCCAGCCCCGGAAAGGTTCAGACCCTCCGAACTATCGCCTCATATGGATCTATTAGCATGGACCTAAAAGCAGGGAACATAGCAGCAACTGTTCCTGTCGATAAAGATACGAATATGCACGCAGCTATCAGGAGCAGAGACTCCGTCATAGACGGCAGTAAGAATGGACTACTCAATGTAGCCTTTATCGACTCTGTGAAAAAATACAGGAATACCCCGCCACAGAGTATCCCGGATAAAGAACCAATAAGAGAAAGCATCAAAGCCTCGGCCATTATAAGTCTGAATATATCGCCCCGCTTTGCACCCATTGCCCTCAGCAGGCACAACTCCCTCTGTCTCTCGTTTACTATCATTGAGAAAATTACCCCGATAAGGACCAGCGCCACAATCCATACAGCCCCGGTTAGTACAAAAACACTCCTTATCACACCGGAGAGTCGCTCCCTTATAGATGACAGCAACCGTCCGGGCACTACCGCCCTTACACCGGGCAGATATTCCGTAATATAAGCGGCCACACTTGAAGGATCATATCCGGGCTTTACCTGAACAAGCACGGAAGAGATCTGGTTATTCCCGACCGATAATCGCTTTACGTTTTTCTTTGTGTTAGACCCCTTGATCATTTCTCTCACCCCAGCAAAGGGTATGAATACAGAGTTATCAATGAACTTCAATCCCGTCTCCTCAAGCATCCCCTTAACCCTGAACTCGGTACCGTACAGCTTTATTGTGGAACCGGGGGAATAGGCTCTCAAGGCCACATCCATACCGATAATTACCTCCCTGGAGGAGGGGGGACTCATATGTCTATCCGACAGCCAGGGCACCAGGGTAAAATCCTTCTCAGGATCAAACCCTATAAGAAGAATAGAGGATACATCGCAACACTGCGCATACTGGGCCGTCTGCAGATACACCTCGCTTGCAACCCCCTTTACCCCTTCCACAGCCCTGACCATACCCTCTATCTTCCTGTCCATATAGAATGTTGTCGGCTCACCTGACAGAAGGACAGTCCTTGCCCTTGGCTCAGCATCAGCGGGAACCACGATAATGTCTGCCCCGAGGCGTGCCTCACTCCTCTTAAGCCCTCGCTGCACAGATGAAGTAACATAGATCACGGGAAACAGCACTGCCGTAACCAAGCCGACGGACAGGAGTATTGCGGCACTCCTGAATACCCTTCTCCTTAGATTTCTCCTTGCAATACCGTAGATACCAATCATTTTTACAGGCCACACATTTACGGATCCCTTGTGATTATTGCACATCCGTTATCCCCTGTCAAGAACGGCTGTTTTGCGCTGAAAACCTCAGATCAGCCACGCCGTTTTATAAAGAACTTGAAGAAATTCGCAAAAAACTGCAAGGATTGTTTTCGGTCTAAACACAACATTTTGATATTATATAGTTTATAATTATGACATGCGATGCATTCTCTTGGTCCTTGATGGCCTCGGTGATAAAGGCCTCCCTGAATTTGGAGGCAAGACGCCGCTTCAGGTTGCAGAGACCCCTAATCTTGACCATACTGCAAGCATCGGCATGAATGGCCTGTACCATAGCTATCTTCAGGGTGTTGCCATGCCGAGTGAGCTTGCGCATTTTCTTATGTTTGGCTATGAAATCCATGAGTTTCCCGGCAGGGGATTGATCGAGGCAATCGGAGAAGGCATTGCCGTCAATGATGAAGAAGTCGCAATTCTTTCCAGGATATTCTCTGTCAAGCCTCAGGACGATAGACTTATCTTAACTAAAGAAACCCCTGAGGTGGATATAAAAACCTGCAGGACCTTACAGAAAGAGATACGGTTCTTTCAGAAAGACAACATCGAGATAGAATTTATTCCCACAAAGGCAATAGAAGGTATCCTGATTCTCAGGGGGGAGGTATCGGCAGATATTACGGATTCAAACCCTATATACGAAAGCCGCCCCCTTATGGAAATACTGCCGATAGAGGGGACGGAGGACAGTGCCGGGGCACTCCGTACAGCTAAGGTCCTTAACAGCTATATGAAGTGGTGTTACAAAACATTATCATCACATCCAATAAACCTGGAAAGGCAAAAAAAGGGCCTCCCACCGATAAATGCTGTTGGTACACAAAGGGCCGGTAAGGTGACCGGGGTGACTCCGTTCAGACAAAAATGGGGGCTGAATCCCCTATCTATAGCATCGGGCTCCCTGTACCACGGGCTTTGTGGTTTCCTTGGTATGGAAATCCGTAAAGTGCGGGATACGGGAGATGTAGAAAAGGACCTGATTGAAAGGTTGGGGATAGCGAAAGGGGCGGATGAATTCGATTTTATCCATGTCCATACAAAGGCCCCTGATGTAGCAGCACACACAAGGAATTCAGAACATAAAAAGTCTATACTGGAATCCCTTGACCGGGCGATTTCTTATGCAAGAGAGGAGATTTTACCTGATGGGGAAATCCTCTTCATTATTACCGCCGACCATTCTACCGCAAGCGCCGGCACGATGATACATTCCGGGGAGACGGTACCAATTACCATGTATGGAAGATATACCAGGAGGGATGATGTTACCGGGTTCAACGAGATAAGCTGTGCCGGCGGAGGGCTCGGTCCGGTTAGAGGAAAGGAATTGATGTATCTTATCCTGAATTTCCTGGACAGGGGAAAACTCTTCGGTCTTATGGATTCACCTGTCGATCAGCCCTATTTCCCCGGCATGTATAAACCTCTACGGATAAGACATGCACAGAAAAATACTTGAGATACTGAGTAACAAACCCGAGATTGTTACCGGGTTTCCCGACTGGCTGCTCTCAGGGTCCAGGATCAAATATCTGAGGGAAACAGAGGCCCTGGCAATAGCGGAGATAGCCGGTAGAGACAGTATTGCAGCAACCCTAAAGGCAGTAGAGGCCGGCCGTATAAAAGCGGTTATTCCGACCATTGTCTATTCCGGTACTGAATTCGGCGACTGGAACAGGCCGTTTGAAAAGATAGCCCTTCTGAGGGAATTGCTTAAGGAAAGGGGTGTTGAGCTCTTCGAGCCTGTTATCCTGGGCTCACCGAAACTCTGGTGGATGCTCTGTGGTAGATATACGGCCCAACTGTCAAAAACCTTTGGTTTTTATACCCCCTGCCTCGGTTGTCATCTCTATTTCCACGCAATCCGCATTCCCCTGTCAAAGATGATCAATTCTCATATTATTATCAGCGGTGAGAGGGAATCCCATGACGGCAGAGTAAAGCTTAATCAGATAGGCATTGCCCTCGATGCCTATCTCTCCCTTCTGAAGAAGTTTGACAGAGAGCTTCTGCTTCCACTGAGATATGTTCGCTCAGGCGATGTTGTTCAGTCAATCATAGGGAGACCGTGGACTGAAGGCTCGCAGCAGATACAGTGCGTTATGAGTAAAAACTATGTCGGCGAAAACAACCGGGTAGAGTATTCTGAAGATGCGATAAAGAGGTTATTTAATGAATTTGCTCTCCCGATGGCAGAGGAGATGATAAGAAAATATATAACATAGAAGAAGGAAGAGGTTCAAACCTTGAATCGTGAAGTTATATCTTTGAAATCCTTTCCCCCTTCTTCTTTTTTGCTTTTAGGAGCTTTTGTGTAACCTCATGCGTCTCCATATTTACCTCCAATTAAATTGTAACATGTTATCTTAATTTCATATTATTTTAGTGGGATACATCGAATAAACGTAACGATAAGGTGTATGGTTCCATTGCGGTGAGAGACTCGCCGATAAATGATTTAAAAGTCTCTTGAAGGCTTAGGGGAAAAGGTGCGTTTGAACCTTTGTAATGTTCTATAACTCTCTAATTATAAAAGATATTTCTTGAAATGTACTTTTTACTTGACAGGGATGTATAGGATGTCCCGAAAGTTGCAGAGTTGTTCTATTGGCGAAACTTGAGTTTAAGCTATGCTGTCTCATATTGAAAGACTTTTAACTGCTCAGCACTTATTCTGGTGCTCAGATTGAGAATTTCAAGCCCCACAACTTTACCCTCTGCATTAAAGTCCAAAAT
>VAPE01003245.1_pt1 | contig 12964 bp, 13 predicted proteins | sample 3393911 | NCBI WGS metagenome assembly VAPE01 (sample SAMN08290436, study PRJNA428436) | hydrothermal vent metagenome | isolation source: Deep-sea hydrothermal vent chimney | place: Atlantic Ocean: South-mid Altantic Ridge | reverse complement strand
TTGCTGCAATGAGAAAAATGATACTCATTGCCCATGCTATCTATAAGAATAAAACGGTGTTTTGTGATGATTTATAAACAACAAAAAGAAAAACAGAAGAAAGGAAGTAAAGGATTAAAAAAGGGGGGGGTTAGGGCTTGACTTTTAAGACAGTATCTGACCCCGATGACTTCCGTGACTTCCGACCCCGATGACTTATGCAAAGGCGGCAGAATATAAGCAACGGCACCGAATATGTATTATAGTTGAAACTTAAATATAATCCATTAAACGAATTGTCTCATCAAGAATCTATATAAAAACAATAGAATGGAGATGATAAAGCCTATGGTTAAAAAGTGGACTCACAAGTTATATCATTTCCATCAGTCACTTAATAACACCGAGTTTAATCATCTCTAATGTAATTTTTGATGCGGTGGAAGCTTTCATGACTGACAAAATTTTACCTGCTTTCCTACCGGGCATCGCTGACAAAATTTTAGCTGCATCAACTGATGACAACAAAGACAAAGACTTAGCGGATGATTGAGGATCGGTATTTCCATATATGCTGCCTATCATCTTATAATTTCTATTTTCTAACTGTTTGGCAGTTGCTTCCATTGCCGATCTTGCATCGTTATATTTTTTTATAAGAGTTTGCAATCTATTCTGTTCTGCCATCACTTTAGTTTTGAGATTTTTCAGATTCGATATACTTGTCTTAATCTGATTTTCATACAGATATGAGCTTGAATTGGAATCGGTTGGCTTGGTTACTTTCCCGGCATTTACAATAATAGGAGATAAAATTAACAATATAATCACCGTTAATGTTTTCATTTTTCTCAGATACTGATTATTTGCAGATTCATCATTCATTTTTTGCTCTATTTTTTCCTGTTCTTCATTAATATCCTGCTGTCTCCTTTCCTTCAAAGATCCAAACAGTTTGATCTCTTTATGTACTTCGGTAATTCGTCCTATAAGCTCATCTATCTTTTCGGTCAATCTTTTCCGACTCTCATTTAACTCTTTCTTTTCTTTTTGATTTAAATCATATTCAAGAGATATATTTCTAATTTTTTGTATATCAAGTTTTTCTTTAGTCAGCAACCGCTTAAAGTGGAGTTCATTCTCTTTAAGCAAATCGTTTTTTTCTTCAATTTTTCCTTCTATTTTTAGTTCATCTTTAATATAACCGCTCATAATCATTCTTAAACCGTTCATCAATCCGGTCTTTATATGTATAATTTTAGATAGTGTTTTAATCCTTCTTCTCATCACGGCAATCATTGCTGAGTAATCTTACCTAACTCTATCGAGCATTTTTTACTGTCAAACCATTTGTCTGATGATTGTTCTAAAAAATTATCTATCAAAGGCACTTTGGAAATCGCCTCATCAATCGAACGATCAGCACCTTTCTTATATGCCCCAATTTTAATCAAGTCGCTATTCTCATCATATATTGCTTTCAAATGCTTGGCTTTTATTGAAATATTCATCATCTCTTTTGTTTGAATATATGGCATTAAACGAGATATGCTTTTGTTGACATCAATTGCAGGATATTTTCCGCTCTCGGCAATCCTCCGAGAAAGAGTAATATGACCATCCAATATTGATCGGCAAGCATCTGAAATCGGTTCGTTAAAATCATCCGCATCAACTAATACGGTATATATAGCTGTTATGCTTCCGGAATTATTTATTTTGCCGGCTCTTTCCATTAGTTTGGGAAGAAGCGAAAAAACCGACGGCGTGTATCCCTTGGTTGACGGGGGTTCACCTATGGAAAGTCCTATCTCTCTCTGCGCCATGGCAAAACGAGTAACAGAATCCATCATCATAAGCACATCTTTGCCCTGATCTCTAAAAAACTCCGCAATAGCAGTTGCACAAAACGCCGCTTCTCGTCTCACAAGAGGCGGCTGTTCACTGGTTGCAGCAACAACCACAGAACGTTTCAGTCCATCTCCCAAGTCTCTTTCAATAAACTCTTTCACCTCACGTCCACGCTCGCCTATAAGTGCTATAACATTCACATCTGCATTGCTGTTTCTTGCAATCATCCCCATTAGAGTGCTTTTGCCAACTCCCGATCCGGCAAAAATTCCTATTTTCTGACCTTTGCCAAGCGTTGTGAAACAATCAATAGCTTTAACACCTGTCTCAAGCGGTTCGTTTATTATTCCTCTTGATAAAGGTAAAATAGGATCCGCGTATAGCGGATATTCTATGTCAGGCGAGATGTCACCTTTAGAATCAATAGGTATGCCCATTCCGTCTATTACTCGCCCGAGAAGTTTATTACTGCATCCGATGGAAAGTTTTTTATTATTCAATGTTACTTGGCAGCCTGAATATATACCTTCCGTATTACCTAACGGCATTAAAAAAATCTTTTCATTATCAAAACCTACAACCTCAGCCAAAAGATGCCTGTTACCAATGTGAATATCGCATATACCGCCCAATTGCGCCGGCACACCGACTGCCTGCAAAGTTAAGCCTACAACCTTTTCAATTTTTCCGTAATAGCTCAAAGAATCAGCGTTTCCTAAGGTTTTAATTCTTTTTGATAAACTCTTCAAGTTTTATACCTTTAATCTGATTTTCTATGTTTTTAATCCTGGTTTCTATTCTGCCGTCTATTTTTCCATATTTCCAGTCTATAACAATGTCTCCTATTTTCAGCTCTTTATCACTTTTAATATCAAAAGATTCTGAAAAACTCATTTTCTTTTTATCGTCTTCGGATACATAAACAACAAATTTCGAGTTTATCTTTTCTACTATCTTGTCAACCACCTTTTTAATTATAGTACCATCGTCTTTATCAAGTTTCTCATAAATTAGATTCTCAGATACAGCTGCTATTAAATCAGGCAGACCGTTTTCAAGGCTATTAATTATAGTAATATAGTTAGCGTATAAAAGATCAAGTTTTTTTACCGATGAATCAATATTCTCAAATGCTTTATCATACATATCTTTTAAAGCGGATTCGGCAGAATTTTTTCCGGTAGCTATTCCGTCTTCTCTACCCTTGTTATATCCTTCATCATATTTCTTTTTGTATATGTCCGCTAATCCTTCCGATTTTCCACTGAGTCGACTAAATAGACTATTGGTATCTTCGTCTGTTTTAAGATCGTAGCTATCCAGTTTTTTAAGAGACATATTGGTCATCCTCACCGGCAGAAGTTGATATAATACCTTCATCGTCCATAGCTCTTATCTCTTCTACTATGCTATGCTGAGCTTCGGAAACCTCTTTTACTTTAACTGCTCCCAAATAATCCATCTCCTCTTTTATGGTATCCGCAGCACGGTGACTCATGTTGGATAAGAATCTCTCCTTTATTTCTTCAGTCGTCCCTTTTAGAGCAACAATAAGATTCTTCTTGTCAATTCGCTTGAGTATTTCCTGAATATCTTTGTTATCAAGTTTGGCTATATCATCAAACACAAACATCAGATCTCTGATCTTTGATGCTAATTTTTCATCCTCTTTGGATAAATTTTCAAGTATTTTTTTGGAATTTTCTCTTTCCATGTTGTTAAAAATCTCAGCAACATTATCAATGCCTCCAACCTTTATACCCTCGGATACGGAGACATTTTTAAGGCGGGCATTTAAAATTTCGGAAACCTGCTTTAGCACTTCAGGGGAGACATTTTCTGTACTTGCCATCCTTAACATAACTTTATTTTGAAGTTTTTCTTCTAATTTAGACAAAATTTCCGCTGCTTGCTTAGGCTTCATGTTTGAAAGTACAACTGCAACTGTTTGCGGACGCTCATCTTTAAGAAACTTTATTAATTCAGAAGCTCCTATTTTAGAAAGAAATGCAAAACTATTTCCATACCTTAATGTTTTTTCAATTCTTAATATTATAGCCTTAGCCTCGTTTTCAGGCAGTCTTTTCAGTATTAATTCTTTTGCATATTCAAAGCCGCCCTCATTAACATATTGGTTTGCCATCACAAGATTGTAGAACTCTTTCAATACTGATGCTTCAACAGATTTGTCAACCTTTTTTGTTCGGGCAACCTCTTCGGATATTAAAGCTATCTCATCTTTGCTCAAATATTTATATATATTTCCAGCCAGTTTCTCACCAAGAGCAACTGTAACAATGGCCGCTTTTCTTATTCCTGACAGCTTATCAGAAATTTCACTTGTTTTACCCATTTTGACTATTCGTTTAGCCACCCTCTAAGTACTGTGGTTGCAGTTTCAGGTACATCGTTAACTTTTTTCTTAACTGAATTATTAAATTCTTTCTCTTTTATCTGAGTCTCTGTTAGCTGAGATTCGACCTCGATCTCTCTTTTAACTTTAGCTTCGATATCTGAAATCTTTTGACCCACAACCGTTTTGTCAATACTACCGGATGAATCAATCTCGGCAATCGGTTTGGAAAGGTTTTTTACAAGCGGCCTGGCAACAAACAGGTATAAAAGCATAACAGCTATAAGTCCAAAAAGGTAGCGCAAAATGGGCAGAAACTCTTTTAATTTATTTAATAATTTTTGCATAGTGCTAACTTTTTGTACAGGTAATACTGCAGGCAACGCAAACTGAACATTTGCAACGGTCAGCGTATCTCCTCTATTTTTGTCGTAGCCTATGGCTGAAGCAATAAGACTTTTTAACTGTTCCATCTGCTGGCTTGAACGTTTCACATATACTTTCTTTTTTTTATTCATAATATAGCTGCCATCAACAATAACAGATGCTGTAACACGTTTGATTCTTCCAGGTTCCAAACTATTCTGCGTGATAGTTTTTCCAACATCAAAATTAGTTACTGTCTTTTTTTTAGATGATGAAATGGGCGCCGATTGAGCTGCGGGCGAACCGGTAACATTAGAAACTACTCCCGGCACACCTGAAGATGAGGCTCCGTTTTTCTCACTTGTAGTCTCCTCGCTTATGGGAACAGAATTAGGATCATAACTAACCGACTGTTTGCTGCTCTTACTAAAGTCGGCATCAACCTTTATTGCCACCGTTAATTTATTTCCTACAATCGGGGCAAGAAGCCTTCTAACTTTATTTTCAAGCAGTTGCTCAATCTGTCTTTGATATTTAATTTTTTCATCACTTACAGCCATTTCTTTGGATCTGCTCAATAAAGTTCCATCCGTACTAACAACCGTAACATCTCTTGTTTTCATTCCTGGAATACTTGAAGCAACAATATGCTGAATAGCCCTCACAGACGCCATAGAAATATTATAATTCAGCGAAAGAACAACGCTTGCAGACGGGCTTTGCTGTTTAGAAACAAAGATTGACGGCTTTGGTATGGCTATTTGCACTCTGCTATTTTTAACTTCATCAAGACTGTTTATAGTTCTTGTAAGCTCACCCGAAAGCGCCCTTTGGTAGTTGATATTGTTCACAAAATCCGTTGTTCCAAAGTTAGATTTATCAAACAATTCAAAGCCTACAACACCGCCGGATGGAAGATTTTTTGATGCAAGCTGCATGCGCACATCAAAAATTTTGTCGCTCGGAACATCTATTGTTCCTTCTCCAGCAAGCTTATACTTTACATGCGAAGATTTAAGTTCGGCAATAATTTTCGATGTATCAGACGGAGTCAGTCCGGAATATAACAGTGAATACGGTGTGCTGCCGCCCTCGGAAAATGACAAGACAATTAGACCTGCGAACATTAAAGTAGCAAAAAATGTCAGTAAGACCCTTTGTGATGCCGACAAGTTTTTAAATAACTTGGATATTTCTCGTAATAAAAGGCTAAAATTCATTCAGCTTAGACCTGCATACGCATCACCTGATTATAAGCCTCTATAACTTTATTTCTCACCTCGGTCATTAATTTGAGTGATTGGTCAGCCTTCTCTAATGCAAGAACGGTGCCTACGATATCGTCGCTTTTACCTTCGGCAATTTTTGCTACAGAGTTATCCGCCTCTTGTTGAAGTTTATTCACAGCTTCAATCGAACCGGATAGAATTTTTCCAAAATCCGCACCTCCGTTTGACTGCTTTTTCAGAGGATCGGCTGATATTATGCTGTCTATTTTGTTTATGCCATTCATTTTTAGTTAATCCCCCTTTCTATTTTACCTTATTATACAATTAGTTTAAAAAACTTCAAGTCATAATCTGATGTTACGCACCCTTATCTTTTTATATAAAATCTTCTATAGTCTTCTTTATCCAAGTATAGCGAGCGTATTTTTCACAATACTTTTGGCAGCATCTATCACCGATGCATTCGCTTGATATGCACGCATTGCTTCAACCATATCGGTCATTTCAACAATAGGACTTATGTTTGGATAATGAACATAACCGTTTTTATCAGATAGCGGATTTGACGGATCATATTTCAGTTTCGGAGGGCTGTCGTCTCTTACAACATCTTCAACTTTTACTTTAGAAAGATAGTTTTGAAACGGGACAGCTTGAAATATAACGGAACGCTTCTTATACGGACCGCCTTCAGCGGTTTTTATGGTATCGCTGTTAGCTATATTGGAAGATATAATATCAATTCTAAAACGCTCTGCGCTTAATCCACTTGCCGCAATGTCAAAAGCTTTCATTTTTCTTTCCTCATACCCTGGATATCTGATTGAGCAAATTGTTAATGGAATTAAATTTAAATCTTAGCATAGAAGAAATCTGAGCGTATTTAACTTTTACTTTTGCAATGCTTACCATCTCTTTTTCCATATTTACATTATTGCCGTCATTTCTTGCTATATCATTGCTTAAAACTATTTTATTTGATGTGAAAGATGGTTGTATATGTCTCGGTGAAGTTACTTTAAGCAGTATATCGTTGAAACTGCTGCTATCTGTTTGAAGTTTCAGGGCTTTATAATTAGGTGTATCCATATTGGCAATATTAGATGATATGATATTCATTTTAGTTATTTCTGTTCTCATGCTATTTGCCATAAGGTTTTCAATTTTATAATTTAGCAAAATATGCCTCCTTCTTATATTGGTATGAAGCAATAACTATTCCAACATATACCAAATGTTGAATGAAACATATAAAAATTATACTATTTTTTTCAACGGAGCTCTATGCACTTGCTTCATTGCAAGAAAGCAGAAATCCGTTCTCGCTTAAATCAACACTACTCTTCGTACTCTTTGAGCTTATTTCTTAATGTTCTCGGTGTTACACCTATCATATCAGCAGCTTTAGTTTTGTTCCCATTACTTTTCTCCAACGCTTTATAGATCAGTTTTTTCTCCATATCGGCAAGGAGCATAACGGAAAATTCTTCCTCTTTCTTTAATTCAGAACTAAAATATGTTCCATGAAGAAAAATATCGCTTCTATTTAAAGTTTTGCCATTTGAAAGTGCAACCGCCCTTTCTATAACATTCTCCAGCTCCCTTATATTTCCAGGCCATTCATAATTCATCAGTAGTTCCATAGCGTCGTCTTGAATTGATAAAACCTGCCGCTTGAACCTTGCCCTATATATTTGAAGAAAATGATTCGCCAACTTTCCTATATCTCCTTCTCTATGTTTAAGTGGAGGCAGCTCCACAGTCAAAGCATTAATGCGAAAAAAGAGATCTTTTCTAAGCTTATTTTTTATTATAGATTCCTTTATACTGCGATTTGTAGATGAAACAAAACGAAAATTAACCGGTATAACTTCTTTTCCGCCAATTCTCACAATCTTCTTTTCCTGAAGAACGCGTAAGAGTTTAGCCTGAAGATTATACGGCATCTCTGTAATTTCATCTGCAAACAAAATCCCGCCCGATGCCTCTTCAAATTTTCCTATTCTTCTGCTAACCGCATCGGTAAATGCCCCTTTTTCATAACCAAACATCTCACTTTCAAATAGATTCTCAGGAATAGCTGAACAGTTGATTGCAACAAACGGTATATCTTTATTGCCATCACCAATATTTTTCATTAGATTGTAAATATAGCGGGCTGCAACCTCTTTTCCTGTTCCACTTTCACCGGACAAAAGTATCGGAATATCGGTATCGGCTACCTTTTTCAAAAGAGTTTTAATCCTCAGAATATCACCATCACTGCCTATAAACTTATCATCGGCGATATTTGTTTCATACCCTACAAAACGAGATGCCCTTTCTATGGCTTCTTTCAAAATCTTATTGTCAAACGGTTTTAAGATAAAGTCCGATGCTCCTAATTTGAGAGCTTTAACCGCAAGCTGAACCGTACCGTATGCCGTTATAAGTATTACAGGCAGGCTTATAAACAGCTTTTTTATCTCTTTCAAAAGATCTACGCCATTCATACCGGGCATTTTAATATCACTAATAACAACGTCTATTGATTCATCTATCAGCCTCAAGGCATCTTTTCCATTTAATGCTAAAACGGTTTGATAGCCAAATCTTTTGATAGCTATATCCATAGCTTTTCTCATCTGCTGATCATCATCAACGATTAATACTTTCATTTTCCCAGCTGAAATGGAAATGTTAGGGATCTTCTTATAATATTTAACAATCCGCCTCCTATGCTTTGTATCGGCAAAGGTAAAATTTTAGGTTTATTTAATTTGCCTTTTACAGAAAACGAGAGTATTGAAAAGTTTTTATCCTTTCCCGTTAATATCCATCCTACAATAGGCACATGCGATATTATTTTATTTATAAGTGTGAATATTTTTATTCCAAGTACGCCGTCGATAATATCTTTATCGGTATAATATTTTCCTATAAATATCATATTTAGATCACCTTTTATAATAAGCGGGTCTTTGGTAAACAAAACTCCATTCTCAAGAGTAAGAGATCCGCTGACTTTTTTAAATTTCAATCCTTGTCTTGCAATATTTGTAAAATTTAATGTTAGAATGTTTTTAACGGATAAGTAATGCAAAAGCTTCGATAAAGAAGGAAATTTCTTAATTCTCCCGTTTGTCGAACTATACTTGACAAATGCTGAAGCTGGTCCATCTTCAGGTATTAAAAAGTTGCCTTCAAGGTCTAAATTTTTAGCACTTAGCTCACCATTAAGTCCAATCTGATTCATTATGAGATCGTCATTTATGCCCTTATAGCTAAAGTCGCATTTGATATATTTTTTAGATAGGCTATAAAGCAGATTGCCTTTTGCAAGTGCGTTAACAAACCTAACCGTCAGATCTTTTGATGCAACAAACTCTCTGTCAAATGTTATATTAGCAGTAATAAAAGGAAAAACAAGCTTTTTATAATGCGTGTTATCCATGCTCAGATTTATAGTTCCTTCTCCAAAATCTCCCATGTTGTCATCTCGTTTACCAATCAATGAAAACAGCCTATCAAGCATAATGCTTGAGCTCTTCAAAATAATATGCCAATATTTATTTTTTATTTCATAAAATCCATTCGCTGAAAAATTACCGATGCCTATGTTGCCTTTGCCCTCTACACTTATAGTCTCATTTTTTATGCCGACCTCTGCATTATACGAAAATATGTCGTTACTTATATTCATCCGCAGTCTGCCTTTGTATTTCATTTTATCTTTTGGAATTAAAACGCTTCCCCGTAACGCTGTAATACTGTCTATGCCAAAAATTTTCTTTTTGGTCAAACCGTCAAACTGAACTGAAATATTCTTTTTGACGATAATTTTAAATTGACCTGAATATGGTAAATTTAATGACGGTAATATCATTTTAAGAGAGTCAGCCTTTAGACTTCCGATTAAAGTAGTAGAACTATTTTCGGGATTGTTGGATGGTATCTTAATAAAAACAGATGCGGCAGCCTTAAGATCGGGCATATCAAATCTCATATCGGATGCGCTTATTGTTACTGTATCGCTTTTTCTTTCTATAACAACAAGATCGGAACTAAGTTTCAGATTACGGTCATAATTTTTGAGATGCACATCTTTTATATTAATTAAAAACGGAAAAAACGGTTTAGGACGAAAACGATAATCTCTTATTGATATATGCATTAGCCCAGTTATTTCATCGGCATATTTCAAAAGAGATTGAGCATGCTTATCATGCAGAAGATTAGTGGTCATCTGTCTTGCCGCATCGTCAAGCTTAAGTTTTAGACTTAAATTAATTGCCGCTGATGGTTTGCTGAACAGATTGCTTATTTTAATATTTCCTTTATTCACAAAAGAACTGCCAAGATTTCCTTTGAGATTAGTGAGATTTAAGTTGTTATTATCAAGCTCGAATTTCCCGCTTGATTTAGTAAGCAAAGGTGTGTCGGAAGTTATTTTAAAGCTCGCATCGTATGCCTTTCCTGCCGCTGTTATCGATACTTTCCTCAAATTATCTACATAACCCTCAATCACAGCTCTTTTTATCCTAACTTTCCCTGTTATTTTATATTTATCAAAAATAGCTTTAAGTTTTTTGCTTGAACCACTTAAAAATGCTGCATTTGCAGGATAATTTTTGATAGTAAGCCTGAATTTCTTTCTTTTTACATGGATATTAACAGTCAGCATATTCGGGCCTTTCCATACAAAAATTTTACCATTATATTCTTGTTTTAACGGATCTACGATAGCCCTGACTACAGCATCATCAATATCAAAATAAGGATCAACCGCAATCTCACCGACAGAAGCTTTCAGTACGCCAATATTGCTAATCAGGTCATAATTGAATGTGCCTGATAATTTTCTTAATTTCAGTTCCTTCGGAATCAGAAGCTGTTTCAAAATAGCCGAATCAAGATTTTTAAATGATAAAACAATCTTATTACTTTTTTTCAGATATAGGAGATTTGCATTCTGGTTTCTATACTCAACCTTCGCATCTATGCTATCATCGCTTAAAACTGAAATATTATTCAGATAAAATATCCGGTTATCTATCTTAAGCCGCATTTTGCCGCCTATAATTTTAGACAAAACCAACTTTTTGCCAATGTCCTCTATATTTGATCCTGATTTCTGTTTGCTTAAATCAAGTTTTATATCAGGATTGAATAATTGCACCGAACCTATGAGCTTCGATGTTCCGAAAAGCCAGTTAATGATTGCATCGGTTTTATATAAAACCGATATTTTTTTAATCTTGACTGAACTTCCTTTTTGACTGCATACAACATTATCGGCAATTATAGCAAATCCGCTGCCGTTTATTCTATAACTGCCGTCAAATGTTATATTTTTACAAAATGACTGCGCTTGTTTGTGTAGAATCGGTTGAAAAATAAGATAATTAAAAGAGATTGCAACTGCAGCTATAAAAAGGATAAGGCTTACGGCAAAATATACCGCCTTCTTCATGTTCTGTTTAACAACAAATGCTGCACCTCGGTTTTTCATAATTTAGGCTGCTAAATCTCTGCTGAAATCTAATACCTAAGCTTTTGCCCTTTGCGTCTTTAGCTTTTTAAGTAAAGCATACAAAAATCATAGATTCCATCTAAGCATTATTGCAGATTTCGGTCTAATTTTCAAATTTATATTTCCTTCTGTTATTTTGCCGTGCTTTAAATTCTCTCTTTTTTAATGTCAACTATTGGCAGATTGCAGCTTTGCACTTTATTATTCTATTTATACTGCTTTTCTCGTATATTGCGAGACCCGATGTTTGCATTTGACATTTGCCTAACATCATTATTATATACAGTATGAATGACATCAATTACAGACATCAATTTAAGTTAAGCGTATTAAATATTTTAAATCAAATTGAAGGCGGCTTTAAAAAAGGTATCAAGATAAGTTTGAAGATAGTTGTTTATACATTCCCGCTTTACATAATGATAGACATACTAAATCAGCTTGGATACATACAAAAAATAGGCAATATCTTTTCCCCGTTTATGAGATTTCTCGGATTGCCGGGTGAGGCTTCCGTAGTTTTAATAACCGGATTCAGTTTAAATTTATATGCTGCAGTGGCAGCGGCGGCACCCTTAAGTTTAACTGTCAAACAAATTACAATACTTGGATTGATGATCGGTATAGCCCACAATCTTTTTATAGAGACCGCTATTTTATCTCGTGTAGGTTTCAAAGGATACATAATTGCATCTTTTCGTTTATTAGTATCTTTTACTGCAGGAGGAATTCTTAATTTATTATGGCATTAGCTATTGTGCCTGCCCTTTCAGGCGCATTTTATCTTAGCGCCAAAATTACTGCAATTATAATATTTTTAACCATAGTGTTTGAAGTATATGAACATTCCAAACTGTATAGCAGAACAAAACAAATAATAAGCAGACCTCTAAAGAAAATTGGTATTTCAGAAAATGCATCAATAAGCATGATCGTAGGGCTTCTGCTGGGAATAGTCTATGGATCTGGCATTTTGATTAAAAACAGCATAGACGGCAATATGAGTCATAGAGATATTATATTTACAGTAATATTTCTATCCATCTGCCACGCAGCCATTGAAGATACACTTATATTTGTTGCTGTAGGTGCAAACGGATTCATTATGCTTGGAACTAGAATACTGCTTGCGCTAACTATTGTAGCAATATTAAACAAACTATGGAAAAAATAACCTTAGAAAGTATTATTTTAATAATGCAGCAATTGCAGTGGTCTCATAATTTGCTCCGGTTTTCAGCAGAATAATATGGCGGCAACCGAAGTTTGTATTTTCGATTTCAAATTCTTCTGAATATTCTCGTGGTTAATATTGGGAGATAACGATCAAGCCTCACCTGCTGTATGCAGCGCTGGCGCTGGCGGTCAAGTGAAGCTGATCCGTTACAAACCTTGCACTTTATATAAAAAGAAATACAACCCAATTGATATAAAAAATGCTATATAGCCAATTATAAGAAATTGCGCTGTGAACATAGCCGAATTATTTGTGCCTTTATTTGTAACATAAATCTTGTATGCAATTAAATTTGCCAACGACCCGAAAAGACTCCCAAAACCGCCTGTGTAGTAAATTAGGGTCGGATCTTGCATTATAACATTATCATATTTTATAATATAATGATTTTATGACGCGACCTTTACGAATAGAATTTCCAGGAGCAGTTTATCATA
>VAPE01015305.1_pt1 | contig 12982 bp, 14 predicted proteins | sample 3393911 | NCBI WGS metagenome assembly VAPE01 (sample SAMN08290436, study PRJNA428436) | hydrothermal vent metagenome | isolation source: Deep-sea hydrothermal vent chimney | place: Atlantic Ocean: South-mid Altantic Ridge | reverse complement strand
TCATCGGGTTGCACTTCCTGCACAATACGGATAAGGTTTGTGCTGTCGGTCATATCCCCGTAATGCAAGATAAGTTTGGGGTTCGGCACATGAGGATCCTGGTACAAATGGTCTATTCTATCTGTATTAAACAACGACGAACGTCGTTTGATACCATGTACCGTATATCCTTTTTTAATAAGAAATTCGGCGAGGTAAGCGCCGTCCTGGCCGGTGATACCGGTTATTAGGGCTGTTTTCATTTTAATAAGGTTAAAGTTAAAAAGTTAAAGGGACAAGGCTAAAGGATAAAGTGGTGGGGGTTAACGTTTAACCGACGTTTTTGTATAAATACTTCCAAGAATATTTTTCAATTCTAATGATTCCTGACGTTCAACTTCCCATCTTTTTATCCACGAATTACACGGATTAAACGAATTGTTTTCGCTTCGCTCAAACATTTATTTTTATCTAATTTATCCTTCGTGTAATTAGTGAAATTAGTGGATTGTGTTTTGTCCACATATTGCACGGATGTTTTTTTGTCCACGAATTACACGGATTGCATCCTGATATGCTACGCTACAGGACAGGCTAATTGGTTTTTCGCTGCGCTCAAAAATTTATTTTTTTATCACAATAATATAATCCTCAAAATATCCTTCGTGTAATTGGTGTAATTAGTGGATTGTGGTTTTGTCCACGAATTACACATATGCTTTTTTGTCCACGAATTACACGGATTGCACTAATTAGTTTTTCGCTGCGCTCAAAAATTTATTTTTTTATCACAATAATATAATCCTCAAAATATCCTTCGTGTAATTAGTGAAATTAGTGGATTGTATTTTTGTCCACGAATTGCACGTATGCTTTTTTGTCCACGAATTACTCGAATTACGCTAATAGTTTTCGCTATGCTCAAACCTTTTCTTATCCACGGATTACACTAATTTCATTACTCAAAATTGTGTTTTTATTATAAAAGTAAATTACTTATAGCAATAGTTCGGTAATTTTTTGTTCTCGCAAAGACGCCAAGACGCAAATGCTTGTTTCTTAATAAGTTATACTTATCAAGAAACAAGTACAACTGATTGAAAATCAGGTTAATAAAATTATTACCGGAGGAGAGCAATATCAATTAAACGAGTTGAACGACAGAGTGGATTGAGTATGCATTGCATAGGCGAAAGCATCCGCGTTGCAATCACGGAGGAGTAACCGGAGAAGTCATAACCATTTGCGTTCGATACCGGGAGATTTCTCTTCCGCCTCCGGCTGATCGAAATTACACGAAAGGATGAACAATAAACAGAGTACTTTTTTTACTCAAACTTAATGCTTAATAACGAACCTAAGGGTTTAATAAAGAGATTATTAGATTAATATTAGTTTTTAAAATCGTGCCAAAAATAATTTTTATTATTATTCACAGAGTTTTCTTCCTATAAGAAATTGCTATTCAGTGTTTTATTATTTATTCACGATGCTATGTTAATAAATTTCTAAAATAGACTCTTGACTTTTCCGTATCTTTGCTTTTGTATAATTCATTTAAAATGAATAGGGTATATTGTATAATGAGATTAAATTAAAATAAGAAAGGGGGTTGTTTATGGACTAAGTTAAATTTTGGGTGAAAGCACAAGGTGCGGAAACCTATAATGAGATAAAATATTTTTTTAAATTAAATTTTAATCATGAAAAATTCAAACAGGTTATCCGGTTACCTTAAAAACCGATTATTTATTAACTTCTTAAATACAGAAAGGAGAACGATATGGTTTCTTATCGTTTATATCAGCGGGTGAACCCGAAGTCCCCAACGGATGCACGTAAGTATTATGCATTCCCAAAATCTTCAGGAATTGTTGAATTACGAGAGCTGGCAAAGCGTATTTCCCGTGAATCAACAGTTAGTACAATGGATACTATGGCCGTATTGGAAGGCTTACTTCAGGTTATCCCGGATATGTTGATTGATGGCAACATCGTCAAACTCGGTGACTTCGGTACTTTCCGGTTGGGTCTCTCTTCAGAAGGGGTAGAAAACCCCGATGAATTTAATGCTTCATTGATCAAAAGAACGAATTTACTTTTTCGTGGCGGAAAAGTGTTCAAAAATCAATTAAATAACATTACATTCATCAGGGCAAAAGATGCCTCAAAATCTACCTAAGCTTTATTGCTTATTTTTTAAAGGCAGTAACAAAGTTACTGCCTTTTTTTTGTTTTGTAAAGCTTTTTCCTGATTTTTTATTATTTCACCAAACCCCATATAAAACAAGACATTTCAAAGTTACTAACAATTTCTCCATTACAGTCGTTGTTTTAGCGGATCATTTTTTATTTTATCGGCATGGTTTAATGATTTTATGCTGATGATTTCTTCTTTTCTTTTTATGCTAATGGGACGCCTGCAGAAGACTCGTGGGAAACGTGTCCCATGAGAATCTGTAAGTTATACCTGCCGGTTTCCTCGCTATGACGGAATGGGGCATTCACACTTTCCACATGACCTGACGGACTCAGCCTCGACAAAGAACGTTTAATTCTGAGCCTGCCTTTAGGGCGGGTCGTGCGGTGGAGCAGGCGCGAGAATCTAATGAAACTTTTTCTTTTTCTGATACAGACTCTCACGCCCACGCTTCCCTCTGGCTTACGCAAAAGTGGGCTCAGAGTTGAACGGACGAGTGGGGGAAAAACGGACGAGTGGGAAAAAACAAGTTCCGTTTTCCGGAAAACACAACCCCTCCCTGCCAATACGAACCGGCATATCAACAGGTTTTATTCTACCCTACTGTTTGCCTTGATTTCATTTGTTATACTTCTCAATCGCTTCCACACACCTCTCCGCTGTTTTTCCATCCCACAACTCGGGGCGTTGGGGTTTGCGGGTGAGGCGCAGGGTGGCTTGGTATTCTTTCCGGATTCTTTCCACATTGTTGCCTACCAACACGGAGGCTCCTCCGTTTTCACGTAGAGTAATGGGACGTTCGGTATTCCAACGTAATGTTAAACAGGGTGTTCCCAACACGCAACTTTCCTGTGTTATATAAAATTTTCTATATGGAGTTAAATTGATTCCAATCAAACCACCATTGGGAATTATAACGAATTTTTTCTTTTATAGATTTATCCAGTTCCATATCAGAAAATATCATTAATTCAGAATTTGGTTCTAATGCTTTTAAGCCGTTAGCATATCCTTTGGGGATATAAACCAGCTCACTCTTATTACTTTTTATGATATGATATTCCGGTATTAGATGTTTAGACGGATTTGAAAAGTTATCAATTTTAACCCAGGCAATAACAAAAGAGCCGGAAATAGGATAAAAATATTTTTTTTCAAATTGATGACCTTGCCAGGCACGTATAAAAGTTGTATCCAGATGTTTAATAAAGTAGAACCGTTTTATACCTTCACAATGAAAGTCATTTACAAAACGCATAATACCCCGGTGATCTTCAAAACGACCTCCTTTTATAATTTGAGGTAATTCCGGTACTTCTAAAGCCATTTTAAGAGCGATTATTTGTTTGCCAAACAACCCTGTTTACATAATCCGTATATGATAATATAATTCTTACAACTTTATCTGAAACATTGGGCATTGAATAATCATAAACAGGGCGTAAAGTTCTTTTTTCACCTCTTTTTTGAGAAACTAATATTTCCAATCCCTGCATAATTCTATCTTTATTTAAACCAACCATCATAACTGATGCTTCTTCCATAGCTTCAGGTCGTTCATGCGCTTCGCGTATATTTAATGCAGGAAAGTTCATAATAGATGATTCTTCGGAAATCGTTCCGCTATCAGACAAGACGGCAAAGGCATTTTTCTGCAAATGGTTGTAGTCGTGAAAGCCGAGGGGTTTCAAAAATTGTATCAATGGGTGGGCGGCAACAGTGTAATTTGTTTCACTGTGTTTCATAGTGTTACGTTGTGTAGCCAATTTGTCAAGCCGGTTGCGAGTTCTGGGATGTGTAGAAACTATTATGGGATATTTGTATTTTTCCGCAATGGCATTTAGTGCATCAAGCAACTTCTCAAAATTATCTGAATTAATATTTTCTTCACGGTGAGCAGAAACAACAAAGTATTTTTCTTTTTCCAATGAAAGACGTTCCAAAACATCTGAACCATTAATTTTATCCATGTATGTGTTTAACACCTCAAACATGGGGCTGCCTGTCTTTATTATTCTATCAGGAGGGAGTCCTTCCCTTAAAAGATATTCTCTTGCTATACTACTGTAGGTAAGATTTATATCTGAAATATGGTCAACAATTTTGCGGTTTGTCTCTTCCGGAACACGTTGATCAAAGCAACGGTTTCCTGCTTCCATATGGAATATGGGGATATGTCGTTTTTTTGCAGGAATGGCACACAAACAACTGTTAGTATCGCCTAAAACAAGAAATGCATCGGGTTGTTCCTTTTCAAGAATGGGGTCAATATTAATTATTATTTGACCAATAGTAGTAGTTGCGTTTTCACCGGCTGCATTTAAAAAATAATCCGGTTTACGCAAACCTAAGTCTTTAAAAAATACTTCGTTTAATTCATAATCATAATTTTGACCTGTATGAACCAGAATATGTTCAATAGAAGGGGTTTGGTCTAATTTTAAAATTACCTGTGAGAGACGAATAATCTCAGGGCGAGTGCCTACTACGGTTAGTATCTTTAATTTATTCATAGTTTATTTATTTGAACACTGATGACATGGATTAAACAGATTTACGCTGATTTTTATCTGGGACTATTCGTAGCATCCGCGTTATCTGTGTTCTATTTTAAACGACTTCAAAGTAAGTATCTCCATCGTCAGGATTATAATGCTCATTGATCCAAAAGATGGTATAAAGCTCTTCATCGCCGATATTCGTAATATTATGTGTGTACCAAATGGGCATATCTACAAAACTCGGTTTATCACCGTCAAGTTCAAAATTCAATACCTCGTCAGTTCCTATTCTCCTTAGCCGTATTCTTGCTTTTCCTTTGATTACGGCAAAGCGTTCTGCCTTACGGGTGTGGAAATGATTTCCTCTGGTAATGCCGGGCTTGGTGGTAGAAAACGACACTTGCCCGCCACTGTTTAGTTTTATCAATTCCACAAAACTACCTCTGTCATCGGAATGCTTTGTTAGGTGAAATGGGAAGAATGTTTTATGGTCGATATAGCAGAGGAAGGTGTTGAAGAGGTTTTTCTCAAATTCATTGTCTAGATTGGGGATGATGCCTTTTTCAAAATAGTTCTCTTTATATCCTTCAAGTAGTTTAAGGACTTGTGATACTTTTACTGTTTTTGTGTGTGGGACTTCATATCGGGCAATAGAACGCTGATGACGCTGATTTTGCTGATTTACGCTGATTCTATCTGCGTTCCTCTGTTCCATCTGTGTTATTTGCGTTCCATTAATCTGATTCCAAAATTCCTTTACCAATTCACCCACATAAATCAACTTTACTTCTACATCCACATCAATATGAGGATGTTCGTCATGGGTCAGTTTATGACAAAATGTTGCGATAAAGGAATTATAATGAGGCTTGCCGAAAGGTCCGAAGACATTGGGAATAATTAAAGCAGTGAATTTTGCATTATTCTTTTCTGCCCATTCTTCTAACAATTTCCTTCCGTCAAATTTGGATTTACCATACAGGTTGTCTCTTGTTTCCTGTGTAGAGGAAGAGAAAAGTATATGAGGTGTGGAAGTAGTATTTTCACATGCATTTATCAATTTTTTTACCAAGGTAATATTCGTATCGTAAATAACCTGTGGATCGGGGTGACGGTTCATGGCTGCAAGGTGAACAACAACATCACATTGTTTTACAAAGTTTTCCAGTTTCTCTTTCGAGTTGAAGTATTCATCCTTAAAAGGAATACGTTCAACTCCTTCTTGCAATCCGAGGAAATTATATAAATGTGTGCCGACAAATCCGGGCTGACCTGTTATTCCAATTTTCATACTGTGATTAATAGAACGCAGATGACACAGATTATGCCGATATGCGCTGATTATTTATTTGAAAATATTTTTCTACGAACTTGTGGTTTTTTACCAAAATTCAACAATAAACCCACTTCTATTTCAGTAGCTTTTAAGTAATTAATAAGTTGCAATTCATGTTCTTCACATAAGGATTCAGCTGCTTTCAACTCTAATATTACGACATCATTAACAATTAAATCAGCAAAGTATTCTCCTACAACTACACCATCAAAATATACTTTTATCGCTTTCTGCTTCTGGACATTAAAACCTTTTTCTTCTAATACGTGTTTCAAGGCGTTTTCGTAAACTTTCTCAAGAAAACCAAAACCCAGTTCATTATAAACATCATAAAAACATCCAATTATTTCAGATGTTAAGTCTTTATATTTGTATTTTTCTTTCATAATGGAACACAGATGACACAGATTGTGCTGATTTGCGCTGATTGTTTTATTAAATCATTTTTTATGCGAAAAAATAACCTATTACCTAAATTCAATAACTGTGTATAAAGTCTACAAAATATGATTTTTTCTTATATCTCGACCTGTGTTCATCTGTTAAATCAGCGTTATCAGCGTTCTATTCATTTGTGAGCAAGCGAACATCCTCTCTAATTTCAGGCAATTTCATCAAAAGTTTCTTTGTGCCTTCCACATCAAGCCTAATGGTATTATGAGAATGGTACTCTTCTATTTTTTCCATGTCGGGTTCACCTTCTGAGAAGTAACGTTCATAATTTAAATCACGTGTATCAGCAGGAATACGGTAATAATCGCCCAAATCTATAGCTTTTGCCATCTCTTCCCTATTGACTAGAGTTTCATAAAGTTTTTCACCGTGGCGGGTTCCAATAATCTTGATTTCATTATCTACTTTATATAACTCCTTCAATGCCTTAGCCAATGTTTCTATGGTGGCTGCCGGCGCTTTTTGCACAAACATATCACCAGGTTTACCGTTGTTAAAAGCATACCATACCAAATCCACAGCATCTTCGAGGGTCATCATAAAGCGGGTCATGTGAGGGTCGGTAATGGTAATAGGTTTACCCTCTTTAATTTGCTTAACAAACAGCGGGATTACCGAACCCCTGCTTGCCATAACATTTCCGTACCGCGTACCGCACATCACCGGTTGCGTTATTCCCCTTGACATGGCAATCATGGTTTTTTCCATCATAGCTTTGGAGAGGCCCATAGCATTAATAGGATAAACGGCTTTGTCTGTACTAAGAATAACCACATTTTTTACCCTGTTTTGAATGGCAGCTTCCAATACGTTTTCTGCTCCAAGCACATTGGTTTTAACAGCTTCAACCGGAAAAAACTCACAGGAAGGTACTTGTTTAAGTGCTGCAGCATGAAAAATATAATCAACGCCACGCACTACGCGCTCCACAGAACGAAAATCACGAACATTACCAATGTAAAACTTTACTTTCGGGTTGTTTAATCTTTTTCGCAGGTCATCTTGTTTTTTTTCATCCCGACTGAAAATCCTGATTTCAGAAAATTCATCAGAATTTAAAAAACGGTTTAAAACGGCATTGCCGAAAGAGCCGGTACCGCCGGTGATAAGGAGAGTTTTATTTTTCATGTCTATATTTTTACAATCTTCACACTATCCCAACTTATTTTTTCATTAGCTTCTTTTACATCAATAAAACTAAAATCATTAGTCCATTTGTTAAATTTTTTAAATGATCTCTTTAAACCATAATATGATTTAAATTTACGTAATAAAGATAAGTTTTTAAGTATAGGTTGACTTGGATCAAAATCTCTGGGATGGAAATAAGCCATGATATAGTTTGAATCTTGAGACCATCTTTTTAATAAATAATATGGGATTAATCTAAAATATCCTCCTCCAGAAAAAACAAAATCAAAATTAAAAAAGGAATTAACACTAATGGGTAATTCTTTTATTATTTTCCCATTATACTCTACTAATGATGGTTCTGGATAAAAATTAACAGGTAATCCTCCATGTGCTCTTTTTGTAGGAAAAACAGAGCAATCTATTTCTATTCCAATATCATATAATATTTCAAATGCCCATAAATTTCTATTTGTTATTGAAAAACCCGGGGCTCTGAAATATTTCACTTTCTTTCCTGTAATATCAGATAATATTTTTACAGAATCTGTTATATCTTTTTCAAATTCATCTGGAGTTAAAGTATATGACAATGTATGATTTGTACTGTGTGACCCTATTTCAAATCCTAATTTATCAATTTTTTTTACCAATTTGGGATACTTCTTACCAACCCAACCTAAACAAAAAAAAGTTGCTGATAATTCATTGTTTACCAAAAAATCAAGTATTCTGTCAAGGTTCTGTTCTATTCTTGGTTCATAATTAACCCAAGTAGTTAAATCTTCTAAAGAAGGTATATCAAGCAAATGAAACCATTCTTCAATATCAAAAGTTAATATATTCATTTTGTTTAATAATTTATAATTTCCCCATTCTTAACCCAAAAAACTTTTTTTGAAATTCTAGCTGTATAGATGTCTTTTTTACTATCTGTAAAAAAAAGATCTATTTTTGAAAAACCATTTTTTAATAAAATCTTTTTTTTCTCTTTTCTAAAAGGATGTTCTAAAATTCCTTCAATTCTTCCTTTTTTATCAACCTTAAGGGTAGTAGCATATATTTTAGCCTTTGGAAAAATTAATCGCAAATAACAATAGAACGATGCTGATGCTATAATTATATCATTTTTATTGATTTGGTATTTTAAAAAAAAATCTTCATACAAATGGTTTAATTGGATTGTAGAAGCAAATCTTTCAGATATCATTTTAAATTCTTCAATATTTGAAGGACAAAACATTTTTAAGCCTAATTCTTTTTCTTTTCTCACTGAAATTATTCGAAACTTCGATAAAACCTTAAGAAAATAGAAAAAGATGGTATATAAAAATGAAACATCCCTTTCTTTTGAGCAAAATTTATAAAACTTCTCAGTACTATCAAAATTAATCAAAGTGTTATCAAAATCAAATACTATTATTTTTTTCTCCATTTTGATATTAACTTATTAAAATTATGCTTATTAAAAATTAGAAAAAAATGAAACCATAATACATTTTTAAACTTCCCGTATGTTATATTAATAAAGCAACTGTTTTTTAATAGACGAATAAATCGAAATTCTTTTAAGATATTAATAAAATCTAATATTAACCAAGATATATATACATCATATCTATAATTCGAATCAATAATTCCTTTCCCAAGACTTAAATTAATATAATTTATAATAAAATTAGAATTGCTCTTTTCTGATAAAAGTATTGAACCCCATAAACGAGGATTTACTTCTATGACCTTATAATTACTTGATTTAGGATCCCACAAAAACTCAACCATTGCGAAACCCGACCAATTTAATTTTTTCAACAATTTTGCACCTTGAGATATAAGTTTTTCATTTCTGTGAAACCTCGAATAAACGCTTACTCCCCCAGTAGAAGGAAGTGTCCTAATTCGTTCATGACCATAACAGGAAATAACTTTCCCTTCTTTCATTAAATAAAAGGCCCCTAAAACTTTTTTCCCGTCTGGTAACAACTCTTGTAGTAAGTTACTTTTTTTATCAATGTTTCTAATTTTATCTATCTCATTTATGTCGTTTATATAAATAATTCCTTTCGCTCCCGAACCAATTTGTGGTTTACAAATAACTGGCCTAAAAACAGCATTGTTGTTTAAAACTTCTTCAAATTGATATAATTTTGGAGCGGGGATATTATTTGCCAAGCAGAATTCATTTAGTAGTTTTTTATTTCTTGCGATATTAAAATTTTTATCCTCAGGTAATAAATATTTTAAATTACCTGGTGAATGTTTATTTATATATTTATAGATTAAAACAGTTGTGTCTTCCTCTATGGGAATATAAACTATATCTTCATTTTTATAAACTTCCAATATCTTACTAAAATCTTCTTCAAAATGTATAAACGAGTCTTTCCTTAATAGAAAATTACTTTTATCATAAACCAAAAAAGAAAATATATTTAGCTTTTTATCATAAGTATATATTAAATCTTTAGAGTTTACATATCTTTTTAAGATATTAGAAACGTCAAAAGTTTTTCTTAAATTAATATCTGTTATTAAAATTTTCAATTCAGTAAATTTCTTTTATATATTATCAACGCGTAAAAGACTATCAATTAATTTGTCTTTATTAAAATTAACTAAGCAATAATTATAACCATTTAAACCAGTTTGTATTAAATCTTCTTCTTTTAGCACTAAAAGCTTTTTAATATATACTGATAAAGAAAGATAATCACCAGCAGGAAAAGCCATACCACATTTTGCTTTATTGATAATTTCAGCTGTTTCACCATTTATCATACCAATAATTGGTTTTTTAGACATCATATAAGTTTGTAACTTACCGGGTACTGTAAAAGAATATAATGGCTTATTCCTTAATGTTATTAAAAAAACATTAGCATGACAAAAAAAATATGGCATTTCATGAAGCGGATAAGACCCTAATAATGTAAAATTATTAAGGCCTTTATTATTAATAAGTTCCACTAACTTATTCTTTTTACTACCAGCTCCTATAATCACAAACTTTATTTTTTTATTGTCTTTTAAGAGTTCGCCTAATTTAACTATTGATTCGACATCTTGAGCATACCCAATATTTCCAGCGAACATAATAATAAATCCTACTGGCAAAACATTTTTATATCGATTACAGTCAACATCCTCCTTTTTATTAAATAAGTCTTCTGCCCAATTAGGTAAATACTCAATTTCTATTTTCTTTTTATTTATTCTTTTGCTAACTGATTTTGCCATAAATTTAGAAGAAATCAGGATACGATCTGAACTATTATAAATAAATGAGACTATTTTATCCAAAGCTCTTATAAAAATTTTATTTCTAATGCCTTTTGTTACAATCAGACTTTCAGGCCACAAGTCAAGAATCCAAAGAAACATTGGCGTTCCAAACATCTTTTTATGTACAATAGCTGGTATAGCTGAAGTAATCGGCGAAACAGCAAATACTAATGTAAAATCATACTTTTTTTTATGAAATAGAGAAAAAACTGAACCAATAAAAGCAAAAGATAAGTAATTTAATGTCATCATTATCGGTGAACCATTTAAACGTGGTATAATAGGGAGCCTATAAACAATTACATCCTTAAAACTTGATTTTACTCTTGAAAAAAAACCATATCCTTTGAGAAACCTTCCTTTCGGATAATTCGGTTTACCCGTAATTACAGTAACGTGATGACCTCTTTTGATTAACTCTAAGCTTAAATCATTAATTTTAAAGTTCTCTGGCCAAAAAACCTGACTTATAATCAAGATATTCATTCGTCAACTATTTAATCCCTGTTTTTTTTATCTCAAAAATTTTAGCATTTACCTCAATATAATAATTCATTTTAAATGCAATATAATAAAAACCTTCTCTTCCGTCTAAAAACCCGAGTTTAATAAAATATTCATAAAAAAAGTATATGAACGGAAAAAATTTATTATACAAAACTCTTTTTTTTAACCATCTTCTTCTATTTCTCTTTGACCCAAATAATTTTGGTCTTATTTCATTATCCAATCCTTCTAAAAAAACTTTTGCTTCCCAATTAGAATATTCGTTATGCTTATGGATATACCTAAAAAGATTATTAAAATCATAATGTAAAATACTATTTTCAAGTGTAGATATATTACCATCAACTATCATGTGTTCGTGAACCTCCATATCTGCCATTGATGCATCCTGATCCTCTAATAGTTTTTCATACCTACCCATTTTATATTTTATTAATGCTAGCTTTTTTAAGCCGGGATAGGAATATTTCAAGGGTTTACCTAAAAACACAAACTGAAAATTCAAAAAATAACCATCTATATATTTATTTGTAATAGCTACCCCAATTTCAGTTTTCAATTTTTCTGTAACTATTTCATCAGCATCAAGGATCAACAACCACTCATTTTTAAATTTGTAATTTTCTAACATCCATTGCCTTTTCTTTGGCCAACCGCCTTTATAATAAAACTGAACAACTTTCACCCCAAATTCTTCAGCAATTTGTATTGTATTATCAGTACTCTGAGAATCCACTAATACTATTTCATCTGCCCAATCTACAAGAGGCATAAGGCATCTTTTAATATTTTTTTCTTCATTTTTCGCTGCCATTAGGACAGAAAGTTGAACTTTACTCATTATAATTTTAAATTTTAGCTTTTATAAACATACTTTTCCATAAATAAGGAATTCTACCACTTCCCTTAAATACTAATATTTTAAACCCAAATTCTTCAAGAAGGACTGTAATCGTTTTGCGACTCCAGAATTTAATATGACCTCCATCCCACAAAACTGTGAAATGATTATCCATTTTTCCAAAAAGTGCTATTATTAAATTTTTTAGATACCCATGATACGGAGTAGAAATTATCAATTCCCCCCCCCCATTTTTCATAAGTACTTTTTTACAAAAGCCAACGTATCCTCTTGGATCATATAAATGTTCAATAACCTCGGTGGATATGATAGTATCAAAGTTTATGCTCATTATATCATGAGGCAACTCTTGTGAATTAATATCCTGAACAAAGAATCTATCAGGTCTTTTTCTTCTTGCAATTTCAATTCCGCTAATTGATGCATCCACTCCATAAACATCAAACCCAAGGTCATTTAACCTATTAGCTACAACACCATTGCCACAACCAATATCAAGAATCTTACTGTTTATGCCTTTATTAAGTAAGCTTAGGAGATCATCAAACAGGTACTTATGAGCACATGTTTCGCCTTCTGACCACCCGTAATCTTTATAATCTGTCATAGTATTTTTATTTATTGGTATAATAATATTTTAAAAAAATCTATCCACTCGTTAACTTTTTTTTCAATATCAAATTCATTTTTTACAAGGCTCAACGCATTATTTCTATAAAGTTGATATTCAT
>VAPE01008067.1_pt1 | contig 13042 bp, 10 predicted proteins | sample 3393911 | NCBI WGS metagenome assembly VAPE01 (sample SAMN08290436, study PRJNA428436) | hydrothermal vent metagenome | isolation source: Deep-sea hydrothermal vent chimney | place: Atlantic Ocean: South-mid Altantic Ridge | reverse complement strand
TGGCCCATACATTCAATATATCCACAACGACCGCCATAGTTGTCAGCGCCTGCGGGGTGCCTGTGGCCAAGCACGGAAACCGCTCCGTATCGAGCCGTTCCGGGAGTGCGGATGTCCTTGAAGCGCTTGGAGTAAGGATTGACCTCCCTCCGGAAAAGGTGGAAAAGTGTCTCTTTGAGACAGGCTTCGGTTTTCTCTTTGCACCCCTTTTTCATCCTGCAATGAAGTATGCCATAGGACCCCGGAGGGAAATGGGGATAAGGACGGTCTTTAACATACTCGGTCCGATTACTAACCCTGCCGGTGCGAAGAGGCAGATCCTCGGAGTCTTCAGTGACAGGCTGACCGAGCCCCTATCGAGGGTGCTTGCCAATCTGGGGGCCGAGGACGTGATGGTCTTCCACGGAGAGGACGGCCTTGACGAGATCACCATAACCGACGGCACAGGGGTCAGCCGTTACCGTAACGGCAATGTTGAAAACTTTATTATCTCTCCCGAGGACTTCGGCTTTGAGCGCGCAACAGCCGGGGATATAGCGGGCGGCGATGCCGAAGACAATGCAGGCATAACCATGGAGATACTCAAAGGAGAAAAGGGGCCGAGGAGAGATATAGTTGTCATGAATGCCTCTGCAACACTCCTTGTGGCAGGCAGGTCCGATGACCTCAGGGAGGCCTCCTCCATCGCCCAGGAGGCTATCGATTCAGGCGGGGCCTCGAAAAAGCTCAAAGAGATAGTTGAGGTGACAGGTGCGTTGTAGCAGGGAGGGCGTGGTTTTGAGGCTATGGATCTGGTTAAACGGGATATGGGAGTGAAAGTCGGAGTCATAGGTGTCGGTTATCTTGGGGCTCATCATGCCAGGATCTATTCAGAGCTTGATGATGCAGAACTGATCGGCGTGGCCGATGCTGATACATCGAGGGCGGAAGAAATAGGCGGCAAGTTCCACTGCAGGGCCTACAGGGATTACGAGGACCTGATCCCCCGGGCCGATGCCCTGAGTATAGTTACTCCAACGACGACACATCATGATATCGCCCTGAGATGTATCCTCGCCGGCAAGGACGTGCTGGTGGAGAAGCCCCTTACCACAACCCTTGCCGAGGCCGACGACCTTCTCAGGGAGGCAGCCCTGATGGACAGGGTCCTTCAGGTTGGGCATCTCGAGAGGTTCAATCCCGTCGTGGCTGCATCAGAGGGCCTGATTAAAAAACCCCGTTTCTTTGAATCGGAACGGCTCTCCCCGTTTCTCGGACGGGGCACGGATGTGGACGTCACACTTGATCTCATGATACACGATATTGATATTATACTATCCCTCTGCCACGGCACGGTCAGGGATATCAAGGCGGTTGGTGCATCGGTGCTGACCGACAGGATAGATGTTTCAAAGGCATGGCTGGAGATGGACAACGGTGTATCAGCAGTAATAACGGCCGGAAGGCTCTCCCCGGAGAAGAGGAGGGTTCTCAGGATATTCCAGGAATCCGGTTATATCATGCTCGACTACCGGAACATGGTGGTGCATCATTACCATAAGGACGCAGCAGGCGGGATTGTCAGGGATACCATAACCACTGAATACAAGGAGCCCCTGAAGGAGGAACTCCGGGACTTCCTCTCCTCCGTGACACACAGGAGGAGGCCGAGGGTGAACGGCGAGGATGGAAGGGAGGCACTGAAGGTGGCGCTTGAGATAAATCGCAAAATAAAGGAGACCCTATGATACCGATGGTTGATCTGAATGCACAGTTCGAGGAGATCAGGGATGAGGTGATGAAGGAGATTGAGGGGGTTCTTCAGAGCAGCAGGTACATACTTGGGGAGAAGGTTCGCGGGCTGGAGGAGCGGCTGGCGTTATACCACGGTGTGAGGGCCGCAATCGGGGTGGCTTCGGGAACGGATGCACTCAACCTCAGCCTCAAGGCGCTTGGCCTGAAAGAGGGAGACGAGGTAATAACCACCCCCTTCAGCTTCTTTGCCACTGTTGAGGCCATACTTTACCAGGGGGCGCATCCGGTATTTGCCGATATAGACTCCCGGACCCTCAACATCGATCCCGTGAGTATTGAAGAGAAGATAACCCCGAGGACCCGGGCTGTCCTGCCCGTGCATCTCTTCGGCCTCCCCGCCGACATGACACGTATCAGGGAGATAGCGGACCGTCATAATCTCTTGATTATCGAGGATTGTGCCCAGGCCTTTGGTGCGACCTTCGGGGGACGGAAGGTGGGGAGTTTCGGGGATACCGGCTGTTTCAGCTTTTATCCGAGCAAGAACCTCGGGGCCTATGGTGACGGTGGTGCCATTGTGACCGACAACAGGGATATTGAAGAGGAGATCCGGAGCCTGAGAAACCACGGCTCCAGCGGGGGCTATATACACGAGATGATAGGGATGAACAGCAGGCTTGATGAGATTCAGGCGGCGGTTCTCCTTGTTAAACTAAAGAGGATAGACAGGTATAACGAACTCCGGCGGCAGAAGGCCCGGTTTTATACCGGGGAACTCAGCGAGTATGTCCTCTGCCCTGTTGAGCCTCAGGAGAGCCTTCACGTTTATCACCAGTACACCATAAGGACACCTGAGAGGGACAGGATCAGGGAGGTATTGGGTAAAGAGGGGATCTCCTCCGTTGTCTATTATCCACTCCCACTTCATCTCCAGAAGGCCCTCCGGTATCTCGGGTGGAATGAGGGTGACTTCCCTGTGGCTGAGAAGGTATCCCGGGAGGTGCTGTCACTGCCCATTTATCCCGAGATAGAGGAGTCTTCCATCGGGATGGTCTGCGACACTATAAAGAGGCTGTTTGCCGGCAATTAAACCCCTATGAACGGTGTCTTTATAAGTGCCGGTGAGTCATCGGGCGAACTCTACGGGGCCTATCTCGCACAGGCGCTGAGAAGGCTCGACAACGAACTCAGGATCTACGGCATGGGCGGTGAGAGGATGCGTTCAGAGGGGATTGATCTGATTGGTGGTGTTACCGGGGCCTTCGGACTTGCCGAGGTCTTCTCATCCATCAGGACACTCAGGAGGACGTTTAAGCGGATCAGCCGTTTCCTTGAGGAGAGGAAACCGGAAGTCGTTGTTCTCATCGATTTTCCGGACTTTAACCTGAAGGTTGCCGCAAAGGCAAAGTCTCTTGGTCTTAAGGTCCTCTACTACGTCAGCCCGCAGGTCTGGGCATGGAGGAAGGGCAGGGTGCATAAGATCAGGGCCCTCACCGACAGGATTGCGGTAGTGCTTCCCTTCGAGGAAAGGATCTACAGGGAGATCGGCGCTGATTGTGAGTTTGTGGGACATCCCATAATGGAGGAACTATCCCGGGGCAAGGGCAGCAGGGAGTTCATAAAGGAGTCCATCGGTCTCAGTCCGGAAAGGTCGACTCTCGCCCTGCTTCCGGGCAGCAGGAGGCAGGAACTGAAGAGGATGCTGCCCCTCTTTCTCGATCTGGTGAGACGCTTCAGAGAGAGATATCCTGCATACCAGTACGTACTTCCCCTTGCCCCGAATATCGATATGGACGAGTTCAGCTCCCTGGCCGGGGAATTGAGAGAGTGTGATGTGACGATTTTGCAGGGGAGGGCCACAGAGGCCCTGTCGGCATCGGACGTCGGACTTGTAGCGTCCGGGACCGCAACGCTCCAGGCTGCACTGATCGGCGTACCCATGGTTGTTGTTTACAAGGTCTTTCCCCTGACCTACCTGATAGGCCGGCTGATAGTGAATGTAAAGCATATCAGCCTCGTTAACCTGCTCTCGGGGGAGGGTGTGGTAAAGGAACTCCTGCAGAGGGAGGCCACCGTGGAGAATATAATGAAGGAACTGGACCTGCTGATCCTTGATGAACAGCGAAAACGTTACATGATGAACGCCTTCGAGGGGATCAGGTCTGTGTATGAGGGCAAAAATGCCTCTGAGAGGGTTGCCGGAATGGTAATGGAACTTGCCGGATGAAGAAGATGAAGAAGATGGATGACAGGAGCGGGATCAGGGAGTTGATATCCCTCATAAGGCCTTACCGGAAGAGGGTTGTCCTGTCCGTGATACTAAGCATAGTACTGTCGGGCATAAACGGGTCCCTCGCCTGGTTGGTAAAGCCTGCAATGAACGGGATCTTCCTTGAGAGAAGAGAGGGGATGCTGCTGCTCATCTCGGTGGCTGTATTCGCTCTCTATATATCCCGCGGCATGCTCTCCTTTGGACAGTCATACCTGATGACGTCCGTGGGTATGAAGATCGTCAGGGATTTAAGGGACAGGCTTTACAGGCACATGATACTGATTCCCCTCCGCCACTATAACGAGAAATCAACGGCCATGATGCTTTCGAGGATAATCAACGATGCAGGTCAACTGCAGAAGGTGATTGCCCATTCGATAAAGGACCTCTTTGTAGAGGGCGCAACCGTGGTGGCTCTTGCAGCCGTTGCGTTTTACAGGAGATGGGACCTGACGCTCATATCGATCGCCGTGCTGCCCTTTGCCTTCTACGGTGTGGGAAGATTCGGGAAGAGGCTAAAGCGTGTGACAAAGGCGTCCCAGAAGAAGATATCGAATATTACGGAACTCATAACAGAGACATTCACGGGGATAAAGATGGTGAAGGTCTTCGGGAGGGAGGAGGCACTGGTAAGCCTCTTCCGCAGGAAGAACCATGACTTCTACCGGGAAAACATGAGGGCAACAAGGATAGTGGAGGCCACGTCTTTACTGATGGAGTTCGTTGGGGGGCTGGGGATTACATTTGTATTGTGGTACGGGGGGAGCCTGGTGATAAAGGGAGAGATTACCCCAGGAGATTTCTTCTCATTCATTGCCGCAATACTCATGCTCTATACACCGGCCAAGAGGCTTGCGAAGGTAAATAACGGGATTCAGCAGGCCAGGGCCTCCCTCGAGCGGGTGAATGAATTCTTCGTCCTGGAAACAGAGAGGCCCGGAAAGGGGGAACTGAAGACCATAGAGGACTGCATGGAGTTCAGAGAGGTCTCCTTCAGGTATCCGGGTTCGAAAGACTTTGCACTTAAGGGGATAGACCTGACCATCAGACGGGGGAAGGTCATTGCCCTCGTGGGGAGGAGCGGCGCCGGCAAGACCACATTTATTGACCTTGTCCCGCGGTTTCATGATCCGACCGAGGGAGGGATCTTTATAGACGGGGTGGATATCAGGAATGTATCCCTTCGGTCACTGAGGGCGCAGATCGGTGTTGTGAGTCAGGATGTCATACTCTTTAATGATACGGTGAGGGCCAACATTGCCTTTGGACGCCCCGCTGCAACCGACGAGGATATCGTTACGGCGGCAAGGGCCGCCTACGCTCATGGATTCATAGAGAAACTCCCCTGTGGGTATGACACGGTTATCGGCGAGAAGGGCGTAAGGCTCTCGGGAGGGCAGCGTCAGAGGCTTTCTATTGCGCGTGCCATCCTGAAGAACCCCCCCATCCTGATACTCGATGAGGCCACATCATCCCTTGATACCCATGCGGAGATGATGGTGCAGAAGGCACTGGACGACCTGATGTTTAACAGGACCACCATTGTGATTGCCCACCGCCTCTCCACGGTGAGGATGGCGGACCTGATTGTCGTTCTTGAGAGGGGGAGGATCGTTGAGAAGGGCACCCACGAGGAACTACTGGGCAGAGACGGGATATACAGACGGCTCCATGAGATTCAGTTCTCAGCGGAAGTTCCCGTCAGATGATGCCCTTCAATCTCCTTTACAGTCTCTTATATCTCCTTGCACTGATCATAACCGCACCATTTCAGTTCTTCAGGAGGCCCCGCGAACTGCGTTCCACATGGCTGTCGGAACGGATGGGCATATTCTCCAACTACAGGGAAAACCACGACGGGGATGAAAAGGGGAGGGTATGGATACATGCCGTGTCCGTGGGTGAATCCATTGCTGCAAGACCCCTCATAAGCGCCCTCAGGGATGAATACATGATCTTCCTGTCAACCGTTACCGATACGGGACGGAAGGTGAGCCGTGATTTTCTCCTTCCCGGGGAGGAACTCTTTTATGTCCCCTTTGATCTGTCCTTTGCAATAAGAGGCACACTGAGCCGGGTTAAGCCTGACCTGTTCATTCTGATGGAGACGGAAATATGGCCAAACCTCATCAGGGCGTTCCATGGCAGAGGCATACCCGTTGCGATGGTTAACGGAAGGATTTCAGAAAAGTCCTTCAGGGGATACAGAAAAATAAAACCCCTTATGAGGAGTGTCCTTGCCGGTGTGGACCACTTCTGCATGCAGTCGGAAGGGGACGCAGAGAGGATAACCGCCCTTGGCGCTCCCAAAGAGAGGGTGAGCGTGACGGGAAACCTGAAGTTTGATGCCCGGCCCCCCGGGGAGTTGCCCCAATGGTGCAGTGAACTCAGCCGGCCTGTTATCGTGGCGGGAAGCACCCATGAAGGGGAGGAGGAGATGATAATAAGCGCCTTTGGGAGACTGAGGAAGGTCTTCGATACCCCGACCCTCGTGCTTGCACCAAGGCATCCGGAGAGATTTTCAGAGGTCGAGGCGATCCTTATGTCCAGTGGGATTCCGTATGCAAAGCGCTCCACGGAGGAGGTTGCCGGAAAGGAGATCGTCCTCCTTGATACGATTGGCGAGCTTCCTTCCGTTTACGGATGTGCCGATATCTGCATCGTGGGCGGGAGTTTCATCCCCAGGGGAGGGCACAACCTCTTTGAGCCTGCATTCTGGGGAAAGCCGATCATCTGTGGTCCCTACATGGAAAACTTCCCCCTTGCAGAGGAGTTCTTTGAGAAGGACGCTGCAATCAGTGCGGAGCCTGAAAAACTCTATGAAATACTGTCGGGGACGATGAAGGACAGATCACTGATGGAGGGCCTTGGAGCGAATGCAAAGAGACTCTATCATGCTAATGCAGGGGCTGTAACCAGGACCGTGGAGATCCTGAAGAGGGTTGTTGCCGGGAATTAGGCGCCCTTGAGTGCGGTGGCGATTATCCTTGAGAAGTTGTCGACAAGGAAGGGGTTGAATTCAGAGCCCGCATTTTTCTTCAACAGTGAAAGGATCTCCTGAATCTTCCAGTCCCGCTTGTAGGGCCTCCTGCTCCTGAGGGCATCAAAAAAATCCGATATCGCCACTATCTGGCTGACGATATGCTGTCTCCCCCCCTCCGTCTTCATGGCCGGGTATCCCTTGCCGTCGTATCTCTTATGGTGCTGAAAGGCCACAACAGGCGCTATTCGTGGAATGTCCTCGATCGATGCCAGATGCTTTGCCCCGTAAAGGGTGTGTTTCTTTATCTCTTCCCACTCATGGTCTTCGAGGGAGCCGGTCTTCTCGAGGATCTCGTTGGAGATAAAGAGCTTTCCAACATCATGAAGAAGGGCGGAAATCCCTATGTCGTGAAGGAGATCGTCGGATACCCCCAGCGACTCTACCTGGAACATTGTGAGGACGGCAACGTTTGTTGCATGGGTGTAGGTGTATTCACTATAGGCCCTGACGGGGCTGATAAGGCTCAGTATGTTTGCCTCCCGCCTGAAGGTGACTATGAAATTCATAACAATATCTTCAAGACCGCTGCTGCTGAGCTTTTTAAAGGGGGAAAAACCGGAGAACACATCCTTCATCCTGGCGACCTGTTCTTGCCTGAATTGTGAAAGCCCTTCACCGTCCAGATCCATGGATTCATCTATCTCAAAGCCGCCGATATGCACGTCTATCACACCTGTCTTTATATGGGGGTATGATTTTACGGCCCTGCCGTTATCGGCGATGCCTGAAATAAACTGTCTTAACTCCGGGAGGCCCACTCCCCTGAGGAACTCTATCCCTGTGACCCCCTTCTTTTTCATCTTTCTTATAAAGTTCCTGCCGTGAATACCCGGCTCCTTAAGGGGGGTCCTGTTTATTACGAGGTCATTGTCTATTATCATTATCTGTATACTGTCGCTATCAGAGAATATTCCGTTCATGATCTCGATGGATTCTTTGAGCAACGTCTCGACAGAGGCGTGCTCTTTTGAGTAGAGCGAGCAGTTTGAAAGGGCAGTCATTAGTTTTATGATCAGACGTTTGAAGTTCTCCATAGCGTATCACCTTCTGCTTATGGTGTCATACCACCTGTTTGCCCTTCCCTATACTCCTGATTATCCCCATGGATTCCCTCTTGATTATCCCGTTTTTTGAAACGATCCCCTCTTCAACGATCCCCCGTATACTCTCATAGGTATAATTCTTGAGACTCCTGTAGATCTCTTCCTTCAAGGAGTCCACGGATCCCTTGAAAAGAATGCTCCTGAGAGAGAGCATTTCCCTGAGTGCCGGCAAGGCCTCCGGATCCCCTATCTCTCCCAGGGCCTTGACGATCGGTATCTTGGCAATAAAATCGGCCCTGCTTATGGCCTTCTTCCTGAGGATGCCGACAAGGTCGGGGACCACCTCCCTGAGCCGGAAGGAGCCTGAGAGGGAGATGGCCGGTTCGGTCAGGTCCCTGTTGTAGGACAGGAGCCATTCCCTGATGACGTTCACCCCGTAACTGTCCCCGAACTTCAACAGACATTTCGTTGCCTCGATACTCACCCTGATGTTCTCGTGCCTGCAGTAAACCCGTACATGGGGTAAAACCTCTTCACTCTCTATCTGGCTCAGTATGTGTATCATATTCCGCTTGATAAACCACCTCGTGTCTCCAAGCCGCTTTACTGCTTCGTAGATTGCAGTCTCTCCGAAGTGGACGATGAGACTTATCAGAAACCCCCTCACGCTCTGTGATTCCTCATCGCTGAGGGCATCCATCAGGCGGGGGACCAGGAATTCACCGTAGTAGTCTGTGAGTTTTATTGCCTCATCCCTCATCAGTCTCCCGATAATCCTGAAGGACGAGATAACGTTTTCCATGAAATCGTCGGACCTGAAGTGGTTCAGTGCCTCCCCGGCAATACCTGGATAACGTCCCTCCTCGAGGTTTTTCTCGAGCCTGTCGAATATCTTCAGGATTTCATTATAGCGGCCTGTTTCCAGAAACTGGACACCCTGTTCCTTGAGTATCTCGACAAAGCTCCGGTACTCCTCTTCCGTCAGGAGGTCGTGGGCGAGTAATTCAATCAGCGTATTTGAATAATCACGGTCGACAACCTCATCTATACATTCTCTTTCGATCTCCTCCATTTCCTCGACTATGAGATCCCGGGCATCGAAATCGAGGAGCTTCTCTATTTCATTCTGATAGGTGTCTGTAACATAGGCCTCAAAGTTCCCTTTATCGAGGAGGTTTATGATTCCCGCTGAAAGTAACACGTCGTCAACCAGGACATCGTTCTTCAGAGCGACATCTCCAAATCCCTTTTTATCGAGTGTTGAGAATTTATCGAGCAGGTTCTTCAGGGCATCGGGTATTATGAGCTTCTGTTCGTTGACCAGGGAGAGGAGTTCTATAATCCTCTCTATCGGGGTGTCCCGGAGGGCCTTTTCAGCGGAAATCATATCCTGTGAGATGTTATGTGTTGCAGATGAGAGGAACTGTTTTTTCAGTTCGGGCCTCAGGGAGCTTATGAAATCCATAACCCTTTTCAGGTCGCTGCCTGAGAAGGCCCGTTCCGAGGATCTCCTCATGTAGGAGGTTATGACGTGATCATAGGATTTCTCCTTGAGGCTGCCGGGGGCTACCTTGTTTATGTATGCGGCAAGCATCTCCGGCGGGACCTCACGCACGGTATCAGAGACGTCTTCCGTCCTGAGGGTTCCCTCCAGAAGACCATACACGTATTTTTCCCATAGGACACCCTTGTCCGCTTCTTCCCGGGTCTTGCCGTTCTGAAAGGAAAAGGCATCATAGTCTACGGTATTTATTCTTATATGTATGAGTCTTTCATTCTCGAGTTTTTTAGCAAACTCCTCCTGCTGGATATCTTCAGCCTTATCGGCAAGGAGCCTGTGAAAGGTATAAATCTCCTCTTCTGATATGCCTGTTGTAAACGTGACGGAGGCGATGTTCAGCCTGCTGAGGTGAAGGGCAAACTCCCTGTAAACAGGGTTCTTCTTGTCCAGGTAGTAGTCGTCTATGATAATGGTGTCCTTTGCTATGGCAAAGCTGACCTCCGGCCTCAGTTCAAAGAGTTTCTGAAGGAAATCATAGGCCTTCTTCAGGGACCTTGCAACAGAGGGATGTCCTTTCGGGTAGATGGTCACATTCCGGCGTGAGATGTTAAGCTCTATGATGGCATCGCCAAGGAGTTTTGCATCGAGGGGAAGCTTTTCTCTTTCATGACGCATATAGGATATTTTACCAGAAAAATCGCTAATTTTGTCCTGAATTCACCTGTTTTCCCATAAATTACCCCGGATATTATCCTTGATGCCGCATAAATCCCCCTATATCCCCCCTCCCATTCCTGCAGTGCAGGCATTTGTAGTGGTGTCGCCCGAGCGGAGGCATTGATGTTGTTTGTAAGCATCGGCTCTACCAGCTACGATGCAGAAGATCGATTTTTTACGACGCCATCGTGTTTGTGATATACTGAAATTCATGGAACCCGGACATGCTGGAATGGTACGGGAGACTTTTAATGAGCCAGATCCTTGCACCCCGGAGGTGCAGGGATGGAGAGATAAATTAAACTGAAAGGATAAGGGGTGTTAGAGTGCGGAAGGTATTGATTTCCGGGATTACCGGACAGGACGGCGCTTATTTAGCCGAGTTTCTTTTAGGGAAGGGCTACGAGGTGCACGGTATTAAACGCAGGGCATCATTGTTCAACACCGACAGGGTGGATCATCTTTATCAGGACCTCCATGAGGAGGATGTCAGGTTCAGGCTTCACTATGGCGACATGACGGATTCTACAAATCTTATACGTATAATTCAGGAGGTCCAGCCTGATGAAATCTACAATCTTGCAGCTCAGTCACATGTGAAGGTTTCGTTTGAAACCCCGGAGTATACTGCAAATGCAGATGCATTGGGTACCTTGAGGATACTGGAAGCTATCAGGATATTGAACCTGGTGGAGAAGGTTAAGTTCTATCAGGCCTCCACATCTGAACTCTATGGTGAGGTACAGGAAACGCCTCAAAGAGAGACAACACCTTTTCATCCAAGGAGTCCTTACGCTGTAGCGAAGCTCTATGCCTACTGGATTACGGTAAATTACAGGGAGTCGTACAACATCTTTGCATGCAACGGAATCCTCTTCAATCATGAATCCCCCTTGCGGGGCGAGACATTTGTGACACGCAAGATAACCCGCGCTGTGGCCAGGATAAAACTGGGATTGCAGGACAGGCTCTATCTCGGCAATCTCAACGCAAAGCGTGACTGGGGACATGCCAGGGATTACGTAGAGGCGCAGTGGTTGATCCTCCAGCAGGATGAGCCTGACGACTATGTTATAGCCACAGGTGAGCAGTATTCCGTCAGGGAATTTGTGGACGCAGCTTTTCAGGAGGTTGGGATACGGATTGGATGGGAGGGTGAGGGCATTCAGGAGAAGGGTTATGATGATAGTTCAGGGAAGGTACTCATAGAGGTTGACAGGCGCTATTTCCGCCCGACAGAGGTAGCCGACCTCTTAGGTGATGCTGCAAAGGCTAAAGAGAAGCTTGGCTGGCAGCCCAGGGTGAGCTTTAAAGAACTGGTGGCCGAGATGGTGAGAGAAGACCTGAAGGAGGCGGAAAGGGACCAGCTCTGCAAGAGGGAGGGGTTCAGGACATTCGGATATCACGAGTAGGAGATGATCTTAAGGATTCAGCCTCTGCTGATTCAGGGTTTCCCAAATCTGGCCCCGATTTATGCGGTGTTCTTAACAATGTTATGGTATAATTATATACGAACAGCTTTAGCATTTTGATTCTAAAATAATGAGAGGGAGAGTTCTTAATTATGAAAACTACATCTCCTTAAAAGAGAATTTAAGGAATGGAACAGGCTTAGTGATGCAGCTGTTCTGAACTTTAAGAGTGGGTTATAAATGCAAGAAGGTATATTATTGAACAAGAATGAAAAGGCTGCTATTAGAAGTTTAAAAAATGAGTTGGCCCGGAGATTCGATCTTGTAGACTTGCGTCTTTTTGGCTCAAAAGTTAGGGGAGAAGATACCCCTGAGTCAGATATGGATGTTATGATAGAGCTTGCCGGGACTAATCCCGAGATAGAATCTCAAATATACGATATTATCTTTGAAATAAACCTAAAAAATGACATCTTTATCTCTGCAATTATCTTCAGCAAGAATGAGATAGATGAAGGACCGATGGCGGAATCGCCTATTTATAAAGTAATTCAAAAAGAAGGTGTCTCTGTTTGAAAAAAACAAAGAAGGATAAGCAGGTTGAACTTGCCGGATACCGTTTAAAACAAGCGGAGGAGAGCATTGATGAAGCAATTTATTTGCATTCTGGGAAAAAAAGCCCTCGCGCAGTTATTAACCGCGCCTATTACGGAATGTTCTATGCAGTTTTAGCATTGTTGATATTTGAACCGTATTCATCGTCAAAACACAGTGGCGTTTTATCATATTTTAATAAGCGGTTTATAAAGGAAGGCATATTTCCTAAAGAACTTGGCCGTTCAATTAATAAGGCATTTGAATTAAGACAGAGCGGAGATTATCGTGAGTACATTGAACTAACATATAAACAGGTTGAACCATTTATTGAAAAAGCAAAGGTTTTTGTTCACAAAGTCAGGGATTATTTAGAAGGAAGTGTCTTTAACGTAACTAAGAAATGAGAGAAGGAGTTGAAACTTATTTGTAGCTTGTTCTTTGCAGTTTAACCTTACGCTTGTCACTACCCAACCTGGGTTTTATCGCTCCGCCTTTTGTCTTAAGCGTCATGCTCCATGCGATTAAAAACAAAAAGAATTTATCTTCAGACAGGATTAACAGGATAAAGAAAAGAAAACCCCCCTGTTGTTAACAGTCATCCTGAAACATCCTGTCTAAAAAAAAGAAATCCCGTTGCTAACACCGTGTTTGCAATATGCTACAATACTTAACAGGATGAATCATTATAATAGTGAGACGAGGCTCCTGTTATTGCTTTCAAGA
>VAPE01002711.1_pt1 | contig 13073 bp, 12 predicted proteins | sample 3393911 | NCBI WGS metagenome assembly VAPE01 (sample SAMN08290436, study PRJNA428436) | hydrothermal vent metagenome | isolation source: Deep-sea hydrothermal vent chimney | place: Atlantic Ocean: South-mid Altantic Ridge | reverse complement strand
TTACTGCAGTACGCTGCCTCAGAAGTGGGTGGCGGCATGAACAGACAGCTTATCACTTATAAATCGCTTCTGCCTGTCCAAACAAACCCGGCCACCTCTGATCTGATTATCTGGATCATTTTAAACGAGTTAATGATTTCTACGGTCATGTAATAGGCGATCAGGCACTGAAAGCTGTTGCGGAGTGTGTCAGACAGCACTGCAGGGAATCAGATATTATCGCTCGATATGGAGGAGAAGAATTTATTATCATTTGCCCTGATTCCAACATTCAAGAAAGCTACCGGTTGGCTGAACGCATTCGCGAAAGCGTTGAGCATTTAACATCTGAATCATTAGGGTTCCCCGGCCCGCAAACTGGATCAATCGGGATATATGAACTATCACCGGATGAAGAACCTACGGTTGATCAACTTATAAGCAGGGTTGATAAAGCACTCTACTGTGCCAAGAATGAAGGTCGCAATAAAGTGTTTATAAGCACTCAGAAACAGGTGAAGAAATAAAAAATTAAAACTATGGTATTTTTCGCGGACATAAGTACATATCTTAATCGGCAGTCTAAATCATTCTTAATAGCATGGGGGATGATATCTGTTGTCCTGATAGGAGTTATGCACTATATTGAATCTGCCATAACAAAAGGACAACTGAGTTTTTCCATGTTTTACCTGCTCCCCATTTTTTTTGTTTCATGGCATGTAAATTTAAGGGCAGGGATTATCTTCTCATTTATATGCGCTATAGTGTGGGAAGCGATTGATTTTATGACCGGACCTGCGTATTCACATCCTTTGATTCCTTACTGGAACACAGCTGTGAGATTGGGGTTTTTTCTTATAGTCTCAATTATGTTATCAAGGATTAAGATTATTACGTCTAAACTGTCAATGAATGTTGAACAACTTAGACAGGAGATCGCTGAGCGCAAACGGGCACAACAAGCCCTCAATAAACAGAGAGACAAGTTCCTCTCCGTGTTGATTCATGATCTTAAAGGACCGTTAATACCGGTGCTGGGTTTTACTAAAAGATTACTGGAGGGAAAGTCAAAATCAAAAGAGGAGCTTGCAAACAATCTTAAGACGATATATCAATCTTCCACTAAACTAATGAAAATTATTGAAAATACTTCTAAAGACCTTCGGAAGAAATCAGTCTTACAGTCTATTAATCCAGATAAAGTGGATCTCAGGGAGATGATGATTTCCGTTGCAAGGAGTTATATGCCTGAACTGGAAAACAGGGGAATTGATATTCTCATTAATAATAAATGTAGTAAAGAGTGGGACAGTTTGGAGAGAGTTGTTTTACATAGCGACCCTACCCAGATAAAAACATTGTTTGAAAATCTGGTCGGCAACGCCATTAAGTATGCAGATAATACTATAAATATAGGATTAAATAAAAACTGTTCCAGTATACGTTTTATTATCTCAGATGATGGCCCCGGCATCCCTGAGAAGTATCATGAAAAGATTTTTGAGGAATACTTTCAGGTTCCCGGAAGCAAAAAAGGAACCGGCATTGGCCTGTATAGTGTTAAAAAAGTTGTAGACAACCATAAGGGGAAAATTGATGTTCATTCATCTTCGGGTAGAGGAGCAAGTTTTCAGATTACATTCCCTTGTTAGTTGTACCGGATATTGTTTTGATGCAAATATCTGAAAACAGCAATTTCATAAATGTTCAGGTAGAGAATCTTACATAGAAAGGAATAGATATGGAGACTTTATTAGACAGACACTGGCATCACCTTCCGGAAGAGGAAGTATTGGATTTGCTTGAAAGTGACAGGGGAAATGGTCTGGATATATTCGAGGTAGAACATCGCCATAAACGATTCGGGCCAAATGTGATCACAGCAAAAAAGGGGAAAGGCCCCCTGATTCGTTTTCTGCTTCAGTTCCATCAACCGCTGATCTACATTCTGATGGCAGCAGGCATCATTACGGCCTTTCTTCAGGAATGGGTTGATGCCGGAGTTATTTTCGGAGTTGTGCTGGTCAATGCGATCATAGGATTTATGCAGGAGTCGAAGGCTGTTAAGGCATTGGAAGCTCTGGCTCAGACCATGACAACTGAGGCAACGGTACTGCGCTCAGGTGAGAAACAGCGTATTTCCGCCGAAGAATTAGTCCCGGGGGATATCGTTTTGCTTCAGTCGGGTGACAAGGTGCCTGCCGATATGCGACTGATTCACGTACGGGATCTTCAGGTCGATGAATCTGCGCTAACCGGAGAATCGGTTCCAGTTGGAAAAAAGCAGGAATCTCTCGGCCATGATACGATCCTGGCAGATCGGCAAAATATGGCGTACGCTTCGACTCTGACTACATACGGTCAGGGGAGAGGCATTGTCGTTGCCACAGGTGACAGCACGGAAGTTGGACGCATCTCTCAGCTTATCTCCGAAACAGAAGAGTTGGAGACACCGTTGACCCGGAAGATTGCTCACTTTAGCCACATCCTGCTCTATGTGATCCTGGCCCTTGCGGCAGTCACTTTTATTGCAGGTCTTATACGAGGACAATCTGCCTTCGATATGTTTATGGCAGCCGTTGCTCTGGCTGTGGGCGCTATTCCTGAAGGCCTGCCTGCAGCAATCACTATTACACTGGCCATAGGTGTTGCACGGATGGCACGCCGACGGGCCATTATTCGAAAACTACCGGCGGTAGAGACCCTCGGCAGCACTACGATTATCTGTTCGGATAAGACGGGAACGCTGACCGAGAACCAGATGACCGTACAGGAAATTCTGACAGGAGACACTCGATTTGAGGTCTCCGGTGTCGGCTATGCCCCTTCCGGCAGGATTATCAATAATAGAAGCCGGGAGGGACCAGTTGAGTCTGCTGCACTGACGGAGTGTCTGAAAGCCGGCCTGCTATGCAATGACAGTATGCTGCTTAAGAAAGAGGACCGCTGGGAAATACAGGGGGACCCTACCGAGGGAGCGTTGATCGTCTCGGCAATAAAAGGCGGTCTATCCATAGATACGGTTAAAGGAGAATTGCCCCGTATCGATGCGGTCCCGTTTGAGTCCGAGCACCAGTATATGGCCACCCTCCATGACAGAGGGGGCGATAATCCCGGGCTCATCTATGTCAAAGGCTCTGTGGAGACCATTCTGGAGAAATGTACTTCGACCATTGATGCGGCAGGACGGTCTGCTGCACTTGACGCTGATCGGATAAATAAGTATGTGGAGGAAATGGCGGCAAAGGGACTGCGGGTGCTCGCTTTCGCAAAAGGAGAGATAATGCAGGGGACAAAGAGTCTGAATCATACTGATCTGGATTCCGGTCTGACCTTCCTCGGTCTGCAGGGCATGATCGATCCGCCCCGGGAAGAGTCAATCGCTGCTGTTAAGAATTGCCACAGAGCGGGAATTCGCGTAAAGATGATCACAGGCGACCACGCCCTGACAGCATCCTCGATTGCGCAACAGATTGGCATGAGCGCCACATCCGATGTTGTCACCGGTAAAGAGATGATGGAAATGTCCGACAGAGAACTGATTGATGCGGCTGACCGGACAGCGGTCTTTGCCAGGGTTACCCCTGAGCAAAAACTCCGCTTGGTTGAGGCACTTCAGTCCCGTGGTAACGTTGTGGCTATGACCGGTGATGGTGTGAACGACGCACCGGCCCTGAAAAGGGCTGACATCGGCGTGGCGATGGGCATTACCGGAACAGATGTGGCCAAGGAAGCCGCTGATATGGTTTTAACAGATGATAACTTTGCCTCCATTGAGGCTGCTGTAGAAGAAGGGCGGGGTGTTTTCGATAATCTTACCAAATTCATCGTCTGGACGCTGCCTACAAACCTGGGTGAAGGACTGGTGATTCTGGTAGCAATATTTGCGGGTATCACGCTGCCCATTCTGCCGGTGCAGATCCTCTGGATCAATATGACAACCGCTGTCCTTCTGGGGCTCATGCTTGCCTTTGAACCAAAAGAACCCGGTATTATGATTCGTCAACCTCGTGATCCGAAAACACCCATACTCACACTGGAGATGATCGGGCGAATCTTCCTTGTTGGGATACTATTGCTCGCGGGAGCATTCGGTCTCTTTGAGTGGGAGCTGATAAAAGGTGCCAGCACTAAAGAAGCGCGCACGGTTGCCGTGAATGTATTTGTCATGGTTGAACTTTTCTATCTCTTTAACTGTCGCTCATTGACAAGGTCCATGTTCAGTCTGGGAGTTTTTTCAAACCCCTGGGTGTTTGGAGGTGTTACAATTATGCTGATTTTGCAGGGCCTGTACACATATCTTCCGGCAATGAACTGGATGTTCCAAAGTGCACCCATCAGTATAGAGGCCTGGGGACGGATACTGGCGGTAGGAGTGATTGCGTATTTTGTAGTGGGCCTTGAAAAATGGCTCCGCCGGAGATTTGTGAAGGACGCGGCCCATCGTCCATAATTCTTTAGTAAATATGGAGGTTAGACAAATGATCAAACGAATTCTTGTTGGCTTAGGAGGCACACCTTATACGTCTGTCGCTATTCGGCGCGCAGTTGGCCTTGCCAAAAGGTTTGAGGCCGAAATCACAGGAGTTACCGTTGTTGATTTTAAACATCTCTCAAAGGTAGGTCCCATACCAGCGGGAGGTGAGCATGCTGCAGATAAATTACGCAGGCATAGAATTGCGGTTACAAAAGAACGAATAGAGGAAGCAATCAGCGAGTTTGAATCTGCATGTGCAGAAGCCGGAATTAAATATCAAGTTAAACGGGAAGAACGGGAAAACCCCTTTGACCTGATGATATCCCTTGCCCGTTACCACGACTTGATGATATTCGGTCTGCGGAGCCTATTCGAATATGGAATCTCAGTCGAGGAACCTAAAGATACATTAGTTCGTCTGGTATCAACAGGTGTAAGACCGCTAATTGCCGTTTCGGACGAATTCCTACCGATTCAGAAAGCTCTGATTGCTTACAGCGGCTCGATGGAGTCGGCCAAGACCATGAAGCGATTTATTCAACTGTCCCCCTGGCCGGATGTGAAGCTGAAAATCGTTAATTTTCAGCGCTCGGAAGATAAGGCACGGCAGCTTTTGTATGATGCATCCGAATATTGCCGAGCGCACGGATTTGCCGTAGAGACAGAATCAAACCCTGGGTCCCCAAAAGACTTCCTCTTGCCTATGGCAACTCTATGGCAGGCGGATATGATCGTGATGGGCAACAGCGCACGCAATTTAATGCTGAGACGGCTCATTGGTGAGACAGCTTTGTACATTATCAGAAATGCCGACAGGCCGTTGTTTTTATGTCAGTAATCGAGGGTAGAGGGAGCAAACAGTGTTCGACAGTGTTTTTTCGGAAATTGCAGCGCTGTTGTTGACAGCGGCGGTCATCGGCGCGATAGGCGTACGACTGCGACAGCCGTTGATAGTTTCCTTCATCGCCGTGGGCATCCTGGCAGGCCCTGCAGGGCTGGGTTGGGTTGCTGCCGCGGATCAGGTTGACCTGCTGGCCAAAATTGGCATTACCCTGCTCCTGTTTGTGGTGGGCCTGAAGCTTGACCTTCGTCTTATTCGCTCTATGGGCGCGGTAGCGCTTGCCACCGGGCTTGGGCAGGTGATATTTACTTCCGTTGCGGGCTTTGCCTTTGCCATTGCCCTGGGGCTTGCACCTATGGCAGCGCTGTACGTGGCAGTGGCGTTGACTTTCTCCAGCACGATTATTATTGTCAAGTTATTGTCTGACAAACGCGAGATCGATGCCCTGCACGGGCGCATCGCCGTGGGCTTTTTGATCGTCCAGGATATTGTCGTTGTACTCGTGATGATAGGACTGTCCGCCTTTGGCGCCGACAAAGAGACCGGTGGTTTTGGCTTCCAGATGTTGATGGTTCTGCTAAAGGGCGCTGCCTTTCTCGCTTTCATAGGTTTTATCATGCGCTACGTGCTTCCCGATCTACTGCACCGTCTGGCGACTTCCAGGGAGCTTTTGGTGCTGTTTGCAATTTCCTGGGCCGTGGCGCTCGCAGCAATCGGTGATTACCTTGGCTTCAGCAAGGAAGTGGGTGCATTCCTGGCCGGCATATCCCTGGCCTCCACTCCTTACAGAGAGGCAATCAGTTCACGCCTGGTAAGCCTTCGTGATTTTTTACTGCTATTCTTCTTCATCGACTTGGGTGCACAGATAGACATGAGCCTGCTGGGGGCCAAGATTGTACCGGCTCTCGTACTGTCGTTGTTCGTGTTAATTGGCAACCCGCTGATCGTCATGATCATCATGGGAACCATGGGCTATCGCAAACGCACAGGTTTTCTGGCGGGCCTTACAGTAGCGCAGATCAGCGAGTTTTCACTAATTCTTGCTGCGATGGGCGTCAGTCTGGGACACATCGGCACAGAGACGATGGGGCTGATAACCCTGGTGGGTCTGATTACAATCGGCCTGTCCACTTACATGATAATCTACTCCCACTACTTGTATAACCACTTTGCACGCTGGCTGGGGCTATTTGAACGGCGTGTTCCTCACCGGGAACAATCCGGGGACGACGGGGCGGACTTTCAGTTACCGGACGCTATCCTTTTCGGACTTGGGCGTTACGGGGGAGACATAGCACACGGCCTGTGCGGCCAGGGATGGAAGGTGCTGGGCATTGACTTTGACCCTGAAGTGGTAAACACCCGGAGCAAAGAAGGGCTGTCCGTTCGGTATGGCGATGCTGAAGACCCGGAGTTCCTCTCGCTGCTACCCCTGAAACACGCCGGCTGGGTGATCAGCACTTCACCCGAGCGCACCGTCAACCTGGCGCTGCTTGCCGCTTTGAAGATTTATGACTATACTGGAAGGGTAGCGGTACGTGTACACAACGCAGAGGATGCGAAGGCGCTGTTGCGTGCCGGGGCAGACGTGATATTGTCGCCGTTTACTGATGGGGCTAAAAAAGCTGTGGATGTACTCATTACGTCAAATAGCGCCGGATCGGGGGTATATAAAGGTGACCGGTCGCAACCTATAAAATAAAAAACCATAAAGATTCAAACGAAAAGGGGGATAGATTATGAAACGGTTTAAGAATATCCTGTTGCTTGCCGGTGGAGAAGGCTGGAAAGAAGCGGCTCTTAAGCGGGCAGTGATTCTTGCGAAGAACAATAAGGCAAAATTGAATGTTGTTGAAGTTATTGAAGAATTGCCCCGGGAGATGCAAATGTTGATCACATCAATGCATCTTGCAGATCTCCAGGAGGTTGCTATCACGAAACAGAGCAGGCAACTTGAGCGTATCATTGCGCCAATCAGGGGCAAAGGAGTCCAGATTACCGCCAAAGTCCTCATTGGAACACCGTTTCTTGAGATTATCAGAGAAGTGTTGCGAAACAAACATGACCTGGTGATGAAAACAGCAAGGGGTAAAGGTGGACTTAAGGAGATTTTATTCGGCAGCACCGCCATGCACCTGATGCGCAAGTGCCCTTGTCCAGTATGGGTAATCAAGCCGACATACCATAAAAAATACGCCCGGATAATGGCCGCTGTAGATCCTGACCCTTTTGACAAAGAGAAGAATGCTCTCAATACCAAGATTATGGAACTGGCAACATCGCTGGCCCGTTTAGAAGGAAGCGAGTTTCATGTAGTCCATGCTTGGGCTATTCTATTCGGTGAGATGAGAGGGGGGCTGAGCAAAAAAGAGGTGGATGGATTGGCCAGTGAAACCCGAAAGATGCACAAAAGCCGGCTTAACGAACTTATAAAGAAATACGCTCTGGAGATCCCAAAGGACAGGATACATTTATTAAAAGGCGGTGCGGAAAGATTGATCCCTGCACTGGCAAAAAGGAAGCGGATCGAGCTCATTGTCATGGGCACAGTATGCCGAACCGGTATTGCAGGATTTTTAATCGGCAACACAGCAGAAAAGGTTCTTCAGCAGGTAGATTGTTCAGTTTTAACAGTAAAGCCGGAGGGGTTTATCACGCCGGTTAAACTACAGTGAAGAAACGAAGAAGAGGAGGAGATCTATGCTTGAATACCTGAAGAAGTTCGAAAGAATAATCATTACTGCACTTATTGTCATGATGACCATAGTCGTGTTTCTTTCAACAGTCGAACTCGGATGGATAATTATCAAGGACATCATGACGCCGCCTGTTGTTTTACTTAAGATTGCAGAGCTTCTCGAAATATTCGGACTGTTCTTGCTGGTGCTGATCGGAATCGAGTTGCTGGAGATGATCAAAATATATCTCGAAAAAAATGTCATTCATGTTGAAGTAGTGTTCATGGTCGCTATGATAGCCGTAGGCAGAAAAGTCGTGATCCTGGACGTTAAAGAGCTACCGAGTCTAACTTTGACAGGGATAGCGGCGATCATCCTTGCCCTTTCTCTCGGGTACTATTTAATCAAGACGAATAGAAAATGAAACATCCACTGGCAGTTAAAGGCACATCCTGAGTCTCTGAGCCTTTTTTACTCGTACTGCTGAAACACTGTCATTAGAGATCTTAATAAAATGAACGATACCATGTAGTATAAGATCTATTCTTAACTGCCGGATTTTGCTGACCGCAAAGCTAATATATGTAGAATGCTTCCCCTTCCTCGGCAATCGCAGCCGTCCGGTTTTATCCCGATGTTTCGGGATTACACATCGGACTTGATGCGCTTGCCTGTCTATAGGTTGCAAAAACACCGATAAAAAATTTTGTGTCGCCCATTTCAAAATACTGCAATAAACTTAGTATAAAAAAATATTTTTGCTCGGTGGAGGACGCAGGCAAGGCAGACCAAAGCCGTTGGTGTGGGTTTTATTTAAAATGCTAATTCCGATTTAAAAGCGGTGCGGAAGAAGGGTTTAGATAGTTTGTAGAGGACGGCCCAAGGGTCATCCAAAAGTTCGGATGTAGACTTTTTTCCTGAAATTTTTGTAAGTCTTTGAATCTTTTGACATTCTGATTTTTCCCTCACTTCTGAAAAAAAATTAAATGGGGCGAAAAGAAAAAATGAAATTCTTTTTTGGGGCGACGCCCCGCTGATGTTCATCCCGATGCTTCGGGATTCCACAGCGACTTTTGTGTGCCAGCTTCCCCCTATAAAAAATTATTGACATGAACGTATAAAATATATATACTAATTGACAAGTAGTAAGATATTATACGGAGGCCAAATGATTACAAGAACACAAGAACTCATGATTTTTTTTCAGAATCATGGCGGGGTGGCCCGTTTTTCTACTGTTCTGAAGGCTGGATTTCATCCTGATTCGCTTGTTGCTCTTGAAAAAGAGGGAAAGGTTGAAAAGATTGCCTGGGGCCTTTACCGGGTAGCCAATTATACCCATGGTACACATCCGGATCTTGTTATTGCATCACTTCAGGCACCCAAAGGCGTTATTTGTCTTCTTTCTGCTCTGTTTTTTTATGATGCAACAAGCGAAATCCCAAAGTATGTAGCCCTAGCTATTCCGCAAGGTAGTCATGCAAATAGAATTAAGTATCCACCGGTAAGATTTTACCGTTTTGCGTCTAAAGCATGGAAAGCAGGGATTGAAGAGCATGAAATTGAAAGACATAAGATCAAAGTGTACAGCCTCGCTAAGACGATTGCCGATTGTTTTAAATTCCGTAATAAAATAGGTATGGATGTCGCCAGAGATGCCCTCAAGGTTGCTGTTACAGAAAAAAACATACCTCCAAAAGAAATTATGAAATACGCCAAAATTTGCCGTGTTGATAGCATTATAAAACCAATACTGGAAGCTATGATATGAAAAAGGATATTAAGAATATAAAAGCTTCTGTTCGCGCCCGTCTTCAAGATAAAGCGAAGGATGCTGCTCAGCCATTTTCAGAAATTCTGCAATATTATGGGATGGAGAGATTCCTTTATAGGTTTAGCCGTTCTGAATATTGAGGATATACTATTTCTAGTTGAAATAGAAAAGAGTGGCTCCTCCGTGGCATAATCCACGGTAACCAATAATCCAATAAAGGAAGGAGCCACTAATGAAGGAAAGCACAAGGAAGAGGAAAAAAGCAATAAGGGGAGTTGAAGAAGCATGCGGGAGGCAGAAGATAATAGAGCAGATATACGAAATCTACGCAAAGGGCAAAGAGGGATTTGACGTATACATGAAGGAAATGGGACGGATGATGGCAGAGACGATAATATATATAGAGCGAGAGGAGATAGCCGGACCTGATTATCAGCCGTTCAGTCCTGATATACATAAATGGGCAAGCCAGGAGGGATCAGTATATATAGGGGATCAGAAGATACCGGTACAACACCCGAGGCTGCGGGGGCCGGCGGGGGAAATAGCATTAAAGAGTTATCAGAAGCTGAAAGAGCGGTCATTATCGGAATAACAGGCCCTTTGCAATATTTTTTGATACCATACATCGTGGAGGAGAGGCATTCATAATCGGACTGGGTATTGATACAGAAGGAATAAAAAAGGTATTGGGGTTTTGGCAGGGAGCGACGGAGAATCATGATATCTGTGAAGAACTGTTTGGGGACACTGAACGGCGTGGATTGGAGCTGCGACGGGGTATCATCTGGATAACGGATGGAGGCAAGGGAATTATAAAGGCATTGCGAAAGCGATTCGGCAAGAAACTGATTCATCAGCGGTGTACGATCCATAAGGACAAAAACATCCAGAGGCATCTGGCGAAGAAGTACCGGAAAGAAGCGCACAGACGATTCAGGACGGCCCAGGAGCAAAACAGATATGAAGATGCCCGTCAGGTGCTGCTGGATATGCAGAAGTGGCTGCGCAGCATCAATGAGTCGGCGGCGGATTCTCTTATGGAGGCGATAGAAGAGATACTAACCGTTCACATGAAGGTCCCGGGCCTGCTGAGAAAGACTCTGCATTCGACCAATCCAATAGAAAGCATGTTTTCCACAGTAAGAGATGCTGAGGATAATATCAAGCGGTATCGTAACAGCAGGATGATGCAGCGGTGGCTGGCATCGGTTCTTCTCTACAGTGAAAAAAGGTTCAGACGAATCAAGGGATATGCTTCGTTTCCGGAGGTTATCAGGAATATCGAGGCGGAAGGAAAAAACGGAGAAACAGCCAGATTGGCTGCGTAAGGAATGAGTTTGATGAGAGCCACTCAGATATTTTCAACTAAAAACTTGACATTCTCTAAACTTATAAAATCAAGCATACTGCATTTATCTATGGCGTATTATTACTAATCGTTATTCTAACGGTGCTTCGTATTTTACCCGTTCCAATTGGGGTTATTGTCATAATTTATGCCATCGTGTTCGACCGGGATAGCCTTCGTGTTGATTACGCCCTATTGTTCACTTTTATTGGTTTTCTGGGGCTTGCAGAAAACATGAAAAGCATACTTGCATCAAGCCTTGAAAATGCCGGGCATATCTTCATATTTTCCGCTCTGTCGAGCCAGATTATCAGCAATGTTCCGGCAGCCCTGCTAATTTCCAAATTCACAACTCAATGGGAAGCATTACTTTGGGGCACTAATGTCGGCGGATTCGGAAGCCTTGTGGGGTCATTAGCCAATTTGATTGCCTACAAGTTCTATATATCACACGAAAATACAAATAGTCAGGTAGCGTCGTTTACAATAAAGTTCGTTCTTCTTGGTTACATTGCCTTTTTTATTGGAATTGGGTTGTATTTTGGCATGGAAAAGATATAGTGAGAATCCAAAGAATAAAAAGGGCTAACACTTACCCCGTGTCGACAGTTATAGTAAATAGCAAAACAAAAACTGATTTTGCTGTAAAATCAGTTTTTGTTTTACTATGACTGTCGAACCCGGGTGTCAACTTCTTCAGGAATATACACGGCTTCATTACGGAGACATTTAAAAAGATCAATCTCCCTCTTTGAAGAAAGAAATGAGAGGTCGGCATATCCGTGTGAAATTAATATTTACGGAAAAGAAGGAATAACCATGCCCATCGGGGTTTACAAATCATCGTTAGTTATCTCTTCGAGCATACGGCACCAGACCTCATATCCGCTGCCGCTCAAGTGAACACCGTCATCAAGGAAATATTCTGCAAGAGGTTCACCCTGGTCATCTACAAAAGCAGGATAGAGATCCACATAGTTTGCTTCCGTTTCCTTTGCAAGCGCACGGATCATCTGATTTACCTTTTTTATGGATTCATTTGAAATCCATTCAAATATGACAGGCAGGACACTGTGAATATAAATCCGTGCGCCGGGATAAGCAGAAGAAAGAATCCTGATAATATCCCTGTATGAGTCAAGAAAGTCATAGTCCTCCATAGCTATGTTGTTTGTCCCCGTCATGATGAAGACCAGGTCGGCGGAGGGATAAATATTGACCATTTCCCCGGTCCTGGCAAGCAACCCTTCGACCGTCTCCCCCGCAATCCCCAGATTTACAACATGGTGACGGGGGAATCTCTTCTGCCAGTCATGGAATTCAATCAGGGAATGTCCAAGAAAAATGATATTTTTGCGATTAACTGATCCCATTTGTTTGCTGTCTTTTTTTATTCAAGTATATCAATAGTGTTCCAACATTTTTCCAAATAAATCCATCCGGTTAAGAAAGGACGGCTCATAATGTGAATAATATGAATTTGTAAGCACTTGCAAAACAAGCATTTTCTCAAAAACAGTTACACGTGGAATCTGTAAAATTGTAGAGACTAAACTCTATATTTACACATTTCCAGATACTACTTTCATGCTTTATTTTAAATCTTCAAAATCTCTTCTGATCTCTTCAACCCTATTCCTGTATCCATCCCCGTCTCCATACTCCAGAAATTTTCTATAGCGACTATGAATACTGCCTATTCGTCTGGCATGCTTGATTGGACACCAATGTTGCTCAGTTCTGGCCGCTATTTCCTGAACATATGCGAACAAGCCGTTGAAGTACCCACAATATACGCAATTTAACTTTTCAATCGCATTCAGATACTTAAGCTCATGACGATCTATCACTATATAATCGTTTCGTTGCACTTTGGGGATTTTACACACCGGGAAACATATGAACTGATAAATTGTGACAAATAAATCCAGGAAAACCGCAGGGACAAGGCCGAACCATATCACAGGAAC
>VAPE01036114.1_pt1 | contig 13089 bp, 11 predicted proteins | sample 3393911 | NCBI WGS metagenome assembly VAPE01 (sample SAMN08290436, study PRJNA428436) | hydrothermal vent metagenome | isolation source: Deep-sea hydrothermal vent chimney | place: Atlantic Ocean: South-mid Altantic Ridge | reverse complement strand
CATTTGAAAAATTAAAAAAATATTCCGTTCTTTGCACTCCATTTTTTGAACACGATAAAAAGCGCAACAATGTCAAGAATTTGTCAGATAACAGGAAAAAAGGTGATTACCGGAAATAACGTTTCTCACTCACATATTAAAACCAAAAGAAAATTTCATCCCAACCTTCAGACTAAACGGTTTTATGTTCCCGAAACCGACAAATGGGTTACTCTGATGGTTTCGGCTGCCGGAATCAGAATTATCAATAAAAAGGGTATTTACAATGCTTTAAAAGTAGCCGAAGAAAAAGGTTTTTACAAGGCCTGAATAAAAGATAATGTTAAAAAAAGCTGTTCACTTCTCGCGGACAGCTTTTTTTGTTTCTAGGCTTTTTGTCTGAAATTTCAGTAATAGCTTGATAACCCATTCATCTACAAGCTTTTAACCTTAGTAAGAGTCGTGAAATATATTGGTAACTTTTTCCTCCAAGTTTTTAAAGACCTCTTTTTCATCTCTTTCTGCACGGATAGAGAAATATTTCCCCTGATTTTTGTAATAATCGATAACCGGATTGGTTTTTTCTTTATATTGTTCCAGACGATGCACAATCAGTTCGATACTACCATCGTAAGGGCGTGCTTTTTCCGTACGTCCCCGTGCCGAAAGACGTTTCAAAGCTTCTAAAGTTGAGATTTTCATATCAATCATGGCCGAAACCGACATATTCACCCGTTTGAGTAAACCATCAAGAATGTAAGCCTGAATTAATGTTCTTGGAAACCCCTTAAAAATAAAGCCGTTAGCATCCGGATTTTCATTGATTCTGCGTTCGATAAGCTGGATGGGAATCGCATCAGGAACAATTTCGCCTTTGTCCATATAAGGTTTGGCCAGTTTTCCTATTTCTGTTCCCTCTTTAATTTCCTGACGCATCATTTTTCCCGTGGAGATATATATCAGGCCGAACTCTTTGGCCAGCAAATTACCCTGAGTTCCTTTCCCTGCTCCCGGTTTCCCAAGCAGTACAATGTTCGTTTGCGAGACCGATTTTGTCCGTTCAACGATTTCAACAATATTTTGGAAGATATCATCAATCTCACCAATTCCGTTAAGAGAATAGTATTTGTTCTTTTTGGCGTAAAAATCGGCAACCGGTTTTGTTTTATTTTCGTATTCTTTCAGTCTGTTTTTTATTACCTCTAAGTTATCATCTGAACGACCGTAAACTTTGGCTCTCATCAAAAGACGTTTAATAAGCTCTTTTTCCGGGACTTCCAAGCTGATCATGCAGTTAAGCGAGGAATTTAGTTTGAGCATCAACCCTTCCAGGATATAGGCCTGAACAGTAGTCCGGGGGAAACCATCAAACAAAATACCTTTTGAATCGGGATTGGTTTTAAGCTTTTTCTCAATAAGCTGGATAATCAGTTCGTCATCCACAAGGTCTCCCTGCTCAATAATAGATTTGGCTTTCATGCCCAAATCAGAGCCTGCTGCTATTTCCGAACGGAGCATGTCGCCGGTTGAGATGTAAGTCAGGTTGTACTTCTCAAGAAGTTTTTTCGACTGTGTTCCCTTGCCTACCCCCGGTGGGCCAAAGAGTGCAATATTTAACATTATTATTAGGTTTTAGGTTAATGAACGATTTTGTAAATATCTTTCAGGTTGCGGGCCTGGCCATTGTAATCAAGGCCATAGCCTATGATAAAATCATTGGGAATTTCCAATCCAATATAATCGATTTTAAAATGTTTTTGATAGGAATTAGGCTTAAAAAGAAGCGTAGCAATACGCAGCTCTTTGATTTTCTTATCACTCAGATATTCCAGAACTTTTTCCATGCTGATACCCGTATCCACAATGTCTTCCACCAATACTACCGTACGTCCTTCAAGGGATTCATCAAGCCCGATAAGCTGTCGCACATGACCTGTTGACTGCGTCCCCGAATAGGAGACAAATTTGATAAATGAAATTTCTGCCGGGAAATGCAGTTTTTTAAACAAGTCGCCTGCAAACATAAACGCACCGTTCAAAATCACCAGAAATAACGGGTTTTTGTCGGCCAGGTTGGGCTCCATCTCAATAACCATTTTTTCTATGGCCGCTTCAATTTTTTCATGGGGAATATACGATTCAAAAACCTTGTCGAGGACTGTAATTGTTGCCATTGTAAATAATAAATTTATATAGCTTACAAAGATAATATTTCAATGATATTTTTTACTTTTTCTTATGAAAAATATTTTTTGGCAGCGGATAGAGTGATGAATGTTGGATGTTGAATGGAAGTAAATAGCAAATGAAAATGATAAGATATTAACTATTGACTAACCACATTTATAAACTCTATTTGTCATGCTGAACGGTAGTGAAGCATCTCAATTACATGCAAATTGATTCCTGAAAGTGCGTCGGCGTATAAGATGAGCTTTACATTCAGAATATTATTACTTTTGTGAAAAAACAAAAAGCCTATGATTCCCCGCATAAGTATCATAATGGGAAGCACTTCCGATTTGAAAATCATGGAAAAAGCAGCGCTGTTTTTCGACGAGATGGAGATTCCGTTCGAGATGAATGCGCTTTCGGCACACCGCACCCCGGAAGCGGTAGAAGCCTTTGCCAGAAGTGCCGAAACACGTAGTTTGCAAGTTATTATTGCCGGCGCCGGTATGGCTGCTCACCTGCCGGGGGTTATTGCCGCCTCAACAGTCATTCCTGTTATCGGTGTTCCCATCAGCGCCACACTGGATGGCATGGATGCACTGCTTGCTATCGTACAAATGCCTCCCGGAATTCCCGTGGCAACGGTAGGCATTAACAACGCACTCAATGCCGCTATTCTGGCCGCACAAATGCTTGCTGTGGAAGACAAAGTCATTCGGACAAAGCTCAAAACTTACAAAGCCGGCCTGAAACAAAAAATTGAAAAAGCTAACACTGAATTACAGGCGTTGAAATACCGTTTTAAAACCAATTAACTCATATTTCTCATCTCGTTTTAAACAAGATGAATGCGTGACGGATAATGGGGAGCAATATGGAAAATCATAGCTATTAGTCATCTTAGTCGCCCCGAAAATTTTCAGGACAGAGAGTAATAATTCTGTGAATTATTGTGATTAACTTCCTAAATCGGACATTCGTTAATCGATGATTACAGATAACGGGTACGAGTACAGAAAACCATTTTTTCAGAATGGCTTTTGTGTTTGAAAAATATTTTAATCCAACTGTTTCTTAAATGATGGGATACTGCTTGAAAATCTCATCCGATCGCATAAGAATGTCCACATATTGTGCCCGTCGGTAAGCAAATGGGTCCTTCACATTTTTCATGGAAAGTTTTCCTCTGAATTCGTTTAGGTTGTTATACTGTTTGTTGGCCATCCAGATTTCCAGGTCTTCCAGAATTTTTTCGATTTGCTGCGGACCATTTTTGTAAATTGTACTCACCACCTGTACGGAATTGGCGCCTGCGAGAATCATCTTGATAACATCTCCGCCTGTAAAAATTCCTGTATTGGCACAAACATCGCATTTAAGCTGGCCATACAGCATGCCGGCATAGCGAAGTGGCAAACGATTGTCCTCCTCGCTGCTCAGGTTGTACGGGAAATTCATTTTTTCGCTTTTGATGTTGATATCGGGCTGAAACAGGCGGTTAAACAGAACCAGTCCGTCAACACCTCTTTTGTCCATCTCATTAAACACATACAACGGGTTGGTATAGAAGGGACTTAGTTTGACGCTGACAGGAATATTCACAGCTTTTTTAACGCCGGCAATCACATCCAACTCTTCATTAATAATGGCCCGACCTTCCATATCAAATTCGCGCGGGTTGTTGTAGAAATTCAATTCCAGCGCATCGGCGCCGGCATTTTCGAGTTTCTTCGCCCACTCATACCAGGTGTCATCAAAAACGGCATTCAGACTGGCAATAAGCGGGACGCTGATGACTTTTCGGGCTTCTTTAAAATGCATCAGAAATTCATCCGGCCCGGCCTTATAAATACCCTGTGGAAAAATGCTGATCATTTCGGCATGGCGATTTGCATATTCGTCCATATCTTCCTGCATCTGAAGATTTTCCAGGTTAATTTGCTCTTCAAATAATGATTTGTAAACAAAAGCTGCGGCCCCCGCTTCTTCCAGCGATTGAAGCATCTTGGTATCCGTAACCAGATTACTGGCTCCTATTATGATAGGATTTTTCAATTCTATTCCGAGATATTTAGTTGTCAGGTCCATAATAAATTTTTTATCAATCTTTTTAAGTAGTAAAAGTAAAACAAAAATACGAATCTTCCGAAACGAACTTAATCTAAAATCATTTTAAATTGGATAAAATTCTGTTTTATCTTCAATATATACAAGGTGAAGCAATAGATAAATATTGTACTTTTGGCATCGACCTTTTGAAAGGAGGGTTTCAAGTGTAATTATTTGACAATTAGTTTGATGTGATATTTTTAAACGATTTGTGGAAATAAGACCGAATAACTTTAAAATTTAGATAAATGAGCGGAAAGAAAAAATTTATTACTTGTGACGGGAATTACGCTGCTGCCCACATTGCTTATATGTTTAGCGAAGTGGCTGCTATTTATCCTATCACCCCTTCGTCAAATATGGCTGAATATGTGGACCAATGGGCTGCTTTCGGTCAAAAAAATATTTTTGGAGAAACCGTTAAAGTCGTTGAAATGCAATCGGAGGGTGGCGCTTCCGGTGCGGTACACGGTGCTTTACAGGCGGGTGCTTTAACAACCACTTTTACTGCTTCACAGGGATTGCTGTTGATGATTCCGAATATGTATAAGATCTCTGGTGAATTGTTGCCGGCAGTATTTCATGTAAGTGCCCGCAGCCTTGCCACACAGGCGCTCTCTATTTTTGGTGACCATAGTGACGTTATGGCTACCCGGAACACCGGTTTTGCCATGCTCGCTACCAGTAGTGTTCAGGAAATTAACGACCTGGCCGGTATTGCTCACTTTGTAGCGCTGCGCTCAAGGATTCCTTTCCTTCATTTCTTCGACGGTTTCCGTACTTCACACGAAATTCAGAAGATTGAATATTTTGATCTCGATGATTTAAAGGGGCTTTTCCCCTATGAGGATTTAAAAAAATTCAGAGATAATGCTTTGAATCCGGAACATCCGGTTACCCGTGGAACGGCACAAAATCCTGATATCTTTTTCCAGGCTCGTGAAGCTGCCAACCGCTTTTATACGCCAATCCCTGATATGGTGGAGGAATACATGCAGGAAATTACAAAACTTACCGGACGCGAGTATCACCCCTTTACTTATTACGGTGCCAAAGATGCCGAGAATATTGTTATTGCTATGGGATCGGTTACCGAAACCATTCGCGAAACTATTGATTATTTGATTGCTCGTGGCGATAAAGTAGGTCTTGTAACTGTTCATTTATTTCGGCCGTTCTCTACGGGTTATCTTATGAAAGCTATTCCCAAGACGGTTAAACGTATTGCTGTTCTCGATCGTACCAAAGAACCAGGCGCAAATGGAGAACCTTTATATCTCGACTTAAAAGAGGCTTTCTATGGCTCGGATAGTGAACCAATTATCGTTGGCGGTCGTTATGGCCTGAGTTCGAAAGATACTACTCCCGCACATATTGTTTCTGTCTTTAACAACCTGAAACAGCCGGAGCCCAAAAATCATTTCACCGTAGGCATTGTGGATGATCTGACTTTTACTTCGCTTCCGTTGCTTCCTGAAATATGTATTTCTGATAAAGGAACCGTTGAAGCTAAATTTTACGGAATCGGTGCTGATGGAACGGTAGGAGCCAACAAAAATTCCATTAAAATCATTGGTGAGTCCACTGACAAATATGTGCAGGCTTACTTTGCTTACGACTCCAAAAAATCGGGCGGTATTACCATTTCGCATCTGCGTTTTGGTGACAAACCCATCCGCTCTACGTACATGGTCGGCGCCCCTGATTTTGTGGCCTGCCATGTTCCGGCTTATCTTGAGAAATATGATATGCTGAAAGGTCTGAAAGACGGCGGTACTTTCCTGCTTAACAGTATCTGGAATGAGGAAGAGACCAAACGCCGGCTTCCCGATGATATGAAAAAATACATGGCTGTTCACAACATTAATTTTTATACCATTAATGCTACAAAGATTGCCGGAGAGATTGGCCTGGGCAGTCGTACCAACACAATCATGCAGTCGGCTTTCTTTAAAGTTTCAGAAGTGATTCCTTATGACGAGGCTGTGGAAAAAATGAAAACTTTTATCCATAAAACTTATGGCAGTAAAGGAGAAGAAATTGTTGAAATGAATTACCGTGCCGTTGATGAGGGGGGTGATGTTACCAAAATTGAAATTCCCAAAGAGTGGGCCGGTTTAGAATTGAAAGATCAAAAAGAGGTGGATGATAATATTCCTGCTTTTATTCGTGAGGTAGCCCGCCCCATCGATCGTTTGAGAGGAGACGACCTTCCGGTAAGCGCATTCAAAGGCCGTGAAGATGGGTCGTTTCCTGCCGGTACTGCAGCTTACGAAAAACGGGGTGTGGCCGCTACCATCCCCGAATGGATTGGTGACAAATGTATTCAATGTAACCAATGTGCTTACGTGTGTCCTCATGCTGCTATTCGTCCTTTCCTTGTAAATGAGGAAGAAGAAAAGAATGCTCCCGAAGGTATGCTGTTTCTTGAAACCAAAGGTAAACTGAAACCTTTGAAATACCGTATTCAGGTCAGCGTGATGGATTGTACGGGCTGTGGCAGTTGTGCCGATGTTTGTCCTTCTCCTGAAAAATCTCTCGTGATGGAAACTTTTGAATCACAGAAACACGAAGCTGAAAATTGGGATTACCTGATTCAAAATGTTTCCGATAAAACACTGGATGGTACGGTTAACAAGTTTGTCAGTGTGAAAAACAGCCAGTTTGCCCAGCCGTTGTTCGAGTTCTCCGGTGCTTGTGCCGGTTGTGGCGAAACGCCTTACATTAAAGCTGCTACACAATTGTACGGCGATAGGATGATGATTGCTAATGCAACCGGTTGTTCTTCCATTTATGGCGCCTCTGCTCCGGCTACTCCTTACACGGTGAATCCTTTTGGTAAAGGTCCCGCATGGGCAAACTCGTTGTTTGAAGACAATGCCGAGTATGGTTTGGGAATGGCTATGGGAATTCGTAAAATGCGCGACCGCATTGAGCGTTTTATGAAAGAAGATATGGAAGCCGGTACTACCGCCAAAAGAAAAGAAGCTTTTGAAGGCTGGATTGCCACTAAGGAAAATGGAGAAGAATCCAGGGCTGCTTCCGATAAGGTGGTAGAGGTACTGAAAGGTGCCGATGATGAAGTGTCCAAAAAGATTATGGAACTGGAGCAGTATCTCGTGAAAAAATCCATGTGGATTATCGGTGGTGATGGATGGGCTTATGATATTGGTTACGGTGGTCTGGACCATGTTTTGGCTTCCGGCGAGGATGTGAACATGCTGGTACTTGATACTGAAGTTTACTCCAACACGGGCGGTCAGGCTTCCAAGTCCAGCCAGACTGCTGCAGTGGCAAAATTTGCTACTGCCGGCAAAGAGGTGCGTAAAAAAGACCTCGGCGCCATTTACATGACATACGGTTATGTGTATGTGGCATCTGTTGCTATGGGAGCTAACCAAAGCCAGTTTTTCAAAGCTATGAAAGAAGCTGAAGCTTATCAGGGTCCGTCCCTTATCATTGCTTACTCTCCCTGTATTGAACACGGATTACGCAATGGAATGGCCCGTTCGCAATATGAGGAAAAACTGGCAGTGGAAGCCGGTTACTGGATAATGTACCGCTACAATCCTCTGTTAGAACTTGAAGGCAAAAACCCGCTTCATCTCGATTCCAAAGAACCTGATTTTGAAAAGTTGAAAGAGTTCCATGATCTGGAAGTTCGTTTTACTTCTTTGAAGAAAACTTTCCCCGAAAGAGCCAAAGAACTTCAGAAAGTAGCACTCAAAAATGCAAAATGGCGTTACAATTTCTACAAACGCCAGGTTGATATTGACTATTCTTTGGAAGATTAAGAAGCGTTAGTCGTTTATTTTATAAAAGCTGCTGCCGAAAGGGAGCGGCTTTTTCTTTGAGCTTATTGTTTGCAAGCAGGGTTATTTCTTACATTTGTAAAAAAATTTTTGTTATGGATGGATTATACGGTTCCAAAAGATTTCCCAAAATTACAACGCACGTGCTTCAGGAAATGAAGCTGAAAGGGGAAAAAATTGCTATGCTCACCGGCTATGATTATTCTATGGCCCGGTTGCTGGATGAGGCGGGCATTGATGTTATCCTTGTGGGCGATTCGGCTTCCAATGTGATGGCCGGACATGTGACTACACTGCCCATCACGCTTGATCAAATGATTTACCATGCATCGTCGGTAATGCGAGCGGTTAAAAGAGCCTTGGTGGTTGTGGATTTGCCTTTCGGAACTTATCAGGGAAACTCGAAAGAGGCACTGCATTCGTCTATCCGTATTATGAAAGAGTCGGGTGCCAATGCGGTGAAATTAGAAGGCGGTGCGGAAGTGGTTGAGTCCATCGACCGTATCTTGACTGCCGGAATCCCCGTCCTGGGACATTTGGGGCTAACGCCACAATCTATCAATAAATTCGGTACTTATGTGGTGCGTGCCAAAGAAGAGGAAGAAGCTTCCAAACTGCTCCGTGATGCCAAATTGCTCGAAGAGGCCGGTTGTTTTGGTATTGTGCTGGAAAAAATTCCTGCTGAGTTGGCTGCCAAGGTAACAAAATCGGTAAAAATTCCTACTATCGGCATTGGCGCCGGACATGCCGTTGACGGACAAGTGTTGGTGTTGCATGATATGTTGGGCATCAACCAGGAGTTTTCTCCCCGTTTCCTGCGTCGTTATCACAACCTGCACGATGAGATTATCAAAGCTTTTCTGGCCTATATTCATGACGTGAAAGCCGTTGACTTTCCCAATGATAAAGAACAATATTGATTGTTTCCCATTAGAATGGTTTCATGAGCATCAAACTTCCGTTAGAAAAACGTATTTTGTATGAAGATAACCATTTGATAGTGGTTAATAAACTGCCTTCCGAAATTGTTCAGGGTGATAAAACCGGTGATGAACCGCTGAGTGAAGCTTTGAAACATTACCTGAAAGAAAAATATCATAAACCGGGAGATGCCTTTTTGGGTGTTATTCATCGCCTTGACCGACCTGTGAGCGGGGTGGCGGTTTTTGCCAAAACCGGAAAAGCACTGAGCCGTATGAATGAGCTGGTGAAGCAACGTGCCATACAGAAAACCTATTGGGCTATTGTCAAAAATAAGCCGCCGGAAAAAGAGGGAAAACTCGTCCATTATTTGAAGAGGGATACAAAAAAAAATAAATCTTTTGTAAGTAGAACACCCGGTACGGATAGTAAGGAAGCTGTACTAAGTTACAAATTGCTAACTTCCGGCGGACGCTATCATTTGCTCGAAGTGGATTTACACACCGGTCGACATCATCAAATCAGAGCACAGTTGGCAGCCATCGGCTGCCCCATTAAAGGCGACTTAAAATACGGTTATCCACGTAGTAATAAGGATGCTTCCATCAGCCTGCATGCCCGTAAAGTGTCTTTTGTTCACCCGGTGAAAAAGGAAAAGCTGGATATTACGGCGGAACCGCCTGCTGATACTTTGTGGAATTATTTTTTGAAGCACGCAGATGAAAGGAAAAAATTGTAGAATCCTGCTTTCAACCCCTCTTTTTGATATCCGGAATTTTTTTCATTTGTTTCCCCGAAAAAGTACAATAAAAATCATCCATATCGTTTATCTTTAAAACATTTTAAACATAGAACTACATTGAAAAGTTATTCGGAAAAACAAAGTTATTCTCCTACCGAAGAGCGACTAAATATCTTGTCGCACGGACTGGGATTTTTGTTGAGCATTCCTGCGGCGGTTTTCGTCATTCTGAAGGCATCGTTGCACGGCGATGCCTGGCAAATTGTGAGTGTTAGCATTTACGGTGCCAGCATGATAACGCTTTACCTCGCTTCTACACTGTATCATTCGGCCAAAAATTCCCCCAAAAGACACAAATTAAATGTTTTTGACCATGCTTCCATATATCTGCTTATTGCGGGAACCTATACGCCGTTTTTGCTGGTTACGTTACGCGGTGCCTGGGGATGGAGCCTGTTTGGTGTAATTTGGGCAGCGGCCATTGGAGGTGTTGTTTTCAAGATTTTTTATACAGGGAAATTTAATATCATTTCAACTGTTGCCTACGTTGTTATGGGTTCCATCGTGTTGGTAGCCATTAAGCCGTTGATTACCAGCCTTTCTTTGCCGGGACTTTACTGGCTGCTTGCCGGCGGGGTGAGTTATATTATCGGCGCCGTGTTGTATTTGCAGCGAAAAATGCCCTATCATCATGCTGTTTTCCACCTATTTGTGCTGGGTGGTAGCATCTGTCACTTTATTGCGATTTATAGTTATGTGTTGGGGTAAATCATTTAATATAAAGATACATATTTTCAATTTACTCCTAAAATTTTATATGAAATGAATGGGACAAAATAATAATTAGTACGAAGATGTAAGATTTTATGTATCAGCCAATGACTACCGCTGATAAACACTCATAGCCGGCAGTGCTTTATTATGAAAATCAAACAATGCCAGGTTTTCCCACGGTGAGCCATCGGTAGCTTGCGAGCCTTTGTAGCTGACCCATTCAGGCTCCCAATAACAAAAACCTTTTCCGGAAGGGTTGTTTTGCAAAATTGTCCGCAATCTCCACAAAAAAGCTTTCTGACCTGCTTCCGTAGCCGGATATTGTTTGATAAGCTGACTGCTTTTGCCCACTATATTTGTCGTCCGGTCGTTCCACGACAGTGTAAAAGGATAAGCGGTTTCGGCAATAACGACCTCTTTGTGATATTTTTTCGTTAGTTGATTTAGCGTGAGTTGCAACGTATCAAGCGATTTTCCATGCCACCAGGGATAATAGGAAAGGCCGATGATATCGTAATCGGTATGATGACTTTTTAAAAGACCAAAAAACCGGTCAGCTCCCTTGTAACCGGCATAATGCATAATAATGCGGATGGAAGTATCGGCATCGCGTATGGCGGAAGTTCCTTTTTGCAATAAAACCGTGAATTGGGCAGGGTGCGAAATGCGGCCATCGTTCCACAGAAAGCCGTTGTTTATTTCATTGCCAACCTGAACGTATTCGGGCCGGATAATTTTGACCACATGCAGTGTGTAGGTATAGACGCTGTCTTCTAATTGTTGCAGGTTCAGGTTTTTCCATGCTGCCGGTTTGGTTTGGTGGCCGGGGTCTGCCCATGTATCGGAATAGTGCAGGTCGAGCCACACTTTCAGCCCGGCCTCATGAATCCGTTTTGAAAAAGCAGCCACCTCCTGTAAGCTGCTATGGATACTTGCGGGATGTACCCAGAGTCTGAGCCGTACGGTGTTCAACCCGTTGGCTTTAAAAATTTTCAGAGCATCTTCGGCTTTTCCATTGCTGTTGTAAAAAACCGTTCCGGCTTCCTCAATTTCGGGAAGTTTGGATAGGTCTGCACCACGGATAAAAGTGTTTTTTGACGGGCCTGGAATGTTCACAGGCTTTTTACAGGCCATCATGCCGAGAAGCAGAAATAACAGAATCCAGTGTGTCCTGAATTTCATGAAATTCTTTTTTAAAGGTTTTCAAAAATAGGATATTTATGAATTCAGCTTCATAATGGCCGGCTAACTGTTTTTCCGTAATTTTACGTTCTTAAAGTGATTTTTTATGAAAATTGCATTGATACAACAAAAAGCCGGAACAGACAAGTCTGCCAACCTGAAAAAAGGACTTGCGGCTGCTGAAAAGGCGGCGCGCAACGGCGCACAGTTGGTGGCTTTTGCCGAGCTGGCTTTCGAGCCATTTTATCCGCAATATTCCGCCGGAAAAGACAAAAACAGGCTGGCCGAAACTATTCCCGGACCGGTAACAGATGTTTTTTCCGCTCTTGCGAAAAGGTTTAACGTGGTCATCATCCCCAACTTGTATGAGCTGGATGGAAAAAACACTTATGACACTTCGCCGGTAATTGATGCTGATGGAACACTTTTAGGTAAAACCCGCATGGTACATGTACCTGATTATGAATGTTTCCACGAAAAGACGTATTATACGCCGGGAGATACGGGAGTGCGTGTATATAACTTGACGCTGGGGAAAATAGGTATTGCCATCTGTTACGACCGGCATTATCCGGAGTATATGCGGGCTTTGGCGGTAGCCGGCGCCGAACTGGTGATTACGCCTCAGGCCGGCGCTGCCGGTGAATGGACAGAAGGACTTTACGAAGCGGAAATGCAAATTGCCGCTTTCCAAAACGGCTATTTTACAGCGCTTTGCAACCGGGTAGGGGTGGAGGAGCATCTCGATTTCTCCGGAGAATCGTTTATTTGTGGTCCGGATGGTCGGCTGCTGGCTCAGGCCGGTCGCGGAACGGAAGAAATATTGTATTGCGATATTGACCTTGGAGAGGTGAAACACGCACATGCGAAAAAGTTTTTCCTTCCTGACCGAAGACCGGAACTTTATGGCGACTGGATTTAATGAAATTGGTGTCCTTCTAAAATACTTGTTTTTTTATTCGTCTGCTATTTCTCCTAATGCCTTGTCTTGTATGTAAGGGATGTCATATTTTATAAAGTATTCGGCTTTGGTTAATTCCTTTCCGAGATAGGCGCAATGGTCAGGTTTTGATATAAACTCTTTTTCAATAATTGTATAATAGATACTGGCAGCATCATTTCCTACAATCGTTTGTAATAATTCTCCACTATTCGCATAATATTCAACAAAAATTTTTTTCTCCGATTTATTCGGAAGTATAACAAAATACCCTTTTTTATCTAAACGTAGTTTTTGAGGATTCTGTGCTATAATTTCACTATTTGCAAAGCCATTAATCCCTTTCTTTTCCAATATCTTTTTCTTTTTAGAATGAGCAATATCAACATTAAGGGTTATATCTTCTATTGAATTGTTGCCGATAAGTTCAACAATTTCGACTTGAGATTGAAAACGTT
>VAPE01004975.1_pt1 | contig 13107 bp, 8 predicted proteins | sample 3393911 | NCBI WGS metagenome assembly VAPE01 (sample SAMN08290436, study PRJNA428436) | hydrothermal vent metagenome | isolation source: Deep-sea hydrothermal vent chimney | place: Atlantic Ocean: South-mid Altantic Ridge | reverse complement strand
CGATATAGAAATAGAAGAAAAAGATTTGGTCTAAGATTTAATTTGATAGCAGGAATTTACAATTTGGAGTTAAAATTATGAGTTTCGAAAGAAGTCTATTATTTTAAATTATTTTTTTAATAGATATATTTGAGAGTAGATTATAATATTTATCTTTATAATACTTTTTTTACATTTAATATCTACCAATACAAAAGAAATTAAAAACAAGAATAAAAAGTGGAAAAATATCATCATATGAAAAAGATAGAGATAGTCGTCAGCAGAAATATTTCATTTGAATATTCTGAATTTTATAAAGTAGACTTGACAAATGATAATGGACAAGACTTTTCAATTATATTGTGCATTGCTTTTGAAGATTGATTAAAAGAAGCTGAAAAAGTGAAAAAATAGATAGGACTATAGCTGGTATTGAAATATAATAGCAAAAGCAGAATTTGCTAGTGGAAATGTTTATTTGGGAGCAGCTCTGCAGCGACGAAAGGACTTGTTGATTTATAATAAAGCAGATAAAGAAAAAAAAGCTATAGAAGAGTATTTTAAAAAAGTTGAAATTGAAAAACAAAAAGAGGAAAACAAGGAGTAAAAAATGACAGAAAAATATATTGGAATAGTTCTATCCATTATAATTGCTATTTTATCCTTTTATTATTACAAAAAAAAGAATCAACTTTTTCAGCTCTGTGTTGGATTTTATTTTGTTGGAATTATTTTTATTCAGATTTTTCCAAATTATTTTTATCTTATCTTAGGCATTTTAGGATTTATAACAATATGTGTGTTTTTTTATTGGTTATATAAAAGAAAAAGAAATATGTAATATTTATTACAGCTTAATCATTTTAGTTTATTATTAGTGTTGAGGATTTAATTTTTCAAAAGGAGCAAAAACATCAAGGCTTATAGCTCAAGAGGACTTGTCAAATAACGATATAGCTGCTTTCATTGAATTTATTCATGTGGTTGATTTGGAAGAAAATAAAAATAGAACGTATGAAAGGGGGCAGACTTTACCTAAACTTTCAGAATTTTGGTATGAATTTTTTTCTGCTTTTAAAGTTTTTTTTTAAAATCTAATTTTTGAAAAGAAATATTCATGATACAAAACATTTAAAGCATCGAATAGAGGTTTTTAGATTTATATTGAAAGTCTTGAAACATCGATAATAGATTTTTAAGTTATATCAAAAAACTTGAAAAATCTATAAAAATTTTCACGGTTGCAGCTAAATCTTTCTTCTACTCACCAATTTTTGAATTTAATTTAGTATGTCTTAATTTTTGAATTTACTTTCATATATCAAAAAAACTTGAAAAATCGGTCAAAAATTTTTGAGGCTACAGCTAAATCTTTCTTCTACTCACCGATTTTTGAATTTACTTGAGTATAATTTTTTAAATGAAATAAAGTAAAAAAAATATAAATGATATTTCTATTGATAAGTATTTATTTATTTTTATATTTTGAAAAAAGGGGTGCTGGGTTTTGCTTAGTAAAATATTTTTATTTATTTTTCTTTTGGCTTTAACTTATAATTGTAGTTATGCAATTGATAAGTTTGATGAAGTAATTCAAAAAATTATCATCTTAGATGAAAATCAAACGATAAAAGATTATGGTCTTAACAAAACTACACTTCCTCTTATAAAAACTAAAGAATTTAATAATTTAATATCGAGTTTTATTGGATCTCATTTAAATGCAGATCAGATAAATAAAATTAAACAGTGTATAACTTTTTATTTTCAAAAGCGAGGTTATCCTTTTATAATCGTTATTACTCCTGAACAAAAAATCGAAAATGGAACTATATTTTTTCAAATTTATATGTCTCGAGTAGACGATGTAAAAATAAAAGGAAATAAAAATTTTCAAACAAAAGTTATCCAAAATTTTGTAAGTATAAAAAAAGGAGAATATGTTGATACTAAAAAGATTATTCAAGATATCTATTGGATAAATAAAAATCCTTTTAGAAATGCATCTGTTTTATTTAAACCAGGTAAAGAAAAATTAACTACTGATATCGATTATTTGATAGAAGATAGAAGAACCTTTAGAGCATATGTAGGCGCTGACAATACAGGTTTTCATACAACAGGAAGAAATAGACTCTTTAGTGGTTTTAATTGGGGAAATGTTTGGAATATGGATCATATTTTATCTTTTCAATTTACAATATCTACAAAGTTTAATGAATATAAATCAGTGATAGCCGATTATTCTTTTCCATTTTGGCATAAACATATGATCCGAGCATATGGAGGTTATTCATGGATCGATCCATCTCGAGCAATTGAAGATCTAAATCAAAAAGGAAGGTCTTCACAAGCATCTTTTAGATATACTATGCCTCTAAAGCTTTTTAAAGTTAATTATTTACATGATATATCTTTTGGATTTGATTATAAAAGGACAAACATAAATCTTGTATCGAAAGAAAGACCACTTATTGGTAGTAAAACTTTAATTACCCAACTTGTAGGAGAATATAATGCTTTTTTTGAGGCGAAAAAGTTTAATATGCCAGTAGAAATAAAAGCATACTTCTTTCCTGGTGATATCTTTGCAGATCAAAGCAAAACGAAGTTTGGATCGATAAGATTTTTAGCTAGAAATAGATATGCTTACATAAATTTTTATTGTTCTCCGTATATTTATTTACAAAACGATATGCGATTTTCTGTTAACATTCAATTTCAGTTTGCATCAAATAACTTACTGCCCTCTGAACAGTTTGGATTGGGTGGATATAATACTATAAGAGGTTATGAGTTTAGGGAAGTAAATAAAGATAGTGGCATCATTACTTCATATGAATTTATCTCTCCAGCATATCAAGTGATAAAAAAATTAAAAAATGATCGAATTAGGCTTATTAGTTTTCTTGATTTTGGATTTGGATGGGACCATAAAAAAACACCTGAGATTAGAGACCCTGAATATTTAATAGGTCTTGGAGCAGGAGTTCGTTATTCGATTGGTTCTAATTTATCTTTAAGATTGGATTGGGCTTTTAAGTTACATAAAACAGATTTTGATAATTCTGATATAGGAAGAGCTCACTTTGGTTTAGTGGGTAGTTACTAAGATTGTTATAAAAAAATACAAGTTTTAACAAATCAAATCAAAGATTATATCGAAAAAACTTGAAAAATCGTAAAAAAATATTCAAGCTGAGAGATAATTTTTATTATCTTATTTTTTAAATTACTTTAGTATAAAAAGCTTTTATCTTGTTAGCAGATACTTTTTATAGCGGATGATTTTGAAGAATTTTTTTAAGTGCAATTTTCTTTTTTCGATTCAAGATTTTTAATGTAGAATTTTTTTAGATTTATAATTTTTTTATAGCATCTAATTCTTGAAATAAAATATATATTATGTTTGTAAAATTAATCTTTTACATTTTTATTTATTTATTTTATTAAATAAATAGAGGAAGAAAATGCGTAATAGATCATTGATCTTATTATTTACATTTAGTTTGCTTTTTACTATTTCCTATGCGCAATCTTTTGATTATGAGATTGTTAATGGAAAAGTTGAGATGATAGTTGTTGATAAAAATCAAATAAATATTAACTCTTTTTCAGATAAGACACATCTTAAATGGGAAAAATTCAATGTTTTAGCTAATGAAAAAGTAGTATTTAATCAGCCAAATGAAAATTCATGTGTATTAAATCAAATACTTAGTGAGCCTTCAAAAATTTTTGGATCTATTGAATCTAATGGCAAAGTCTTTTTATTAAATCAAAAGGGAATACTTTTTGGAAAAGATGCCAAAATCAATGTTGCATCTTTTATGGCTTCAACTTTAAATATCGAGAATATCGATTCATATTTTGAAAATGGACAAATGGAGTTTCAAGGTGGAAATGGTTTTATAATAAATCTTGGAACCATCGAAGCTTTAAAAGGAGATGTTTATTTAATATCTAAAAATATTGAAAATCGAGGAAAGATCTTATCTGACACTGGCAATATTGCTTTAGGTTGTGGAGATAAGATTGTTATAAAGCCACAAGAGAGCCAAAAGTTATATATAGAATCTGGATTAGAAGATGCAATGATAAACAATTGTGGATCTATAAAAGCTTTGCAAGTAGAGCTAAAATCACAAAATCCTTATGCTTTTGCGATAAATCATACGGGAATAATAGATGCCAAATCATTAGATGCTAAAGGTTCTAAAATATATCTTGTCGCTGAAAATTCAAAAATCAACATAAAAGATAGAGCAAAAATTTATGCAAAAGATGGGATTAATACAAAAGCTGAAATACAAATATTAGGCGATGAGATATTTATTCAAGATAAAAGTGTGATTGATATATCATCGATGAATGCAGAAGAGGGAAATATTTATATAGGTGGTGGATATCAAGGAAAAACTCCAAGTTTAATAGCATCTAATAGAACCTATATAGGCAAAGATGTAAGGATTCATGCTAATTCTTATACTGAAGGTGATGGAGGAAAGGTAGTTGTTTGGTCTGATGGTCTAACTCAATTTTATGGGTATATAACCTCGAAAGGAGGTAGAGTTTTTGGCAATGGAGGATTAATAGAAGTCTCTGGTAAAAAAAATCTCATTTTTGAAGGTAAAATAGATACTAAATCACCACAAGGTAAGATTGGTACATTGTTATTAGATCCTTTAAACATTACGATCTCAGCTTCAGGTGATGCTAATATATCTTCATCAGGAACAGATCCAATAACTTATTTTCCAACAGCTAGTGGAGCTAATTTGAGTAATACAACGCTTTCTTCAGCTTTAGATGGTGCAAATGTTATCGTTACGACAAATGTAGCGGGAGCAGAAGATGGAAATATTACTTTAAACGGAGCTGTTTATGCTTCAAGTGGAGCGGGTGGAGGTAGTCTTACTTTAAATGCAAATAATAATATAATTTTTTCAACTACAGCATCATCTTTTACATTTACTGTAGCAGATGAAGCTGATTTTATTTTAAATGCTTCCAATGACATTATATTTGATGCTGATTTAACTATAACTAATGCAAAAAATATCACGATGACAGCTGGCAGGGATTTTCAATTAAATACTGGAAATGTTTTAGATTTTAATTTTGCTTCTTTAATAAATTTGTCTGCAGGCCGTGATTTTAATGTAGAAAATTCAGGTACAACTTCATCACAAATTAATTTTACAAGTTCTGAGAGTTTAGTTATAAATGCTGGTAATGACGTAAAAGTTTTGGGAAGGATTGAAAATACAGTTCAAGGTGATATTTCTATTACTGCTACTCGTGATATTAATATCGGACCTAGTACGAGTACAACTTCAGGTGAAGGTGAATCGAGATCTAGAGTTGGAACTGTAGCTGGTGATGTAAAAATCAATGCAGGAAATGATTTAAATGTAAAAGCAGGAGGAGGCGTAGCTACTTCTTTTGCACAAATAGGATATAATGCAGCTGGAATTAATAGCGATATTTATTTAACCGTTGGTAGAAATGTATTAGTTGAAGCTAATGATGCATCTAGGGATGAGTATGCATTGATTGGTCATGGAGGATCATTTGGGCTCTCTGCGGGATTAAAGAAAGGAAATATCATTATAAATAATATAGGAGGTAATTGCACTATAATAGGTAAAGGTAAGTCAGGTAGTACCGAGTGTTTTGCTCAGATAGGCCATGCTCATACAGATGGTGTTACTGAAGTTGTATTATCTGGGGACATCAGAGGACCTACTAAAGGATCTTATGCGAAAATAGGTGGAAAATTAGAACTTAAATCAGGATTAGAAGTGCAGGCATATTCTTTAATAGGTCATGGTGGATCTAATGTAAGGAATAATATCACAATAAATGGAGATGTTCTTGTTAGAGCTCATGATATCGAAGTTGTAGCTGGTTCTGATCAAGATACGGCAGCTTGCATAGGCCATAGAGTTAGATATAATTTAGGAACAGGTGTTGTTGCTACAATCAATGAATCTTCTATAAAAGTGAAATCTGATACAAATTTACTTTTAGAAGCAGGAACTGGAGCAAGTTCTACCTCAGATTCAGGAAGTGCTATCATTGGAGCTTATGTTGACACAAGATCGAATTTGAGATCAGGTATTATAGATATAGATGTAATTGACATCGAGGTTGGTAACTTTTTTACTGTATTAGGAGGTGAAATTTCAATAAGGGAAAATTTAGTAGTAGTAGGAGCAAAAACTGTTAATACAAGAGCAAGTCCTCATGTAGTTACCGGAACTAGTAAATCAAATTTAAATATTACAACGGGATCTAAATTTGCTTTGATAACCAGAAATGGAGAAGATATATATATTCAAAATGGAGATACTAAAACATCTGGAAAAACTTTTAAGATGAATATTGGTCAAGATTTATCATTGCAAGCTGAAGAAAGTGGAATTCATATAAATGCTATAGATAAAATGGATTTGAAAGTGAATAGAGATTTGTCTTTGTTTGCTGGTGCTTTAGATGTAGAGATAATATCTCAAAATACAGCTAATATAGATGTTGGCAGAGATGTGTTGTTAATGGGCAGGTGTCTTGCTGGCAGTTCTCCTTCTCAAAGAGATGCTAAACTAATTGCTAATACAGGTAATATGAATCTTTTTGCTGGCAAAAATGTGAATCTAGGCCCATTTTCTTATGTACAAGCTCTTGGAAGTGGGGGGATCACAACTATTGTTACCGATAACGATTTTCCATCCAAGTGGAGCATGGGCTCAGGGGGTATTTCTATGGATGCTCATAGCAATATCGATGGAGATGTAGTAAGAATTTTTACAGTAGGAAGGCCTAATAATTTTTTTCAAAACATTACTAAAAGTACATTTGTAGATCCTACTATAAATAATCAATTAATTTCATTGGGTCCTGAATTCATCAATTCATCAATTGAACAGTGGTCTGTTTATTATCCAAGCAATTTTGGAGGAGTTCCTTATACGATTTTTTATAAAGATTTTGCTTTGCCTAGTGTTTTATTTTTTGTTCAACAAGATCATAGATTGTTGTATCCACATTATGAACTTTTTTGGAAACCCTTTTATTTATATAAGTGTTTATTAAATAAAAATATAAAATGTGAATTGTGATTTGTTAAAAAATATAAAAATTTTATATATCGAAAAAACTTGAAAAATTTATACCGAAAAAACTTGAAAAATCGGTCAAAAATTTTTAAGGCTACAGCTAAATCTTTCTTCTACTCACCGATTTTTGAATTTACTTGAGTATATATTTCAAGATTGTAGCTAAATTTTTTGCTCTTTGATTTTTTGAATTTACTTGGTATATCAAATATCATTTAGCTTTACTTAGAATTTTTGTGTATATTTATTCAGTTTGATTTTTATTTTTTTTATCGATGGATTTTTAAAATATCTAACTTTTAAAGTGAATTATAAAACTTTTTAGATCGATACATCAGCCTTTTATTGACAAACATTTTAAATAGATTTTTAAAGATTGGAAAAGGGATTAGAAGCCGTCTCAAAGCTGGTTTTTTTCTTTCTAGCGTTGATCTCTAATCTAATTGAATATAAAAGATCTTGATCAAAATTTTTTCCTGCTGCCCACTTTAAATATTCAAGGGGAATTTCAGAAAAAGGACGGTTTTTATGTTTGCCAAGAGGCATTTTTTTAAGAGCTATTGGTTTTTCTAATCTTTTTAGCATTTGAGAGGTTGTAGTAAATTTAGTTGCTAACTTTTTAAAGACTTCAATATTTGCTTTAACATCATTTAAAGCTCTATGAGCTCCTTCTAGCTCTATGTTAAAATGTTTGGAAAGTTCTTTTAATGAATTTAAAGGACTTTCTCCATAGAGTCTTGCTAAACGTAGAGTGTCTACAAAAGGAATGTCATATATTTTACATGGAATTTGATTTCTTTTTGTTTCTGCATAAATGATATCGATATCAAATTTTATTCCATGGCCAATGATCACATGCTTGTCTATAAATTTTAAAATAGTAGGTAATACATCTTTTATTTTGGGCTTTCCTTTGACCATTTCTTGAGAAATATTATGAATATTTTGTGATGTTTTAGGAATTTCAATTTCTGGATCTACTAAGGTAGAGAACTTATCTAAAATTTTATCGAAATTAAATTTAGCTAAAGCAATCTCTATTATCCTATCTGTCGATGAATCTAAGCCAGTTGCTTCTATGTCTAAACAAATAAAGGTGTCTTTGCTGATAAGGGTCATAAATTTTTAAAAATTATATCATATCGATGAAGTTATATTTAGCTTAGCATTTTTTAATCTTATTTAAAAAGATCTTGTTATTGTAATTTGTCTCATTTTCTCATTTATATGAGTCATTTTTATAAAAATTGTATCTTTTGGAAGAATATCGATAATTTTGTCTGGCCATTCTATTAAGCAGATTCCATTTAAAGAGAAATACTCTTCAAATCCAAATAAATAAAATTGAGCTTTGTCTTTTATTCTATATAGATCGAAATGATATATTGTGTTTTTTGCATTATAAATGTTTAAATAAACAAAAGTTGGACTATTTACGTTAATATTTTTTTTATAAGCGTTGACAATTCCTTTGATTAAAGTTGTTTTGCCAGAGCCTAAGTCCCCTAAAAAAGCAACTATAGATCCTTTTTTTAAGGTTTTAGATAGATTCATTCCAAGTTGAATGGTTTCTTGAGCTGATTTGGTAATAATTTTTTTTATTGTAGCCATTTTTCTAGATATGGCTCTAATTCTTTGAATTTAGAAAGAGCTTCTATAAAAGCTTTTATTTTATCTTCAGTAAGCTGCTCTTCTATGAAATGTAAAAAATTTTGTTCGATTTCGTATTTATTTTGATTTTGAACTTCAAACAAAGTAAAATATTTAATACTGTTTTTTTTGAAATCTTCTATAACCGCTTTTTTGCTATTGAATAATTTCCCAGTTAACCCTGATGAGTAAACTAGTTTTGAGATAGGCTCTTTTCTTGGTTTGATATATTTTTTTATGATTTCAGGATCTTCAGATACATAAAACCTTTTAGATTTAAGCCCTCCAACTCTTTCTTTGTTTTCAGGACATTTTGAGACCCAATCATATATTGCATCTTGAGGATTAGGGTGAGTGTTATCACCAAATACTTTACCTGTAAAAGGACATATATATATTTTTTTAGTTTGTTCATTTATGTTTTGTTTGCCAAATTGAATTTTTATCTCAGTCTCCCTGAATAATTTACCTTCTTTTTCTAAAATTTGTAAAAGATTATCTAAACTTTGATAAATCGTTTTATTTCTAATAAAGAGTACTGGTTTTAAATTAAATTTTTTCTCTACGTAAAACAGATATGTAGAGATGAGATCTGCTTTTTTTGTGCTTTTCAAAAATTTCAAAATTTCTTTTTTCATTTTTTCACTTATTTGCATTTTTTCCTCTATAAAAGATTTTATATGCTATTTTTTTGGTTGATATTCAAATTTAATATATTATCTATATTTTTAGCAAGTTTAAAACAAAACATATCAATCTTTATTATAAATAAAGACATAATTTATTATTTGAAAAAATAATAACGTTTAATATTTATTATATTAATATAGAATACATTAATATTGCTTTTGTATATAAAAAATGTTATTTTATTTAACATATAAAAAAGATGAAATTTTTTAAGGAGAAAAAATGTCTATTGATATCCAAAAAAATACTAAGAAAAAAAATAATATAAAAAAATATTTGGATTTTACATTTGAAAATTTAGAAATCGAAGGCTATGAAGTTGTCTATAAAATTACAAATGACAAAACCAATCTTTTAGCAATTATTGCTTTGCATGACACTACTTTAGGTACTGCTCTTGGAGGTACTAGGATTGCTGTATATAAAAATTTTGAAGAGGCTCTAACAGATGTTCTGCGCTTATCTAAAGGCATGACATATAAATCTGCTATGGCTGAAGTGGGTTTTGGAGGAGGCAAAAGTGTGATCGTTATTAAAGATAAAAAAGATGTAACAGATCAGCTATTAAAATCTTTTGGTGAAGCTGTAGATTTGTTAGAAGGGAAATATATTTGTGCAGAAGATATGGGCTGTTCTCCTAAAGAAGTTATGAAAATTCATGAAAGAACAAAATATGTCGTAGGTCTTCCTCATAAAAAAAGCTCAGGCAATCCATCTAAATTTACAGCATGGGGTGTTTTTAAAGGCATTTTAGCAACTTTAAAAAAATTGTATGGTTCTACATCCCTGAAAGGAAAAAAAGTAGCTATTCAAGGAATGGGAAGTGTTTCTCATTATTTAATAAAACATCTATTTTGGCATGGAGCAGATCTCATTATTAGTGATATCGATGAGACTAAATTAGAAAAATTTATAAATGTTGCAAAGATTGTAAAAGCAGATGTTATCCATAAACAAGAATGTGATATTTTTGCTCCATGTGCTATTGGAGGGATCATTAATGATGAGACCATAAAAGATTTGAAATGTAAAGCTATTTGTGGAGCTGCTAATAATCAGCTTTTAGAAGATAGACACTCTCAAGTTTTAAAAGATAAAAATATTTTATATGTTCCTGATTTTGTAGTTAATGCAGGAGGTCTTATCAATGTTTCTTTAGAATTGGATAAGCATGGATATTGTCCGAAAAGATCTCGAGATAAAATAGATAGCATTTATACTTCCGTATTAGAAATTTTTAAGATTGCTGATGAAAATGATATTACAACGAATGCAGCAGCAATAAAATTAGCGCAATTTAAAATGAAATCTGGTATAGGTAAAAGATCAGATAAATTATATTTTCATCATTCAGAACAATGATAAATGGACTTTTAATAGATTTTTTACAAAATAGATTGACAGAAGCTATTTTAAAGAGTTTTGAAGATAAGCTAAGCGCAAAAGATGCTATTGCCGATGTTTCTCATTGTTTGGATGAAAATTTTGGGCATTATCAATGTAATAGCGCACTAAAGCTAGCTAAATTTTTAAAAGAAAATCCTAAAAAAATTGCAAAAACCATTATTTCAAACATAGATCTATTAGAAGATGGAAAAGAGATTTTTTTAGAAATTGAAATAGCTGGAGCTGGTTTTATAAATTTAAAACTAAACAATGATTTTCTAAGCAATATCTTAAATAAAAATTTATTAGATTCAAAACTTGGAATTAAAAAAGTTATAAAGCCTAAAAAAATCATAGTAGAATTTTCATCTCCTAATATTGCAAAAGAGCTGCATGTTGGACATTTGAGATCTACGATAATTGGAGATGCTTTAGCTAGACTTTTTGAATTTTTAGGTGAAGATGTTTTAAGATTAAATCACGTAGGAGATTGGGGCACTCAATTTGGAATGCTCATTCACTATTTAAAGACTTATGAACCTAAGGTTATATCAAAAGAAAAGAAAATAGATTTAACTAAGTTAACTCAGTGGTACAAAAAAGCAAAACAACTTTTCGATAAAGATCCAGATTTTAAAGAAAAATCTAAATTAGAAGTTGTAAATCTTCAGTCAAAAGAAAAAACAGCAATAGATATTTGGCGTTTAATTTATGACATATCGAGAGAAGCATTTAATGAGATATACAATTTATTAGATGTAAAATTATTAGAAAGAGGAGAATCTTTTTATAATGAAAGCTTACCTATAATCATAGATGATCTAGAAAAAAAGGGCTTGATAAAAGAATCAAATGGTGCCAAGTGCGTTTTTATAGAAGGCTTCAAAAATAGAGAAGGCAAGCCCTTGCCCATTATAGTTCAAAAATCAGATGGAGGATATAATTATGATACGACAGATATTGCAGCATTCAAACACAGATGTGAAATAGAAAAAGCTGATAGGATTATAATCGTTACAGATTCAGGTCAGACTCTTCATTTTCAGATGATTTATCTTTTAGTAGTCAAAGCAAAATATTTAGATCCCAATAAGACAAAATTTGATCATGTAACATTTGGAGTGGTTTTATCTGAGGACAAAAAAAAATTTAAAACAAGAGAAGGGGAGGTTGAAAAATTAATAGATCTATTGCATAAAGCTATAGATCATGCAAAAAAGATTTTAAAAGATAGATTAAAAGATATAGATAAAAAAACTTTAGATCAATACTCTATCAATTTAGGTATTAGTGCAGTAAAATACGCAGATCTCTCTAATCATAGAACAAAAGATTATGTCTTTTCTTATAATAAAATGCTTTCTTTAGATGGAAATACTGCAGCTTTTTTATTTTATTCATATGTTAGGATACTTTCTATAAAAAGAAAAGTTCAACAAGATATTGAAAAGCTTTTAAAAACTGATGAGATAAAATTACAACATCCATCTGAGATAACTTTGGGATTTCATTTGATTAGATTTGCAGAAGTTTTAGAGCTTATGGCAAGAGATCTTTTACCTAATAGATTAACTGATTATTTATATGATCTTGCGACAAAATTTAATGTTTTTTTTAGAGATTGTAAAGTTATTGGTGCTTTAGAGCAAAATTCGAGACTTCTTTTATGTCATATGACTCAAAAAATCTTTAAAGCAGGTTTTGATATTTTAGGTTTAAAACCTTTAGATAGAATGTAAAATTTTAAACTGAGTTAGAAAAGATATTTTGGATAAAATATCAAAATATCTTCTTTGTTATTAAAAATTTTTTTGTTCAGATATTCGATAAATCACCGAGCTTCATGAAAAAATAATGCCACCACAAAAGACATCGTAGTAGATGTAATTTTTTGGAATAATAGCTTATTGTTATGATCCTTCTAAATCAAATAAATAAAGATAAAAAAATAATTATAAACAAAAGTGAATTTTTACAAAGTTAGTTTTTGCTGCTGAAAAGGGAAGTTGCAGGTAAAATCTGATCCCTCCGACTGAGATTTCACTGCCATGCATCAATGTTTTTGCTGCTGAAACTAGCTTTAAATATATTCTCAAAATCACATAGAAGAGGAAAAATTTATACTCAAGTGAAGAAAAATTTAGCTATAATTTAGAAAATTTTTTTATCGATGTTTCAAGCTTTTTCCTGACTTCCGCAAAAACATCGAAAAAATTCAATAGCTTCTCTATGGAGAAGTCAATTTTTAGGCGTGTAGTGCCTAGTAAAAAAATAATGTTTG
>VAPE01027806.1_pt1 | contig 13110 bp, 11 predicted proteins | sample 3393911 | NCBI WGS metagenome assembly VAPE01 (sample SAMN08290436, study PRJNA428436) | hydrothermal vent metagenome | isolation source: Deep-sea hydrothermal vent chimney | place: Atlantic Ocean: South-mid Altantic Ridge | reverse complement strand
GGCGTAGACATCGGCTCCCATGCCGTGAAAGTATGCCAGCTACGCAAAAACGGCGACGGCTACAGCCTGGTTTCCCTCGGTAGCGCCGCAATCCCACCTGGTGCCGTAGAGGACGGTATTTTACAGGAACCGGACCAGGTCGGCCAGGTTCTGGGTACACTCTTTAAAAATCTGAAGTTCAAAAAGAACACCAAGGTCGGCATATCCATTTCCGGCTATTCCGTTATTGTCAAGAAGGTCAACCTGGAAGTCATGAGTAAAGAGGAATTGGCCGAATACATCGCCGCCGAAGCGGAACAGTACGTCCCCTTTGACATTGATGACGTTTACCTCGACTTTCAGGATTTGAAAACATCCACCGAAGAAAACGAACGGACCGATGTCATGCTGGTGGCGGCGAAAAAAGAAGTCGTCGACAGCTATATCGACATGCTGGAAGAGCAGAAAATCAACCCTCTTCTTGTTGACGTTGACGGATTTGCCCTGGAAAATATCTGGCAAGTAGTCGAGAAATCCAACGAGGATATCGTCCTGATCGATATCGGCGCCAGCAAAATGAATATCAATATCATTTCGGACGGCACCTCGGTCCTGGCCCGGGACGTCGTGGTCGGCAGTCAGCAATTGACCGATCAGATCGCCAATACCTTTGATTTGGAATACGAAGAAGCTGAACAGCTCAAGCTGGGAATTATTCCGGCCGCAGACCAAAAAGAGGCGTTAGAGGAGATCGTGACCGCAGTCTGCACCCAGTGGGTTCTTGAAATCCAAAAGGCTGTTGGCCTGTACCGCTCCAAAAACCCCGATAAACCCCTGGCGCGTCTCGTCCTGAGCGGAGGCGGTTCCAAGGTTGCCGGCCTGGAAGAATTTATCAGCCAGGAAACAGACCTTGAAGTGACGCGGTTCAATCCCTTTGTCAACATGGAAGTGAACGACAAGAAGATTGACCCAAACTATGTCAGCGTCATTGCCCCGGAAATGGCCATTGCGGCTGGTCTGGCAATACGGCCGGTTACCCTGTAGTCACCAGTATTTATGATTTATATAAACCTGTTACCAATAGAAGATATCAGGAAGCGAGCGCGGGCTTATCATCAGCTCTTGGTGTTTGCTCTTGGTTTTCTCTGTCTCTTGCTCATTCTGGGTGGGATTGGAGTATATCAGGCAACGACGGCGGCACAGATGAACGTAGATTTGGCCCGCCTGCAAAATGAAAAACAAAAATATAACAAAATTCTCGATCAGATCAAAAAATTTGAACAGGACAAGGCCCTTACTGAAAAAAAGATTGCGGTTATCAAGGAACTCAAGAAATCATCCGCGCTGACCGTCCACATTCTTGATGAAGTAGCCAGGCTGACCCCGACAAAGCGTTTATGGCTCAAATCTCTTTCCCAGTCAGGCAATAGTCTGCAGTTGACCGGTATGGCCCTGGATAACCGCACTATTGCCCAATACATGGAGAATTTAAAAACCTCACCCTATATCAATGAAGTAAGTCTGGAAAATAGTACTATGGCGAAGTATGCCGGCCGGGATCTGAAATCTTTTGCCATTTCCTGTATGATTTCGGTGCCCGATAAAACTTCCGGGGCGACCGGTAAGATTTCTGCGACAAAACAGTAATAAGGCTTGTGTATTTATGGCTTCAGAAAGCATAAAATCAAAAATAGACGTTTTTATCGCTGAAAAATATATCCCGCTTGATAACAAGATCAAGCTGCTTATCGGCGCCGCCGTTGTCGTCCTGCCGATTATCCTGTTTTATTTTATTTCCTTTGCGCCGACCAGTGACAAAATACAATCTTTGACCAACCGGAAACAATCACTGATCGCGGAAATCAGCAAGGCCAAAAAGGCGGCAGGCGAATTGGGCAAAATCAAGCTTGCCATGGCTGAAACGGAAGAACTTTTTGAAACAACCGCAACCCTGCTGCCCAAACGAAAGGAAATACCGGCCCTGCTGCGCAATATATCCGATCTGGGCAAAAATGCCGGTCTGGACTTTCTCTTTTTCAAGCCGGGGCCGGAAAAGGCCAAAGATTTTTATGCCGAGATCCCGGTCGATATATCAATCAATGGTCCATACCATAATATGGGTTTTTTCCTTGATCAGGTCAGCAAGCTTGGCCGGATCGTGACGGTGGATAATATTAAAATGGGATCACCTCATAAAGAAGGGGGGGAAATGCTCCTTAAATCCACCTGTCGACTGACGACCTATCGCTTCACCAATATTGAAAAAAAACAAACTCAGCTTGCTAAAAAATAACCGGCTTCATTCACTGGAAATGTTATTTACGATGCCCAAACATCTGCCATCGATAACCATTATACTCGTCTTCGGCATGCTCGCCGGGCTGTGTTTTGTTTCATCCGGCCTGGCAACGCCAAAAATGAAAGACGAGATCGTACAGCCGATCCATCCTCCGGCCTGGATGAAGCCGGATAATTTTAAATACGTCATGGAGGGCCGGCCGGATCCCTTTGTTCCGTTTATTGCGCCGAAAATAGCAACAAAAATTAATCCGGATGAAATAGTGGAGGAAAAGGGTAATCTGACCGGGATGCAACAATTTGAACCGGGTCAGTTAACCTTGGTTGCCATTTTATTCACAGACGGTAAAAAAATGGCCATGGTTGAGGACGTAACCGGCAAGGGATACGTTATCACCAATGGCGACTTGATCGGCAGGCATGGCGTAGTCAGCAACATAGACAAACGACGGGTCGTTATAACAGAAACGGCTCACACCAGAGCGGGAAAAGCCATTATCTCAACCATTGTCATGCGCCTGAACCAAGAGGGAGGCCAGTAAATCATGTTTCTATTTTCTTCTCTATTCCAGAGGGAATCGAGCTTCCTTTACATTTTAAATCTCGTTACGGTGCTGATCCTTTCAATGTTTATAACTGAAATGGCGCGTCCCGCCCCGGTCCGGGCAGAGGCTGTGCTGAACAATCAGCTTACGGGAATCAGTACGGAAAAAATTGGCAACGTTTTGAAAATCCGCATCAAGGGAAGCATGGAGCCGGTCTATACGGCTTACGAGCTGTTCGGCCCGGATAGAATTGTCGTTGACATTGCGAATTCCTCAATCGCCAAGCCGGGCAGCATCAAGCTGCCGGCCGGCACCCCCGTTACTCTGCGGGTGACCTCTATTGCCAACACCAAGCCGCCGCGGCAACGTTTTGAATTCATCATTACCAAAAAACCGTTTTCCTTTAAAGTTAAAAGAGTCAACAATGATATCGTCCTGACGCTGGACACGTCACCCCCGGTGCCTGCACGGGTGGCGGCGGTGGCGCCGGAAAAAACAACGGCAACCACGGCGGCCGTAGCGACCGGCAAAAATACGGGTTCCAAGGCTCCGGCTGATCAGCTTGGTTCACTCATTAAGCAAAAGCAAAGCATTGAAAGCCAACTGCCCCAGGCCAGTTCCCTGGCGTCCCTCCCAGCCCGGACGGCCGGGATAGCCCTGACGAATAACAAGGGAAAATCACTCAAGGACAGCTTCAGCTTTGGCGGCTACAATAAAAAACGGATCAGTGTCGACTTTTACAAAATTGACCTGCATAATGTTTTCCGTCTGCTCGGGAAAGTCAGCCATAAAAATATTGTGGTCGACGATTCCGTAGCCGGTTCCCTGACCCTGTCGCTGAATAATGTTCCCTGGGATTTTGCCCTGGATATTATTTTGAATTTAAAGGATCTCCAGAAGGAAGAGCGTTTTAATACTATTGTCATTCTGCCCAAAGACAAACAATTCAACTGGCCGGCCCGGGCTGCAGACAACCTGAGCTTTGAAGAGGACAAGAATATCTCTACCCGGCAGGCCATTATTATTCAGCGGCAGCAAAATATTCCCAAAGCGGTGGTCGAGGCAAAGGTCCTCATCCAGCAAGGTCATGATTTTGAAAAAAATGAAGACTATGAGAGCGCTCTGGAAAAATACCATGCGGCTTTTGCAAAATGGCCGAAAAACGAACGGCTGGCCAACAAAATCGCGGCAATTTATCTTGTTCGGTTCCACCAGAATGCCAAGGCGCTGTTTTATGCAAAAAAAGCCCTGAAATTGAATCCCGACGATGACAATGCGGCTCTCAATGCCGCCATTGCACTGGCCAGCATGCAGCAAAACGAGGCGGCGCAACAGTATTTTGACCAGAGCGTCAGTGTGAAAAAACCTTCCCGCGAGGCCCTGCAGAGTTATGCAACATTCAGTGAGCAACAGAATCGATTCGCTGCCGCGCTGAAACTTCTTGCCCGGGTTGATGCGCAGTATGGCGAGAATCTGGATTCCATGATTGCCGAAGCCCGCATCCTTGACAAGCAGGGCAAGCGTGAGTCGGCAACGGCAAAATATAAATCAATTTTGTTGTCCGGTTACCACTTGCCACCGGACCTGAGAAAATACATCCAAGGCCGCGTAGCGCTAAGCCAGTCAATGTAATGTATGTCAAGCCAATGACAGAGGGAAATTCATGAAACTCCATAAATATCAACTGGCGTACACTATCTGTGCCCTTCTCTTGATTTTCCTTGTTTCCTGTGCCAAGAAGGAAAGCACTAAAGCGCCGGCCGCAAAAGCAGTCAGTGGGACATCGGCGACACCGACCGGTTCAAAAAAGGCGGAACTGACCCAGTTGCCGGTCCGTTTCCGGCAAACGGGTTATATGGCTCAGGAAGAGCCGAGCAAAGATGTTCTCGGCCAATCCGGTAAATATCAGATCAAGGTCGGCGCCAATATCACCTCAACCAAAGGGCCCCAACCCCTGTGGGATATTCTCAAGCGCTTGGCCAACCTCAAAGGAATGAGTGTCAGCTGGGCCAGCGATGTGGATCCGAATGTCCGGGTTGATGTGGATATCAGCGCTGATGATAATTTTTCCGACGCCATAGACAACCTGTTGCGCCAGGTTGATTATTTCCAGGTAATCAAAAACAATGTCATTATTGTCAAGTATCGAGAAACCGAACAGTTTCATATCTCCATTCCTTATATGAAAAGTGAATATACTATCAATGTAGGCGGTGATTTTATCCCCACCGGGGGGCAATCGAATTCCGGGATGAATACAGCAGGAACGGTCAAGGTTTCCAGCGACAAGAATCAGTTCGATTTCTGGAAGAATCTCACTGATAATCTTGATACCATCATGCAGCAGGGGCGGACCACGACAACCGGGAAAAAAGAAACCATTTCCAAAAAGCAAACGAAAGTCAGCGCCAACGCAGGGGCAAGCGGGAAGACCGAAGGAGAGGTCAACCTGGCAACGCGCCGGGTTTCCCTGGGCAGTTCATATTTTACCATTGACAAAATGGTCGGCCTGATCACGGTTACCGCGCCGCGACCCCTGCTCCGCAAGGTTGCCTTTTACCTGAAAAACCTGAAAAAGAAACTCTACCGCCAAGTCATTATCGAGGCGAAGATTATTGAGGTAACTCTCAAGAATAACTCCCGGCTCGGCATTGACTGGTCCAAGGTACTGAAGAATTTTGCAATAGCCGGCAAGGTTGATTTTGGTGCTGCGGGGCAGATCTGGCCCTGGATCCCGGCCAAGGGTGACCAGGAGTCCCCCACCCGTTTTATCAGCAAGATCACCTTGGGCTCGGCAAGTTTTTCGACCATGCTCAATGCCCTCAAGGAACAGGGTGACACGAAGGTCCTGTCCAATCCCAAGATAACGACCATGAACGGACAGGCAGCGGTGCTTAGTGTATTTACAAATACCACATACATTAAGAAAGTTACTGTCACAAAAGGCACAACTGATTCTCCCGGCGATACCTATGCCCCCGAACCGGCAACGGTTAGTGACGGTATTGCCTTGGGGGTCTTGCCATCCATCGTTAACAGTAACACCGTCATCCTTCACCTGACACCGATCACCACTAATTTAGTCAACGGAAAGGTAGCGGAACGGACATTTACAGATGGCACAATAATCGGCCTGCCCCAAGTCAGTGTCCGAGAGATGTCGACGACGGTGGAGGTGCATAGCGGCGAGATGCTCATAATCGGCGGCCTGATCGACCAGGTCAAGAACAACACGAGTGACTTTGCGCCGCTGGTCGGCGATATCCCCATCCTGAAGTATCTTTTTGGAGTTGAAGACAAGCAGATGCAGAGACGGGAGCTTGTCATCCTGCTTACACCTCGAATCCTCTAACGGAAAACAGATGCTCAGAACATTCAGTTATAACAGGAGAAGAAGAATGAACTATTGCCGATATCTGCTTTACGGACTCTTGGCACTTCTTATCAGCGGCTGCGGCCAGACCGTAAAAGAATCGCTCAAGGTGCAGCCACAAAGTACGGCGGGGGCCGACAAGACCGTGGTCGTCCTGCCCTTTGCCGATTACTCATATGCGGATAATCTGGAAACCGCCTATCGCCGAAGCCTGTTTGTCATGGCAGACCTGACAGACCAGTTGGTGAGTAACAGCTTCCACCTGCCTGTCCAGGAGGATGTCTTCCGCTATCTCGTTGACAAAAAGATAATTAATGTCGTTGCCTACGAGCACAGGCAAGACTCTGTCATGGAAAGTGAGTTGGCGGATGAATGGTCGGCGCCGATGAAAGCTGAGTTAAGGCGCTATATGAAGCTGAGCAAGATCAGGGACCACGATAAACCTGTCCTGCAAACCCCCGGCACCCATGGTCTGACTCCGCAGGAAATTGTCAAAATCGGCCAGCATTTCAATGCCGACTATATTGTCCGCGGCCGCATTATCCAGTACAAGGCGCGCCAGGACCCGTCCTGGGCGCCGTGGAAGAAGGGTATCCTCTCCTTTGTTTCCGGAGTATCCAGCAAACTGGCCTTCGGCAATGCCCGGGCTGATAAATATGACATGTCTGGCAACATGATTGCCGGTGGCGCCTGGGGCGCAATCATCGGCAGCGGAACAACCTGGCCGTACGAGCCGGGCAAGGCCGACCAGACCATCTTCGGCGTATCCGGGGGCCGGGATGCCAATACCTTGATCTGGGGGGCCGTCGGCGGTGGCCTGGCAAAACTGGCGCAACATAGTGGTGACATTCCCCAGGCGGTTGTCCAGTTGCGGATATGGGTCCAGGATGCTCATTCCGGTGATGTGATATGGACCAACCGGGTTGACGTCAAGGTCTCACCTGAATCCGTGCTGGCCGACTCGCAGTATGACGCACTCTTTGAGAGCGCCACGGCAAAGGCGATCCATACCCTTGTTAACAACTTTGTTGCGGAGGCTATGTAAAAAAACCGCAGTTTAGGTAACTTGGCATAGACAGTCAAACGGCCCGGTCATTACAGATGGCCGGGCCGTTTCGTTTGGCAAATGTTTGTCAAGCCACGGCTTACTGCTTTTCTGCGGAACTCTGCTGCCGGGCGTTGTCATACAGGGCGAGAAAATTGATGGGTTCCATGAGAAACGGCATGAAGCCGCCATCCACTGAAACCTGGCTCACCACCTGCCGGGTAAAGGGAAAGAGCATGAGCGGGCAGTCTATGGCCAGCACCCGTTCAATATGTTCGGCCGGGATGTTCTTCAGCAGGAAAACCCCGGCATGTTCGATTTCCACGACAAACATCATCGTGTCGTCGCTATTCTTGTCCATGACCTTGGCCGTGATGGCGATGGACACCTCCCAGTTGTCATCGTCAATCTTCTGATTATTCAGTTGCAGATTAAAATCGACCTTGGGCTCCTGGCCGTGGGCCAGGAAAATTTCCGGGGCGCCGGGATTCTCAAAAGAAAGATCCTTGATATACAGTTTCTGCAGCCGGAAAATCGGCATCTCCTGGTTTGTTTTCTGTTCTGACATGTTTTTCCTTTTGTTTTAACGTTAAATGATCCTTGCTGACCACCAGCACCGCCTTTTTTTAACCATAAATAAAAGTCAGCGCAAAGGGAAAGCGATAAAATCTGGTAACCGTTAACCAGGGGCGACAACCTCTGGTGAACTCGGACAAAATTCGTCCTCCTCAATACTGTCAGGCGGAAAGGGTCTGTTTGAGAAACATTCCGGTATACGAACCCGGGAAATCCGCTACCTCCTCCGGGGTGCCGCAGACCACAACCCGGCCCCCGCCATCGCCGCCTTCCGGTCCCATGTCGATAATATAATCGGCGGTCTTGATGACGTCCAGGTTATGTTCAATCACCACCACCGTATTGCCGCCATCCACCAGGCGGCCCAGGACCGTGAGCAGGTGCCGGATATCGGCCGGATGCAGGCCGGTGGTCGGTTCATCCAGGATATACAGGGTCCGGCCGGTGGCTTGCCGGCTCAGTTCTTTGGCCAGCTTGACTCGTTGCGCCTCGCCGCCCGACAGGGTCACCGATGACTGCCCCAGCGTAACATAACCAAGGCCCACGTCAAAAATTGTCTGCAATCGTTTTTTAATAGGGGGGATATTCTGAAAGAACTCCAGGGCCTCTTCCACGGTCATGGCCAGGATCTCGGAGATGTTTTTCCCCCGGTACCGGATTTCCAGGGTTTCCCGGTTGTAGCGCTTGCCGCCGCATCGTTCGCAGGTCACATAGATATCGGACAGGAAATGCATGGCGATCCTGATTACGCCGTCGCCTTCGCAGGTCTCGCAGCGGCCGCCCTTGATGTTGAAGCTGAAGCGGCCCGGCTTATAGCCCCGGGCCCGCGACTCGGGCAACCGGGCCAGCAGCTCCCGGACCGGGGTCAGGACCCCGGTATAGGTGGCCGGATTGGAACGCGGCGTCCGGCCGATGGGGCTTTGGTCAATGTCGATCACCTTGTCGATATTATTGAGGCCGGTCACCGACCGGTCGGCCGCCCGGCCGCGTTTTTTATTCTGCAGGGCGCTTTGCACCCTGGCATACAGGGTTTCGATCACCAGTGAACTCTTGCCCGAGCCGGACACTCCGGTTACACAGGTCATGACCCCCAGGGGGAAACGAACCGTCAGCTCCTGTAAATTGTTGGCCTTCGCCTTGAGTATCGTCAGGCCCGCCGTGCCGGCTTTGCTGATCCGCCGGCGTTTTGCCGGTGTGGGTATCTCCAGCCGTCCCGACAGGTAGCCGCCGGTTAATGACGCTTCGCAAGCAAGCAGGCCCGGGACCGGGCCGGAATAGATGATCTCGCCGCCATGCACTCCCGCCCCCGGCCCCATATCCAGAACATGATCGGCGGCAGCGATGGTATCGGTGTCATGCTCAACCACGATGACCGTGTTGCCGAGGTCCCGCAGATTGAGCAGGGTCTTGATCAACTTGGAGTTGTCGCGTTGGTGCAGACCGATGCTAGGTTCGTCAAGGATATACAGGACCCCGGCCAGGCGGGAACCGATCTGCGAGGCCAGCCTGATCCGCTGCGCCTCGCCGCCGGACAGGGTGCCGGCCTTGCGCTCCAGAGAGAGGTAGCCGAGTCCCACATCCTGGAGAAACGTCAACCGGTCAAGGACCTCTTTCAGAATAGGTTCGGCAATCACGGCCCTCCGCTCGTCAAAGGAGAAGCGGCCGATTTCCCGGATCAGGCGGGTAATGGACAGCCGGGTCAGTTCAATGATGGACCAGGGGCCGACGCGGACCGCCAGGGCTTCCGGCTTGAGCCGGGCCCCGTCACAGAGGGGGCAGGGCTGTTCGCGGATATAACGACCCAGTTCCTCCCGGGTTGTGGCAGACGACGTTTCATGGTAACGCCGCTCAAGCTGCGGCAGCACCCCTTCAAAGGGGGTCTTCGAGATGAGCTTGCGGCGACCCTTGCGATAATGAAACTCGATCTCCTCGCTGCCCGACCCCTGGAGAATCACCTTGCGGACGGCCGGTGGCAGTTTGGCAAAGGGGGTGGCGAGGTCAAAACCGTAATGAGCGGCCAGGGTCGCGAGCATCTGGCCGCTGTAACCGGACATGGAACGATTGCTCCAGACGGCAATGGCCCCGTCTTCCAAGGCCAGCGACGGGTCGGGGACGACCAGCTGCGGATCGAAAAATTGCCGCACGCCCAAGCCGCCGCAACCGGAACAGGCCCCTTGCGGATTGTTAAAGGAAAAAAGCTGGGTGGACAGTTCCGGTACCGAGACCCCGCACCGGTGGCAGGCTGCTGATTCACTGAACAGGATTTCCCGGCCCGAGTCCGGGAACAGGGCCAGCATGGTGCCGCCGCTCTGCTTGACCGCCATGGCGACGGATTCCTCCAGCCGCCTCTGGATGGAAGGCTTCAGAACCAGTCGATCCACCACCACCTCAATGGTGTGGAGGTTGTTTTTCGGCAAAGCGATTTCCCCGGACAGCGGCAGGACCTCGCCATCCACCCGCACCCGGACAAAGCCGTCCCGGCGCAGCCTGGCGAAGAGCTGCTCGTGCCGCCCCTTGCGCCGGGTAACCATGGGGGCCAGCAGCAGCAGTTTTTCGCCGGCCGGACGAAGCAACAGTCCGTTGACCATATCCTCGACGGACTGGGAGCGAATCTCCCGGCCGCAGTCCGGACAGTGGGGCGTACCGGCCCTGGCAAAAAGCAGGCGCAGGTAATCGTAGATCTCGGTCACCGTGCCCACGGTCGAGCGGGGATTCTTGCCGGTCGTCTTCTGTTCGATGGAGACGGCCGGCGACAAGCCCTCCAGTGAATCCACCTCGGGTTTGTTCATCTGCCCCAGAAACTGCCGGGCATAGGTGGAAAGCGATTCGACGTAGCGTCTCTGACCCTCGGCATAGAGCGTATCAAAGGCCAGGGTCGATTTGCCGGACCCGGAAAGACCGGTAAAGACCACCAGCCTGTTTCGCGGCAGATCAACGCTGATGTTTTTCAGATTGTGCATCCGCGCGCCGCGAATGCTCAGAAATTCCGGTTCCATATGTCCTTTCCGGATCAAGGCATGAAATTCAGGTGATCCGCTTTCATGCACCGGTCCATGATTACCGTGAGGCCTGCCTCTTCCGCAAGAGCGGCAGCCTGCTCGTTGACTATACCCTCCTGCATCCAGACGACCCGGGCATGAATAGCGATTGCGTCCCGGACCACGGGCTCCACCAGTTCCGGCCGGCGAAAGATATCGACCACGTCCACCCTGCCGGGGATCGCGCGTAAATCAGGGTAACATGGCCGGCCCAGGATTTCCCGCCGGCCGGGATTGACCGGAATAATCCGGTAACCGGCCTGCTGCAGGTAGGCCGCCACCTGGTAGCTTGGCCGCGACGGCTTGGGCGACAGGCCGACCACGGCAATGATCGTGCTCTCCCGCAGAACGGCCCTGATTTTTTCCACCGGCGCGAGCCCGGTCATGGCTGCCGCCCGTTACATTTCCACATGGTTTACCTCTTTTTTTATAACTAACTTCAGGTAGGAGCCGGCGGCCTGAATGCGGCAGGCAAGCGGGCCGGCGGGACTCCGGGATGGAGTGCTGCGGAACAGTTACCTTGACAAAATCATTTACCCACCTGACATGCTATGGTATATTAAGCGTTTAATGTAGTCATGTTCCATAAACAATCAACCGGAAAGAGGCAGTCCCTGCCGTGTATTTTCAAGATATCATCGGAGCTCTGAACAGCTACTGGGCAGCGGCCGGCTGTGTCATTCTCCAACCCTATGATATGGAGGTGGGGGCCGGAACTTTTCACCCCGCCACCCTGTTGCGTGTTCTCGGGCCGGAGCCGTGGAAGGCGGCGTATGTCCAGCCTTCACGGCGGCCCACCGATGGACGGTATGGTGAAAATCCCAACCGCCTGCAACATTATTTCCAGTATCAGGTCGTTCTCAAGCCTTCCCCCGTGGAAGTGCAGGAACTGTACCTTGAAAGTCTCAGGCGCTTCGGTCTTAACCTGCTGGAACACGACATCCGTTTTGTCGAGGATGACTGGGAGTCACCGACACTCGGGGCGTGGGGCCTGGGCTGGGAGGTCTGGCTGGACGGCATGGAGATTACCCAGTTTACCTATTTTCAGCAGGCCGGCTCCATTGATCTCAGTCCCATCACCGTAGAGATTACCTACGGCCTCGAGCGCATCGCCATGTACCTGCAGAAGGTGGATTCCGTCTATGATATCGCTTGGAACCAGGATATCACCTATGGCCAGATTTTCCATCAGGCCGAGAAGGAATTCTCCGCCTTTAACTTTGAAGAGGCCAATGTTGACGACCTGCTGACAGCCTTTGACAACTATGAACGGGAAGCCCTGAAACTGGTGGCCAAGGGGCTCATCCGGCCTGGTTACGATTACTGCCTCAAATGTTCGCACACCTTCAACCTGCTGGACGCCCGCAAGGCGATCAGCGTGGCGGAGCGCACCCGGTACATCGGCCGTATCCGCAACATCGCCCGCCAGGTAGCACGGCATTATGTCGAACAGCGGCAGGCGGCAGGCTATCCGTTGCTGGGTACGGGGGACACAAAAAACAGGGAAACCGAAGCGGCAATATGAGCAACAACCAGGGCAGATCAATTATGGCGGAAGTGCATGGGAATCGAACCCACCCGCCAGGCTATTCACCCGACACGCCGGATTTGAAGTCCGGGAGAGCCACCAGTGCCCTGTCCACTTCCACCTGTGATCGTAGTCTAATAATTATTGACGAGAAAAACAACTGTTGATTATATATCCGATTCCACCGCCGCTGAGCGGTCAAATAAGCAACCATTCAGGAGAAGGACTTTTCGTCCGTGATTTCTCATGCAGTGTAACCAACTCGTACGCCTGATCAAGGAATGGTATCTTCACGTCAGTGAAGAGACCATGGCTCCAGCCCGCATGATGGAGTTTATAGAAAAACACATCAAAAGTTGTGATGTGTGCCGGGATGATCCGCTCCTGCAGCGTGATATTGAAAAAATCCGGGCCTTTATTCTGCCGGAATCAAAGATCCCCAAGGCCATTCGCAGCCAACAGAACGGGCCGACGCCGGAGATTTCTCCGGAGGTTTCCCCTGACAATGAAACTGTGGACGAAACGGCTGCCAAGCAACAGCAGCCGGCTGCCGCCGGGCAGCACAATGACGTGCCGGAGACGCCGGGCGGCAGTTAGTGACCGGCTGCGTGAGGCGGCCTGCTTATGACCTGAATCCGTGAGCGTTCGAGAACGGTGCAGATGCAAGGCGGCAACGATGTTGATTATCCTGGTGTGATATCAACGAGTTGTCAACGCAGCAGATGCGC
>VAPE01026337.1_pt1 | contig 13221 bp, 13 predicted proteins | sample 3393911 | NCBI WGS metagenome assembly VAPE01 (sample SAMN08290436, study PRJNA428436) | hydrothermal vent metagenome | isolation source: Deep-sea hydrothermal vent chimney | place: Atlantic Ocean: South-mid Altantic Ridge | reverse complement strand
TTATCAGGAAGTATACAAGCTGCAGCTACCACTGGACCTGCAAGTGGGCCTATTCCCACTTCATCTATGCCAGCTATATATTTATATCCCTTCTTTTTTAAATCTTTTTCATAGAAACGAAGTTTATTGATTCTATATCTTTCTTTAGTCGAAATCTTAGTCTTTTTACTTTTCACAAGAACTACCCTTTTACATAACGCATGTTAATATAAAAATTCATTTAGATGCAAGTTTTCATAAACTTAAATTAAAATATATATATATATTGAATAAACTTGAAAAACTGATAAATTTTTTTCAAGTCATAGCTCAATTTCTATCTAATTTTCGAACTAGCATACAAAAAAAACTTGAAGAGTCGACAAAAAATTTCCAAGTTTGTAATTTTTTCTTTATTATGTTATTTTTAATTCTATAAATAATTCATTTCATTATTTTAGTATACTCAAGTAAATTCAAAAATAGGTGAGTAGAAAAATTTTACTTTTAAGCTCGAAAATTTTTTATCGATTTTCAAGTTTTTTCGGTATATATATGATTCATTTCACCATTTATATAGTATCTAGCATTCTTACTGCATTAGCTGCACATTCATAAAGATAAGATAAATCTGGATATGCATATTTATTTACAAAAATTTCTAACGACTTTTGTATCATAAATATTGCTCTATTATATTCTGCTAAAGCTTCTTTGTATTTTTTTTCGCTATAATATGAATTTGCCAGATCTTTTTTTGTATTAGATATATTTATATAAGTTTTAGCAAAATTTTCTTTTATATTATCAACAATCAAAGAGTGTGAATCCTTTTCTTTTTCTCTTTCCAAAGCTTCTTTATACAACTTAATTGCCTCATCAAATTTAGATAAAGCTTTTAAATATTTTGCTCTACTTTTATAAATAAGTCCTAAACCATTGATAAAATGAGCTCTATGTATGTTTAAATCAATATCTTCACATTGCACTTCAAGACCTTTTGAATTCTCCACTATCGCTTTTTTATATTTCTGTTCAGCATCTATAAAGTTTTCATTTTCATATAAAAAAAGGCCCCATCTACTCCAAGCAATAGCAAGTCTATGATATGACTTTGCCAAACAATTAGCTGTGCACTTATCTCGATCTTTTGTTTGTCTTTCAATCAATTTTTCACATTTTTGAATTTCATTTTTAAATTCTCTTTCTGCGTCTGTAACTTTTTTATCTTGATTTTCATGAAGTTTTCTTTCAATTTTAGAAAGTAGCTTTGTCAAAGCTATATTAATAACTTGATCATCAATGTTTATATCGATAGCTGTTTTACAAAATTTATATGCCTTTTGATAAGAATCATTTTCAAAATGCTTTTGTGCTTCAAAATAATGATGCAAAGTCTTTTTAATCTTCTTTAAAGACTCTTGAAGTGTAGTAATTAGATTATTTGCATCTCTTTTAGAAAATTCAACTACATTTGCAGAGCTATTATTGCTTTTCATAATTTATCTCCATTTAAAAAGTAATCAAAATCAAATATTATGAACTATCAACAATCATTACAACCTCTTTTTTTTCTTTATCGAAATTTACGTCTTAATTTTAATAAGTTAAAAATCTTAAAAAATAACTTTAGCATTATCTTGCCTTACTAGCTAACGTTAAATTATTTTTTCCAAAAGATTTTCTTGCGAATAAAATTTTAAAGCGCTTTTGTCTCATTATTAGTTCTTTTGTCTTATTATTAAAGATTATAACCGAAAATATCACTATTAATAATTTTTCATATTTATACTCAAGTAAATTCAAAAATAGGATAATAAAGAAAAATTTTACTTCTAAGCTCGAAAATTTTTTATCGATTTTTCAAGTTTTTTCGGTATAAAAATAGATAAAAACTTTAAAATTTCAGCTAAATTTTTATCTTATTTTTGAGTTTACTTTAGTTAAAAAAAACTTGAAAAATCAAAAACAGTTTTCAGATTTTACATCATTTTGATTTACTTTGATATACTCAACAATTCTAAGTTTTTTATACTTATGTAAATTCAAAAATCGGCGAGTAGAAGAAAGATATTGCAGCCTTGAAAATTTTTTGCCGATTTTTTTCAGGCTTTGTTGATATACTTTAACATAAAATATACAATTACAAACTAATTTGTTTTAAAAGCTCTAAATAAATTGCATGACCAGAATTACAAGCGGTCTTAACAATATATCTTAACTCTTGAAAATCACTCGCAGACTTATCGCTATAAAAAGCTTTTAACTGAGATATTGCTTTTAACATTTTATCTTTTTGAACTTTCAAAAAGATTTTTAATCTTTCTTTCTTTTCTCGGCTCTCTGAATGAGTTTTATAAAAATTTTTTATTAGCTTATATCTCTTTTTAGAACCATTATTTGTAGCCAGCATATATTTAACATAATCTGAATAAAATCTCATGACTTCATAAAAAAATTCAGGTCTATATCTACTTAAAGATGCTCCATGCCATGCAAAAACTAATGATATAGGATTAAATACATTATAAATTTCCATTAAAGGTGTTGTAATATCTGTAACGTTGCTAGTTGATATCGATAAAAAACGATAAAGTTGATAAGCCCATAGATGAGGAAAAGCATGAGTTTGTATCTTATCAGATCTCAAACTTTCCAAAACACATTTACTGCCAATTATAAAATTAATAGATTCGCTTTTAATCGTTTTCATTCTCCTAGGTAATATCGTAGTTACTCTGCCACAACTAGCAAACACAACTCTGTTCTTTAGCAATTTCATTTTAAATGCGTTTTGAATTAACCTAAGAGATTCAAGCGCCCTATCATCACTTTTTTGTCCAATATAAGAAAATTGATTCACTTTAACTCCGTCTTTAACTCTCCAAATAAAATTTGGCTCAGGTAAATATGGTGGAAAGTCTTTAAACATGCTTCTTACTGCCATATCAATTTTTATAGCAACCCTCAAAACTTGTCTTTCCTGAGCAGATATGTCATATCCAGTAGATAAAAGATCAGGTAAACAAAGATTTTTATTCATGTATGACTTTATCAAATAATCATAATGCTCAAATAATCCTTTTTTATCTTTCGAACAACGTATGGCTTGAACATCAGCATCTTGACTACATAAATATTTTGGGCTATTAGGAGCGCTTTCGATAAAATGATCTAAAAACATTTGAGCAAATGGTTCTGTTAAAAGTCTTTGACGAATCTTTTGCATATTTACAATCTGTTTCAATTCATATGATAAGCCTTTTTCATTAATTTCAAATGTATTTATTACTTCTTTGGCAGCAATAGCATCTAAATATCTCAAAAGCAAATACGCTTTTTTAACTTCATCTATTTTTACAACTTCTGTATCATTGCAACTAATCCAACTAAATGTCCAAAAAAAACCAAAAACTCTATATGCAATACCGTTTATTTTTTTTAAATTTTCAATTTGATTCATAAATGCTTCATTTATTGTATCATCTAAGGAACGAGCTCTATTTAAGGCTATAACAACAGCTAAGTTAGATTTTACCCAGTTTTGAGATTCTTGATTATTTGTTCCGTAACTTTGATTTTTAAAAATATCTAAAATTCTTGAAATTTGCCCAATATCGTCATTAGCCATAACAGGAATAAGTACAATATATTTGGCATTGTTATCATTTGCTGCTTGCAATTCTTTAGGTTGGAGTTGATCTGGTTGCTTAGAGCTAGTATAAATATATGGCTCTAACTTAGCACGAATTTTTGTAGCAGCTCGATAAGGAAAAGCATACGCATCATGCTCATATATTAAAGGATAAATCCATTCGTTATTAATTAATTTATTTTCAAGACACCTTTCAAGTGTTGTCTTAAATGTTCTATCAATACTTAATTTATTACCAATACTCATTAAGCTCATAATAATTAAATTTTTGTTCTATACAATTATACACTAATTATTAATTTTAATAAATATTATTGTAATTCATTGAAAACGTTATTCATATCGAAAAAACTTGAAAAATAGGCAAAATAACCTTCCAAGCTTAGAAATAAATTTTTTCTTTATTATACTATTTTTGAATTCACTTAAGTATATACAAATTTTTTGAAAAAAACTTGAGTATTTCTAACAAAAAAAGTAAATTATCAGTTACAAAGGTAATTTGAGGTCTTTATGAATGAACTTTTACATAAAAAAAATGTGATAGTTAAAACTTTTTTTCTTGGAATTTTTTTAGCACTAGCTATTTTTACTCCCTTTTTTTTAAAAAATAAATTCATCATCTCAACAATAATTAACTCTATATTATTTTTCTCAGTTTTAACTATAGGAGTTGCTAGATCTATTATCGTTTGTCTTGTCCCTTCTATTGTTGCTATATCTATTGGTTTATTGCCTAATGCTTTCTTAGCATTTATCCCTCTAATAATGATAGCAAATATCATCTTAGTTGTGATTTTTAATGCTTTTCAAAAATATAGCCGTTTTTTTGCATTTTTTTTAGCAGCCTTTATTAAATGTTCATTTCTATATTCTTTAGCTTGGTTAGCTAAAACATTTTTCAAAACCTCATCTTTCATAAAACCAATATTCATAGTGATAAATTTCCATCAAATAGTTGGAGCCTTCTCAGCAGCTTTTATAGTTTTTTTTATCACTATTTTATTTAAAAATAGATCTGTTGAATCAAAGTAACTACACCTTAATTTTTCAGTTAAAATATCTTGAAAATCTTTATCAAGTCTTATAGAGAAAGATGTCTAAAAAAGAATTAATTTTCTATTTAACGTAAGTTTCATGAAGTACTACATAGTAATAGATTTAATTTTTTAGAATATATGAGCTTTCCAAAATCAAATCGATAAAGATAAAAAAAGTGAGCTTTTATAAGATTAAAGAGTTTCAAAAATGCTATAATCACAAAAAGACAGATTTTTATTCGACTAAATCCGGCTAGTAAAAGAAAGATTTAGCTACAGTCTTGAAAATTTTTATAGATTTTTCAAGCTTTTTCGATATATATTTTTAATTTTTTTAGATATCTTTTTTTGATTCTTTTTCTAAAGTAGGCTCTAAAGTAGTCTTTATTTCAGTTTCTTGCTCTAAAACTTGATTTCTTTCCTTTTTAAATAGCTGCTCTTTAACTTTTGCTCTTTGGCCGCGAGCTTCTCTTAAATGATAAAGCTTTGATCTTCTAACTTTTCCTTTTCTTTGAACTTGAATTTTTACAATTCTAGGAGAGTTTATCAAAAAGACCCTTTCCATAAAACATCCATAAGCAGAACGATAAACAGTAAAAGTCTTAGAAATTCCTCTTCCTTTGATAGCTATTACAACACCCGTAAATACTTGTGTCCTCTCCTTTTCACCTTCGATGATCTTTGTATAAACTTTAACAGTATCACCTACGTTGAAATTTATCTTGTTTTTTGAAATAAACTTCTTTTCAAATTCCTCTATTAATTGCATGCTCACTTCAATCTCTCCTATTTATTGGGTTTGATTTTTTAACTTTTTTTGTTTTTCTTTTAACAAATACTTAAAATACAAATCCGGCCTTAACTTTTTCATTTTTATTAAAGCTTTTTCTTTTTTAAATTTTTCAATCTTTTCATGATTTCCAGATATCAGCTCTTTAGGAACCCTTTGTCCTTCAAAAACCTCAGGTCTAGTATATTGAGGACCTTCAAACATATTATTTTCAAAAGTATCTAATCTAGCTGCATCTACATTTCCTAAAACATTTGGTATAAATCTACTTACTGCATCCACTAAAACTACAGATGCAATAGCACCATTCGTTAATATGTAATCACCAATTGAAATCTCTTCATCAACCTCTTTATCAATCACTCTTTGATCAATACCTTCGTAATAACCACACACTAAAATTAAATGCTTTTTTTTAGCTAGCCTTTTACAAATATTTGTATTTAAAACAATACCTTGAGGAGATAAATATATAACATGAGATGTATCTTTTTTTACCGATCTTATCGCATCAACTAAAGGTTGAGGCGTTAAAACCATACCAGGACCCCCACTGTATGGCCTTTCATCTACTTTCTTATGAGGATCCTTTGAAAAATCTCTAATATCGATATGCCCTATATTTAAAAGTTTTTTATCAATAGCTCTTTTTAAAATGCTCACATCAAAAGGACCTTGAAAAAATTTAGGAAATAATGAAAGTATATCTATCTTCATTGCTTTGGCTTTAACTTCTTTTTCGGTTTTAATCGTTTTTTTTCATTTAAGGCTCTTATGATTTCAGGAGCTGATCTTTTCACTAAAAATTTTGCCTTTTCTGAAAATTTAGCTCCTCTTGAAAGCCAAAACTCTATTCTGTTAGGTTTTACAAAAAGTTTTTTTTCCATCTCTTTTTCTAAAGGATTATACCACCCTAACATTTCGAGATATTTACCATCTCTTGGCGTTTTTTTATCCATAACTACTAATCGAAATGTCTGACGATTTGTCCTTCCAGTTTTTTTCAATCTAATAACTAATGCCATAAATTATTTCCTCCAATTTGATTGCTAAACAAAGATTTTGCTAAGTCCTTTGTAGGCATTTTTTTCATAAATTGTTTAATTCTTTTAAAACCCTTAATCAATCTATTTACATCATCTAAAGTTGTTCCACTACCTTTAGCAAGTCTTTTTCTTCTATCATAAGAAATATCAACTTCTTGTAATCTTTCTTCTTTTGTCATTGATTTTATGATAGATTCAATTTTTTTCATTTCATCTTCAGGAAGATCTAAACTAGATAAAGCAGACATTCCCGGAACCATTTTTAAAAGAGATTTTATCGATCCCATTTTTTTAATCATAGACATCTGTTTGATATAATCTTCATAATTAAAACTTTTAGTTTTGATTTTCTTTTTTAACTCTTGAGCTTCTTTTTCATCGACTACATCTTTTGCTTTTTTAACCAAATTTATAATATCTCCCATGCCAAGAATTCTATCTGCCATAGAATTGGGATTGAAAACTTGAAAATCATCTATTTTTTCACCTGTCGATTCAAATTTCAAAGGTTTTTTTGTAACTTCTGTAATCGAAATCGCAGCTCCAGCTCTTGCTCCTGAATCTAACATTGTTAAAATCGTAGCTGTAATGCCAACTTTCGAATCGAAATCTTTAGCTGTTTTCACAGCATCTTGACCAAAAGTTGCATTAGCTACATATAAAATTTCTGTTGGATTAGTTAAATGTTTTATATCTTTCAGCTCATGCATGAGATCTTCATCGATATGAAGTCTTCCTGCTGTATCTAATATTAAAACATCGTATTTTTCATCTTTTGCTTTTTGATATGCTCTTTTTGCCACTTTAGTTGCTTTTTTCTCTTCTTGCAAAGAAAATACACCTATATGAATATCTAAAGCTAATTTTTTTAATTGATCGATAGCTGCAGGTCTTTGTAAATCACATGCAGCTAAAAGCACTTTTTTATGTTTCTTTTTCAAAAAAGATGCTATTTTTACAGCGGTCGTAGTTTTTCCAGATCCTTGAAGACCACAAAGCATAATAACAGCTGGTTTTTTCGATAAATCTAAACTCGCTTCATCTTTTCCCATAAGCTCTATTAGCTCGTCGTGAACAATTTTTATAAATTGTTCTCTAGGAGAGATAGACTTTATTAATTGTGTTCCTATTGCTTTTTCTTTAACTTTTTCGACAAAATGAGTTGCAACACTATAGTTAACATCTGCTTCTAACAAAGCTAACTTTACCTCTTTTATGGCATCTAAAATGCTATTTTGTGTAATTTTTTTACCACGAGAAAAACTAGAAAAAAGACTTTGAAATTTTTTACTCAAGCTATCAAACATAACAATTTCCTTAAAATTTGTATAAGTAGGATAACTTAAAATTTATTCTATTTCAATAAAAAAAAAGCGATCTTTTTTAGAAAAATCTTTAATTACTTGCTTTAAAACGTATTTTTTATCTGAAAATATCTTTAATATATCTTTTTTAATTTTATTGCTTATTTCAAAAAAAAGCTTTGCTTTTGGTTTTGTATGCTTAAAAATTTGTTTTTCAATTCTTTTATAATACTCTAATCCTTCATCTTTTGCAATCAAAGCTATCTTTGGTTCAAAATTTTTTACCTCTTCATCTAAAGTATCAAATTCAACTGTAGATACATACGGAGGATTTGAGACAATAAAATCAGCCTTGATATTTTTAAAAGGAGTCAATAAGTCTCCTTGTTTAAATAAAATGTTTACTTTATTTAAATTGGCATTTTTTTTACTAACATCTAAAGCTTTTTTTGAAATATCTACAGCCAAAACTTTCAACTTAGGAAATCTTTTTTTTAAAGCTATAGCAATAGCGCCAGAGCCTGTACATATATCTATTAAAATTTTATTTTGCAAAACTTCATTTTCAAGCTTTTTACATATCAAATCTACCAAAATTTCAGTTTCAACTCTCGGGATCAAAACATTTTTATCTACAAAAATTTCACATCCATAAAAATCTATCTTTCCAACTATATGCTCAAGAGGTTCTTTTTTAGATCTTCTTTTAATTAAGCTTTTAAACTTTTTTAAATCTTTTTCTAAAACAGCTTTATCAAAATGTAGATAAAGATCGCTTCTTTTTATTTTTAAAACATGAGATAAAAGTGTTTCTGCTGAAACTTTTGCATTTTTAATTTTTTTTCTATCTAAAAAATCTTTAGCTGATTTTAAAATGGATAAAACATCTTTTGATCGAAGATTTGTCATATAAAATGCTTATGAAGATTTTAACATTTCTTGATAATAAAAAGAGATCAAAGCATTTGTGATTTCATCTAAATCACCTTTCATAACTTGATCTAAATTATATACTGTAAGATTGATTCGATGATCAGAGATTCTATTTTGAGGATAATTATAGGTTCTAATTTTTTCAGATCTATCCCCAGAGCCAATTTGAATAGCTCTTTGTTTCGATCTTTTTTTTTCCTCTTCTTTTCTTTTTAGTTCAGCTACTTTAGCTTTAAGAAGTCTCATAGCTTTATCTTTATTTTTATGTTGAGATCTTTCATCTTGACAAGAAACAACAACTTTTGTTGGTATATGAGTTATTCTAACAGCAGAATCTGTAACGTTAACATGCTGTCCTCCTGCTCCTGAAGCTCTATAAGTATCGATTTTTAGATCTTTTTCATCTATTTGAAAATCATCATCACTAGCTTCTAATAGCACTGCAACTGTAGCTGCTGAGGTATGAAGTCTTCCAGAAGCTTCGGTTATTGGAACTCTTTGAACTCTATGAGTACCCCCTTCGAATTTTAAAAATCTATATACATTCTGCCCAGATAGTGACATTATATATTCTTTATAACCACCTCTTTCCGAAAGTGTAGTAGATAAAGTCTCCACTGTCCAGCCTTTATTATTTGCATAACCTTGATACATTTTAACTAAATCTCCTGCAAAGATCGCTGCTTCATCTCCACCCGTTCCGGCTCTAATTTCCATAATAATATTTCTCGAATCATTAGGATCTGGAGGGACTAATATCGTTTCTATTTTTGCTTTAGTGATTGCAAGTTCATTTTGAAGATTTGCAATGTCATCTTCAATGATTTCAATAAGTTCAGGATCTTTCTCGGTTAGTAAAAGAGCTTTATTTTCAACTAATTGATCATTTGTCTTAACATAATAATTCCAAGCATCTTTTAACTCAGTAAGCCTTGCATGTTCTTGGGTAAGTTCTTTATATCTTTTTTGATCAGAAAAAACATCTGCCTCTCCTAAAAGACTTTCAACTTCTCGAAGTCTTTCAAGAAGTTTTTTTACTTTTTCTTGCATAAAAATTTATTTTTTCTTAGTAGATTTCGTTTGTCTTTTCTTTTTAACTTCTTTATCCTTTTTTTGTTTTTCTTTTTCCTTTAAAGATTTTTGCTTTTTCAAAGCATATTTTTTAGAAAAACGATCTACTCTACCTTCTGTATCAATAAATTGTTTGGAGCCAGTAAAAAATGGATGGGAGGCTGAAGATATTGGAACTCTATAAACTGGGTAAGTTTTTCCCTCAAATACTTCTGTCTCTTTAGGTTGTAAAGTAGATCCACAAACAAATTTATATCCATTAGATGAATCAACAAACAAAATGTCTTGATACGGTGGATGTATTTTTTTTTTCATTTATAATCTCCGTTTGCATTATTATTTAAACTAAAACTAACATAAAAATAAACTAAAACTACTATAAAAACAAGATTTTTAAAAGAATTGATTTTTATAAAATATTTTTATGACACATACCAAAAAAACTTGAAAAATCAAAAAAATTTCAAGTTTAGAGATAAATTTTTCTTTCATTTTTGAACTCATCTTAGTATATCTTATTTTTCTTTCTATATTCGATATCACTATAAGAATAAGCTTGTTTTGTCAAAGCAGCATCTAGCATATACCATTTATCTTTTCTCTGTAATCTATGCCAATATCTATCTATTGCTAAACTAAGAGTTTGACTAAAAAAAAGTTCATTTTTTAAAAGTAAATAAGCTTCTTCAAAACATTTTTTTAAAGTCATCATATAATGTTTATTTACTGCATATGCATGAGTTCTTAAAGACTTTAAAACTTTTTTTATTCCTTTATATTTCGTTTTTTGAGCATCTTTAGCACATAAATCTAAATAAAAAACATCCCATTCATCTATTGTATCAAAAAAATATTTAATAAGCTTATCGAAGTTCTCTTTGTTTTGTAAAAACATACAATCATCTTCCAAAATCAAAACATTATTTAAATTTTTTTCAATTGCTAAATTAAGCGCTTTGATATGACTCAAAGCACATCCTCTATGACCATTTAGAGGATCAAATATAGCGGAAATTCTTTTTATTTTATCTTTTTTAACTTTGAGTTTAGATAATTGTTTTAACAAATAATCCTTTCTATCTTTTCGATGATCTAGATTAATAAAAAATATTTCATCAAATAAATCTAGTCCCACAAAACAAACTCAAGATTTACCCATCTAAATCATTTTCATAAATAAGCTTTAATTAATTTTCAATATATCTTATCTATTATTCTTGAATTTAATGATTTTTTTTTAACTTTTTCATTCTCATAAAAGTTCAAAAAAACTACCATGACAAATAAATAAACTAATTACAAAAAATATGCCATATCAAACATCTTATAAACTAGGGCCTGCAAAAACTCCTGTCGTAATAAAGCTTATTTTAATCTTTAGTGCAACAATTAGTATTTTATCTGCTATTATATCTCCCTTTTTAAAAACTAATTTTTTTCAATACATATTTTCTTTATCTCTTCTTGGAATAAAAAACTATTTTTTTTGGCAGCTAATAACCTATAGTTTATTTCAAGCAGGTTATGGAATCGATATCAGTTTTATTATCGTTTTATTATTTAATCTATATCTCATCTGGACATTAGGTTCATCTGTTGTTGAAAAAACCTCTCAAAAACAATTTTTGATCTTTTACTTATTTAACTCTATTTTTTCTGCTCTCATTGTCTTACTAATAATGTTAATCGGTTATCAAAATTATTTATTTTCTTCATCTACTATAACTTTATATGCTATCTTAATTGCCTGGATGATGTTGATGCCGAGCGATACCAAAATCTTTTTGTTTTTTGCTCTTCCCTTAAAACATTACTATTTAGTTTTAGGACTTATTTGTTTAAATCTTTTATCCACCTTATCAAACTTAGATTTAGTTTCATTTTTTGCTTATTTATCAGTAAGCATATTTGCTTATTTTTATAGCGTTATCATCTTTCAAAGATATTCCCCTTTTCACTTTCTTAACAAAATGGAAAGAACGTTGATATTTACAATAAGAATTTTAATCAATAAATTTAGAAAAAAATAATACTACAACCTAGTCATATAATTTAAAAGTTTAGTTATACTAAAGTAAATTCAAAAATAGGTGAGTAGAAAAATTTTACTTCTAAGCTCAAAAATTTTTTATCAATTTTTCAAGTTGTTTAGGTATAATTTTCGTTTGCTGACTTTCAAAATAAAATAAAATTCTATGTTTTTTAATCTTAAAATAAAGATGTTTTATATCAACTAGGCAAAGCTTTATTAAAAACAATGCTGCAATTTAAATCTAATTATATTTTAAAGTAAAGACTTGTATACCGTTCGTGAATGAATTTTTTTGAAAAATCTAAAAAATATTTTGAATTATTTTTTTTTATCATTTACAATTTCAGGAAAAAATTTGAGATTCCTGAAATTAAAAAGATAAAAACATGCATTTTTTGAGTGAGCAAGAAAAAGTTCAGTTAAAATTACAACATAAGAAAGAGCGTGATGGTCGAATAAGAGATCGTATCAAAGCTATTTTGTTATATGATGAAGGTTGGTCTCCTAAAGAAATAGCCAAAGTTTTATTGATTTCTGATGAAGCTATTCGTAACCATATTGCAGATTATCAAACTTCAAAAAAATTACAGCCTGAAAGTGGGGGCTCTACAGAAAAGCTTTCAAAACAACAATCTTTGCAACTTGAAGCTCATTTAGAAAAATATACTTATCTTTATGTCAGAGACATTGTTACCTTTGTTAAAATAACATTTGGTGTTTCTTATACTGTCCATGGCATGAGAAGTTGGCTCAAAAGACATAAGTTTTCCTATAAAAAACCTGCGGTTGTACCAGGAAAAGCAGATGAGAAACAACAGAAAGAGTGGATAGCTGAATATGAAAAATTAAAAGTTTCACTTACCGCAAATGAAACTATTTGCTTCACAGATGGAGTACATCCTACACATAATGTTCAAGCTGCATATGGATGGATAAAAAAAGGAGTTAGAAAGGAAATCCCTTCTAATACTGGAAGATCTAGACTCAATCTTTCTGGAATTATTGATGTTATCAATCACAATGTGTTGGTTCAAGAGGATGAAATGCTAAACGCTGGAGCAACTATCAGTTTTTTTCAAAAAATCGAGAAATATTATCCGAAAAAAGAGAAAATTCATATATTTTGTGACAATGCCAGGTATTATCGGAACAAGGAGGTAAAAAGGTATCTAAATACCTCAAAAATTGTCTTACATTTTCTGCCACCATATAGTCCCAATCTCAATCCGATTGAAAGATTATGGAAGTGGATGAAGGAAAGAGTAGTTTATAATGTTTATTACCAAGGTTTTGACGAATTCAGAAGTGCCATTTTGGGTTTTTTCTATACTCTACGGACGCTAACCCCAGAATCTGCTCTTGGTAAAACCT
>VAPE01002754.1_pt1 | contig 13273 bp, 13 predicted proteins | sample 3393911 | NCBI WGS metagenome assembly VAPE01 (sample SAMN08290436, study PRJNA428436) | hydrothermal vent metagenome | isolation source: Deep-sea hydrothermal vent chimney | place: Atlantic Ocean: South-mid Altantic Ridge | reverse complement strand
ATCCAGAAGTTACTGAAAAGACTGGATTCCCGCCCAATCCCGATTTGTCGGGACGGGAATGACGGCTCTATTGTTGAGTTTATACACAGACTCTAAATAAATTTTCCTTACATTGGCAAGCTCCGACCTTTGGTCGGAGAGCTTGCCATCCCGTAGCTTTGGTTTGTCCGCTTCCCCGGTATGGGTCCGTTATTGACCGGCAGTATATAAAAAGATAGCATATAGTTGGTAATTTATTCAACTTCCGGTTTTCAGTGCTGTATGTTTTTGTTTGTTGAGAATATATTACAATAGTGAAACGTTAAAGCGGAGGTTGTGAAACTATATGGAATTAATAATCGCCTCCTTGTCCGGTCTGGTTGCGGGGGCTGTAATCGTATATTTTATCCAGAGGACGAGGCTGACACGAGAGATCCTTACCATGCAGACAGATAGGATCGAGGAGATGTCCGCGCTGAAAGAGGATCTGAAGGTTTCGGAGGCAAGGCTTGACGAATTGAGATTGCAGGTTCATGAGAGGGAGGAAGAACTAAGGAGGGTTCGTGAAAAAGTGGAGTTGGTTGAGAATGAGAGAGTACAGGCACTTACCCGTCTTGAGGCCTCTGAGAATAACCTCAAGGAGCAGATGCAGCTCCTTGAGACCATGAAGAAGGAGATGAAGGACACCTTCACTGCACTCTCGGCTGCTGCCCTTAAGAGCAGCAGTGAGGATTTTTTGAGACTTGCAAGGGAGCATCTCTCCAGTATAGTTACCGAGACAAACGGCAGGCTTGGAGAGCACAGGGCTGCCATTGACGGATTGATTAAACCCCTTCAGGAGTCACTGAAGAGGTATGATGGAGAGATACAGGATATGGAGGCCCGGAGGAGGCAGGACTATGGAGGCCTCAGCGAACAGATAGGGCTGCTTATGACGACTCACCAACAGTTGCAGCTCGAGACGAGAAGGCTGGTTACAGCCCTGAGAAAACCCCAGGTGAGCGGCAGGTGGGGTCAGTTCAGTCTCAGGCGTGTTGCAGAACTTGCAGGGATGGCCCCATACTGTGACTACTACGAAGAGCATTCCGTATCGACGGATGATGGGCGCCTGAGACCGGATATGATTGTGAAGCTTCCCAACAACCGGGTGATAGTGGTTGACGCCAAGGCCCCTGTGGATGCCTATCTGAATGCAGTTTCCGGTGATCGGGAGGAAGACCGCAAGGCGGCAATCGAAAACTATGTAGGACAGATAAGGGCTCATATGAACTCACTCAGCTCAAAGGCATACTGGGATCAGTTTGAGAGTTCTCCGGAGTTTGTAGTTATGTATCTACCTGGCGAGTCCTTCTTCAGTGCCGCCGTCGAGCACGATCCGAAACTCATCGAGGACGGAAGCCTCAAGAGGGTTATAATTGCAACTCCAACCACTTTCATCGCACTTTTAAAGGCGGTGGCCTATGGATGGCAGCAGGCGGAACTTACAAAGAATGCCGAAGAGGTGAGCAGGCTTGGCAGGGAAGTGTATGAAAGGTTCGCTGTTGCTATGGAACACTTTTCCAGGACGGGTTTTCATCTAAAGAAGGCTGTAGAGACATATAATGAAAGTGTAAGGTCTATAGAAACGAGGCTGCTTCATTCTGTAAGGAGATTCAAGGGGCTGGGGATCTCAAGCAAAAAGCAACTTGATGAGATTGAAGAGATAGATGTGCGACCAAAGAAACTCGATGCCGATGCCATTGAGTAATATCAGGGGTCCCCTGATAAAGATCAGTACATGATCCTTGCTCAATGCCGTCGAGGTCCATAGTTCAATTTATTTAAGCAGTTCACTATAGGTTTTAAAGATATGGAAAGATAGGTTTTAAAGATATGGAAAGGTGTTTCAGGTGAACAATTTCAACGACCAGATGCTTCCCCTTCTTTTTGTCTTCCCCGTTGTCATCATTTTAATCCTTTTCATCATGTTCAGGGGGGCTAAGAAGGGGCGGAAGAGACCTCAGCAAGAACAGACGGAGGTATCCTTCGTTGTTGATACCTTCCATGAACTTGTTGCCCGGCTGAAGAAAAAGGAACGTGAACTCGAGGTGCTGAGGAAAGAGGCTGAAGAGCGTGCAGAGGATATAGAGAGTTACAGCGATAATATAATCCAGAGTGTCCCCAGCGGGGTTATAAGTCTGGATAACAGCCTTGTGATAACAAAGGCGAATCATGCGGCATTCAAGATTCTCCGATTAAGGGAGCAGGATATGATCGGAAGGTCGGGGGAGGAGGTCTTTCGGTCTCCTCTCAGTGACATTATAGGGAAAAAGAAGGCCCTGAAGAGGGGGGAGTATCGTTATGAACTGCCTTCGGGTGAGAAGATCTGGCTGGGGCTTACTACTTCACCGCTATACAATAAGCATGATGAACTGATAGGCCAGATAATTATATTCTCTGATCTGACGGAGCTGAAGATGCTCGAGAAACAGATAAGGTTCAGGGAGTGGTTGTCATCCCTTGGTGAGATCTCCCTTGGTATTGCTCATGAACTTAGAAATCCCCTTGCAGTGATATCAGGATATCTCAGGATCCTCCAGAGGAAGGTCTCCCCCCCCCTGCCGGAAATTGATTCGATGGTGAAAGAGATCAAGTTGATGGACCGGATAATGGAGAATTTTCTCACCTTTGCACGCCCGGTGACTCCCAATCTGACCGACATTGATCTCAGAGATCTGATTGAAGATCTCCTCAGAAATCAGATAAGAGGGGATATAGAGGTTAATATCCACCTTGATGAATGCACGGTCAGGGGAGACGAGGTGCTTCTCAGACAGTCCTTCTCAAACCTCTTTCAGAATGCCCGGGAGGCGATGCCGGGAGGGGGAACATTGAAAATAAGGATGTATAGGAGGTCTTCATCGGTTGTAATAGAGATTGCAGATACGGGAAAGGGCATCCCTGAGGAAATAAGGGAGAAGATATTCCTGCCGTTTTATACCACAAGGGATAAGGGTACAGGACTTGGTCTTTCCCTTGTGCAAAAGAATATAACCCTCATGGCTGGAAGTATTACCGCCTCTTCCTCTCCTGAGGGTGCGGTGTTTACCGTTGAACTGCCGGCCAATGGTAATTGATCGTTCCTTCTCCCCTACGTGAAAAGGCTGAAAAGGATAAAGGTGGTTAATGAACCAAGAAGGGCCCCAAGGATGACCTCCCAGGCGTTATGTGCCTTTACCGCTATTCTGCTCTGGGCTATCATTACTGCCGCAACAAACGTAAGGATGGAGATTACGGGGTTTTCACTGATATATGTTGCAGAGACCCAGATTGAGAAGGACAGGGCTGCATGCCCGCTTGGCATGCCTCCCCTCAGGGGATGCCCTTTTCCATAATGGGATTTGGTGATTACTACCAGAATCAGTACAATAACGAGAGAAACAATTGCCGCATCTCCCCCCGAATGTTTTGCGATATGAATACCGCCGGTCAGGGCCTTTATGATGTAAGGGATAAGGATTGTATATCCGATCAGCACCGCTCCCAAGACCGTTATAAGAACGGCACCGGCAGCAATGTCCTTTATTATGCGGGCTTTTTCGCTTTTCTGAGGGGAGGAGAGGTCAACGAGAAGCTCAATCGCAGAGTTGAGCATTTCAGCAAGTATTACAAGAACCACAACCGTTGATATGAGCAGAAATTCTTCCCTGTTAACCCCCAGAATAAAGCTGAGGATCAACACTGCAGAGGCGGAATACAGGTGAAATCTCACATGGCGTTGTGTTTTTGCGGCATGCAGTATACCCTCTATAGCGTTATTTGCAGATTCAAACCATCTCCGTAAGGGCATTGATCAGTTCCTGCTCTTTTTTGCGCATTTTTCTTGCCTGATAGGGATTGCGTTCATGGTCATAGCCGAGCAGATGGAGTAATCCGTGAATCAGAAGTAAGGAGAGTTCATCGTAGAGCTTGATCCCATCCTCTTCCGCCTGCCTTGCAGCCATGTGGAGGTTTATCACGATATCGCCGATAAGTACTTCCTGTCCTTCAGGAAACTCCACTGCTGAGTCATACATGGGGAAGGAAAGGACATCGGTTGGACGGTCAATTCCCCGGTAAGTCAGATTTAATTCACGGCTTTTCCTGTCATTCACGAGGAGAATGCTCAGCTCTTTTCCCTCGAGACCAAGGAGCTTACCCAGTTGTTCGAGTAAGGTCTGCAGCCTTTTCCGGTTTATTCCGATCTTTCTCTGAAGGTTTTTTATGATTAGAGTCATTGTCGGTACCGGCTTTCCCCCCTGTGTTCTTTTCAACGTTCTGTTCACCGTCTGAGGCGGATGTTTTTTCTTCAAACTCAAAGCCCGGATAATCTATTCTCTTATGAAGGATTCCTGTTAGTATATAGGTAAACTTCTTTTTTATGTTTGATATGTCTTTAAGAGTCAGTTCACATTCCTCAAGCTGTCCGTCGATGAAGATGTGGTTGATTATCTTATCAACGAGGGACTCTATCCTTGCCGGTGTAGGGTCTTTCAGGACACGTGAAGCTGCCTCTACTGCATCGGCAAGCATCACGAGTGCGGCAACACGGCTCTGTGGTTTAGGTCCATGGTAGCGATATTCATCCTCCGAGGGTTCATCGTTTCCCGAATCCTTGGCCTTCTGGAAGAAGTATGTCATTAAACAGGTTCCGTGATGCTGCTCTATAATATCTATTATCGGCTCGGGGAGGTTATACTCACGGGCTATCTCGGTTCCCTCCTTGACATGTGCTATCAGGATCATGCTGCTCATATGAGGTGTAAGCCTCTCATGTCTGCTGACCGTCCCCCTCTGGTTTTCTACAAAATACTCCGGCATTTTCATCTTGCCGATATCGTGGTAATATGCGCTTACCCGGGCCAGGAGCGGGTTTACCCCGATATCATCTGCTACCGACTCAACAAGATTGCCCACTATGATGCTGTGGTGATAGGTTCCCGGCGCCGTGATCATGAGGTTTTTCATGATGGGCTGGTTCAGGTCGAGCAATTCAAGGAGGGTTATATCCGTAGTAACCTTGAAGGTTGTTTCAATGATCGGAAGCATCAGTGAAACAACAGACGATATGATTATACCTGAAGAGACGGCATATATCATGGCCATGGTTGAGTAATTGCTGAAGATCCTGTCGGTAAAGAGCAGTATTCCAAGGAGTGTGAAGACATTAGCTGCACTGACATAGAGCCCTCCCCGGAGGATGTCCGTCCTTTTTTTGCATTTCATAACGCTGAATGCCCCTACAAGACTTCCTATAAAGGCATAGATAGGATAAAAGGCTTCACCTGCCCACAGACCTGTGAACAGGCTGACGATAAAAGAGAATATTATAGCGGTATGAAAATCAAAGATAAGGGCAACAAGGATTGCCCCTGCAGGGATCGGCATACCATATATGGCGGCCTCGGGAGCAGAGAGTCCGATCCCGATGGAAAAATTCTGGAAGAAGTACTGGAAGCCCCTGCCTATAATGACGGTAAAGATGACGAGAATCCCCAGGAGCAGGATCATTCGGTATTTCTTTATATAGTCGGGTTTGTATCGCAGGATGTCACGATAGAAGATCAGGAACAGCAGCCCTGTAATCAGAAATCTTCCGAGTATATGCAGCGGGTTCAGGGTTTCTCCCACCATAACTGCCGATATCAACCCGAAGACAAGGACAGCGGAGATTTTGAAGGCATGTACCTTCAGGAAGCCCTTAAGCCTCAGGTTGAGCTTTTCTTTTCCCTGATGCTCTTTTTTCTTTCCGTTTCTCAGATTTCTCATATGCCTTGATTATCTCCTGTACCAGTTTGTGTCGAACGACGTCACGCTCGTTGAAATAGATAAACTTTATTCCTTCTATCGAGGACAGTATCTTCTCTGCCTCTATCAGTCCGGAGGTCCTTCCGTGAGGGAGGTCAACCTGGGTTATATCCCCTGTGATTACTGTTTTCGAATTGAACCCAAGGCGTGTAAGATACATCTTCATCTGTTCAGAGGTTGTGTTCTGGGCCTCGTCGAGCACCACAAAGGAATCGTTCAGAGTCCGTCCCCTCATAAAGGCAAGAGGGGCAATCTCTATTATCCCCTTTTCGATGAGCCGCGTTGCCTTTTCGAAATCCATCATATCATAGAGCGCATCATAGAGGGGCCTCAGATAGGGGTGAACCTTTTCGTACATATCACCGGGGAGGAACCCCAGATTTTCGCCGGCCTCGACTGCCGGACGTGCCAGCACGATTCTGGTTACCTCCTTTTTCTGGAGGGCGCTTATCGCCATTGCCATGGCAAGATAGGTCTTGCCCGTCCCGGCAGGCCCGATACCGAAGACTATGTCATAACCCCTTATCGCCTCTATATACCTGCGCTGTGTCTCTGTCTTCGGGATAATGAATCTTCTCTTTGAAGAAACCGGTATATGGTTGAGAAAAAGATCCTTGATAGAGGTGTCTTCTCCTCTTGATACCGAGGTGATGGCAAACTGTATGTCTTCAGGCTTAAGGATATATCCGCTTTTGTTAATCTCTCTTATTTCATCAACAAGCCTTTCGGCAAGGTGCACCATATCTTCCGGTCCCTTTATAAATATCTTGTTCCCACGGGAACTTATCAGCACTCCCAGCTTATCTTCAATAAGCTTGAAACTCTTCTGGAGACCGGTATAGATTATGTCCATATCCCTCTCCGAGGCAATTTCCTTCTGTAGTATCAGCTCTTCCACTTATACCCTTTCCCTGAGTATGAATGTCTTAAGCCCTTCGGATCTTGTAATCCTGATGGCTGCAACTTCTGCATCCTTTCTCTTTCCGTAATGGCCTATCCTCACACGATAAAGTATCCGCTTTTTCCCTCCCTTAACTATGGATACCTTGTAGCCCTTCAGTGCGAGCCTGTCCTTTAGCTTTTCGGCATCCCTGTAATTACCGAACGCACCAACCTGTATGGTGTAGGAAATCTTTAAGATCTTCTTTTTAGAGACTTTTTTTTTCACTGTAACAGTCTTATGCCCCGGGACCTTCCTTTTGTCCTTCTTATTGGTTTTTGTTTCTTTTTTCTTTACCGGCTTCTTTACAGGAGCTGATGTTGCCTCCTTTAATAATGCTTCTTTGGTGGCTGCGGCGTTCAGGAGGGATTCATCGGGAAGGGGCTTGTTCCGGCTCTTCCCATAGTCCTGTCCGGATGTCTCCGGTTCCATCTCTTTGGGCTGAATATTCCCTGTAAAATCAGGACCGGGCGCCTCAGGTACAGGGCTGTTATCTTCTCCGGTTACATAAGCCGTCTTAATACCCGAATCATCGACCCGGGTTCTTCCTACAAAATAGCCAAGGAGGAAGCTCGCGGAACTGCATAGGATAATTATAAGTATGAGCGGGAGCTTGCCGGAGAGGAAACTCTCAGGCACCTGCTCATAGAACTTTGGTTTCATAAAATAAGCATAGCATCACCATAGGAGAAAAATCTATATCCCATCCCTATGGCCTCACGGTATGCCCTGATGATGTTTTCCCGTCCGGCAAATGCGGATACAAGCATAAGGGGAGTCGATTTCGGGAGATGAAAATTTGTTATTAGTCCGTTTATCGCCTGAAATTCGTAACCGGGGTATATAAAGAGGTCTGTTGAGCCTCTTATAATGGACGGACAGTCGCCTCTGTCCTTTGGATCTTCAGGCAGTTCTCCGGTATAATGCCCCTTTGTAACGGCCTCTAATGTCCTTGTCGTTGTTGTACCCACTGAAACCACCTTTTTCCCCTCTGCCCGCGTCCTCTTGACCAGTTCCGGTATCATGGGGTCTACTTCAAACTCTTCCGGTTCCATGACGTGCTTCTCTATATCTACTGAATGGATCGGCCTGAAGGTGCCCACCCCCACATGGAGTGTTATTTCTCTGATGAGTGTCCCCTCCGAGAGGAGGCCATTAATGAGTTCCTCCGTAAAATGAAGTCCCGCCGTGGGAGCGGCAATAGAACCCTCTTTCCGGGCATAAACAGTCTGGTACCAGTTCCTGTCCCTCTCGTCGGGTTCTCTCTTAATGTATGGTGGAAGTGGCATTTTCCCATATTTCCAGATGATGTCTTTGGCGTTGTCATCATCAAAGGTGAGGATTTCTCCATCCGACAGCCTGGCGGTATTTCCACCGTTGAAGGATATCCTGCCGGTGTATTTCCTGCGGGAAAGGACCCGGAAGCTCTTTGAAGACAGCTTCTTTACAAGCAGTAGATCCAGTCTCCCACCGGATGGCTTGAAGGCGGTAAGCCTTACAGGCACCACCTTTGAGTTGTTCATTATCAGGAGATCGCCCTGATGGAGGAAACTCCCTAATTCATGGAACATCCTGTGTTCAATTCTGCCATCCCTGTGAAGGACAAGCAATCTTGATCTGTCACGCTGATTAAGAGGGGTAAGGGCTATCTGTGAATCAGGTAGTTGAAAGTCGAAACTATCTGTCTTCATAAAGTCTGATCACTGTTCCCGGATAGTAATGCGACAGTATTTCCCCGTAGCTCTTCCCGTCTTTGGCCATTTTTTGTGCACCCCATTGACAAAGGCCCACACCATGGCCATAGCCCCTCCCGTTGAATATGTAGACCCCTTTTTGTTTTTTTAAGGTAAACCAAGTACTGGGAAGCCTCTTCCAGCCAAGCATTTTTCTCAGTTGCGTTGCAAGCAGTTCCTGACTTCCGGTGTCTGCAATTATACTGACGGTCTTGACCCTCCCGGTTTTTGTGAATGAAGATACCCTGATATTCCTCAACCCCTTGATTGACAGGGCCTTTTCTATCTTCTTTCCCTCAATGCGGCGCTGCCATATCCAGTAAGGGGAATTGGAAGAGTCCGAGGTTACACTCTTGAGGTATGGGTAGGCCCGTCCAAAGACCTCCTCAGGGAGTTCGGTCTTTCCACCGGAGGTGGAATGATAGAACGCCTGAATCAGTTCACCGTTGTATGTCAATACCTCCCCTTCCGTCTTCTTTACCGCATAGGCTACGCGGGTATCAAAGTTGTCGCCGTTGTACATCTGGTGCAGGGTCGAGGATGTGAGGTTATAGAGGCCGTTCGTTTGTTTGTTCATGTGTTTAAGAGCATAGGTCCTTGCGATTACCGCCTGGGCCTTGAGCGCCTCCATCTCCCAGCCCTCTGCGACCTCTGAAAGGACAACGCTTCTTACATAATCCTCAAGGGGGAGTTCGTTAATCAGGTACAGCCCCTTCTTTCCCTTCCAGACCTCGATATTCCCTCTGTACTTGATACCGCTGACAAGGAGCGCTCCCTTTATATTTCCGATCATCTCTATCTTTGTCTCCCTGTCGGGGATTTCAGGAAACCTCTTATCGACTATCAGAACCCTGATATTCCTCGCATGGAGCGTTGTGGGTATGATAATAAAGGTGAGAAATAAAAAAAGAGATATTATCGTGAAAAAGCGCTTGTCCCGCGGACGGCTTCTATTCCTGTGCACTTTACCGGACTTCTTCATATCAGTATGAGTTATTCCTTTCAACTTGCTGTTTTCCTAATGTTTTGTCCCGGAGCAGAGCATTTAGCGCCTGCTCAATATCCAGAAGAGCAGAGAGAGAATAATGCTCAGAAGTATACTTGTGGCAAGGGGGAAGTAGAATGTAAAGTTCTTCTTCTGAATGATTATGTCTCCGGGGAGTCTTCCTATAAAAGGCATCTTCCCCGATAGGACTAGAATACCACCGAGTATAACAATCAGTACTCCAAGAAGGATCAGAAATTTCCCTAAATCAGTAAGCGGTTCCATAATTCCGTCTACTTTTTTTTCAGGTAACGCTCCATCTCAGAGTATATGCAGCCACAGTGCTTCTGCCTGTAAAGGCCGAGTTCCCTCGATATCCTTGTCCCCTCCTTCCAGCCGGGACGGAAATCCTCGGCAAGGAACTCTATATCGTATTTAAGCTCGAGAGATTTTCCTATCTCGTTTATCATATCAAATCTCTGGTAGGGGCTTACAAGGAGTGTTGTGCTGAAGGCATCCATTCCCCGTGTCCTGGCAACCTTGGCCGTCTCTTCCAACCGTGTTGTATAACAGTAGCGGCAGCGGTTCTGTTCATCATTTACCACGGATCTGGTAAATTCTATCAGGCCGTAACGGTTCTCGTACTCGATGTCCAGATCCCACAGGTCTTCCAGCTCCTTAAGGGCCTCAAGGCGCGCCCTGTATTCAGTATAGGGGTGTATGTTGGGATTAAACCAGAACCCCTTTAATTTGATACCTCTTTCCCCTATATAGGTGACGGGGTAAAGCGCGCAGTTAGCACAGCAGATATGCATCAGAAGATTCATGTGAAGAGCCTTGCTTCTTTAGTATAGTTCTTCTTGCTAATCTATATCAAATTCATCCCGAAACCCGAATCCGCCGGCAGAAAAACCAACACCCGCTGACCCCTTCTATCTCCATCCCTGGATGAAATGCTGATTTGGAGCGAGGTAACAGAAAATGCGGAGGTATAGAAGCTAAAGGTTTTTGAGGTCCGGCTTAGACTGCATGTATGGGAGAAACGTATGGATTCAGCGGCGGGGCATATCTGAACCGGTTGCCGGGAAATTAGGTTAACCTACAGCCTGCCCGATCTGATAATAGAAATAAGCAGCCATAGCCCGAGCACGGAGGCAATGATGAACCCAGTGAGACCCAGAAGTGGTATGTCAAAGACCTTACCTCCGGTCCCTGAAAGTGTGAGGATTGATGAACTGAGAATTATTGAAGCAATCACTATACTGAAGGCCAGCCTGTTTGTGGAACGGTCAATGTCCTTTATGAACCTGTCCAGACCTATGGGGGTTATCTTCAGGTGTAAGTCGTCCTTTAATGCCTTTCTGAGAAGGACACGCACCTGCCTGGGTGTCGTAGTTGCAAAGTCAGCGATCTCGGTTATCTGTTTCTGAAATTTGTCGTATACCCGTTTCGGGTTATATCTGCTCCTTATGAGTTTTGAGGCGTATGGTTCGGCAATGCTGATAAAGTTGAAGTCCGGATCAAGCTCCCTGCCGATATTATCCAGAATAAGCATGCATTTATTGACGAGGAGCAGGTCAGAGGGGATCTTCAGGCGGTGTTTTATTGCGATATGCATGAGTATGTCAAGATACTGCGCAAGGTTGATCTCAGAGAGTGTGAGGTCATAAAGGGGTATCAGGAAGTCAATCATATCCGTCTTGAATTCCCTTTTGAATTCCTCGATGTCAACCCCTTCGGTAACGAGCCCAAGGGCTATATACTGTTCGACCAGGCCATCAAAGTCTTTTTTTACCAGGGCAACCAGAGCTATTGCTATGCTTTCCATTATGTCCGGTGTAAGCCAGCCGACTATACCGAAATCCACAAGGCCTATTTTCCCGTCGGGGAGGACGAACAGGTTTCCGGGATGGGGGTCCGCATGAAAGAAGCCGTCTTCAAGGAACATCTTGAAATAAGTCTCTGTACCGGCCTTTGCAAGTTCATGTCTGTCGAGCCCATAGCGATCTATAGCCTCGATATCGTCGATGCGTACTCCCTCTATGCGTTCCATTACTATAAGCCTTTTAGATACGAGATCGGGATAGACATTGGGGATTACCACCTGTGTGTTCTTTGCGAAGTTCCGTCTGAAACGCAAGATGTTTTTAGCCTCTTCCTTAAAGTCAAGTTCCTTGCGTATGGTCCTTGAAAACTCCTCCACAATCCCTGTTGGGTTAAAGAACTCCGTTTCAGGTAAGTACTTGACCATCCTTGCTGTTATTGCCTTCAGGATGGTTATATCGGTTTCTATGGTTGATGTAATATCCGGACGCTGTACTTTAATGACAACAGGGCTCCCATCGCTGAGTGTTGCATAGTGGACCTGGGCTATTGAGGCAGCAGCTACCGGCGTTTCATCGATGTTCTCAAAGATTGTCTCTGCATGCATGCCCATATCTTCATGGATCGTCCTGAGGACTTCCTCAAATGGGAAGGGAGGGACCTCATCCTGAAGTTTTTTGAATTCATCTGCGTACGGACGTGTTATTAGGTCGGGCCTCGAAGACAGTATCTGCGCGAGCTTGATAAACGAAGGCCCGAGTTCACTGAAGGCAAGACGCAACCTCTCCGGTATTGAATGTCCAAGGTCCGGCGGTGTTCTCAGGATCTTTAACCGCTTGCGGAAGGGAAGGATTCTGGAGAGGTTCAGTTGTTCAACAAACTGGCCGAATCCATGCTTCAGGAAGACATTGATAATCTGTCTGACCCTGTTTATATTCTTATAGGTCTGTTTGAGCCTGAGGAGTTCAAGGAGCATCAGGCCTCCTTCCGGCCTGTGCTTTCGCTTGCTTCTTCCAGTTTCTTGACCCTGGTTGAAAGGGCCTTGATCTTTTTGTTTAACCCATCGATGTTATCTTTAGTTGGGAGATTCATCCTTTCGAGAGTCTTGGTGATGAGTTCAGTTACTGTTTTGGATAGTTCATCGGAACTCTTTTCAGCTTTTTCTGTAAACTCCTTTACAAGTTTTGCCCCCTGTGATTCGCTAAGTTCTCCCTTTTTCACAAATTCCTCGATTGTCTCTTTCACTTTTTCCTGGATCCCAAAGCCTGCAAGCAGAGTGCTCCTTACGATGTCGATAAGTGTCATGATACCTCCTTTCCAGGTATATTCAGTACCTGAATATATTGGTGTAGCGTCTTCATTCCGGTCCTGACAAATATTGCAAGGACCGTAAACTTATCACTATTGTCCCTTCTAAAAGTATTTCTACTGTCATTATACCAGAAAAGGGAAGGCATATAAAGTGAACTCTTTCAACCTGAATCCTCCGTTTGAGTCGTGGGGCGAATTGAGGACAGGTGGTCAAGCTCTCCGTTTAGTCTTTATTTTAGGGAAAGAGACGCGAGTTTGACAATCAGCAGGCCTTTTGGCTAATATATAAACAGCGGGGTAGAGCAGCCTGGTAGCTCGTCGGGCTCATAACCCGAAGGTCGGAGGTTCAAATCCTCCCCCCGCCACCAAAAACCCTGATCAAAAAATAAGGGCTTTGATAACCGGTCCGATCTTCAAGGCCCTTTTGTCCTATTTCCGCCGTTTTCTTCCAAACTCCGCAAGTACGCAAGTTTCAGCAACCGGTGTCAAGGTCATCAGGCTATTGAAAAGTCGTTAATTATCACCCCTGCACTTGGTTCAGGGGTCACAATTTATGGTTTGAACAACGGTCCGTTCACAGCTTAAAGCCCCTCAGTTTCTCCCGAAGGGAATTGATGTGTGACTGCATCTGTTTATTTTTAAGCGCAACCATATCGGCCTTTGGGTAATGGCGTT
>VAPE01036594.1_pt1 | contig 13291 bp, 13 predicted proteins | sample 3393911 | NCBI WGS metagenome assembly VAPE01 (sample SAMN08290436, study PRJNA428436) | hydrothermal vent metagenome | isolation source: Deep-sea hydrothermal vent chimney | place: Atlantic Ocean: South-mid Altantic Ridge | reverse complement strand
TCTCCGGTTTTGAACTTCCATTTAAGTTGTCCGGTAACCGCATCCAAAGCATACACATAATCATCGATACTTCCCACGTAAACCGTCCCGCCGGCTACGGCAGGGGAAGAAGTTATATATTTTCCGGTTTTGAACTTCCATTTGAGTTGTCCGGAAGCCGTATCAAAAGCATAAACATAATCATCGGTACTTCCCACGTAAACCGTCCCGCCGGTCACGGCAGGGGAAGAGTATACCTGATTTCCAATTTTGAACTTCCATTTTACTTTATGGAAAACAGGAACGCCTTTACCGGAGAAAACACCGGTATGCTGCGGGTTGGCACTGAACATGGCAAACGGAGATTTTGCCTCATACCTGTACAGCAAAATTGCTGCTACTATGATAACTATCGCTGCAACCCATATCCGGATTGTTTTTACTGTTCCGTTTCCCCCTTTCTTTGTTGGGGCTACTATTTTTTCTCGTAGGTCGGTACTTTCTTTTTCTTTTTTCATCTGTTTATTTTCTATGTTTATAATTATGTATGTTATTGATTATCCATTAATTATATATTGTCAAATCTGTAAAACAACTCTGTAGATTTTCGGCTTTGCCATCGAAGGTCGCGTCAAAATGGAATTTCTCTACTTTTCCGTATTCATACACAATACTGCAGGTCTATTTCTTTTTCAATACCTATGGCCATGGTGATGATGTTATTGCGGGGATGGTGGCGCAGGTCGTCTTTGCTAAGCTGTCCCGATTTATACAGCGGCCATATTTCCGACTGGTCTTCTGTCAGTTGTATTAGGCGTTTGTTTTTAAAAATATAAACGCGGCTGTCACCCACGGAATAGATATAGGCTTTGTGGTTCAGCAACAAAAGGGCGACAAGAGTGGTGCCCATACCGGAATAGCTTTCGTGTTCATGTGCCAGCGCATAAATCCTGTCGTTTACCGAATGAATAACCGCTTTGAGTTTGGCCGGCCGGCCGGTATTATCGCCGGCTGACTCCCCGGGGGCATAATAGTCGCGCAATATCCAGGTAGCGGTGAGTTCGCTTGCTATTTCTCCGGCATTGGACCCTCCCACGCCGTCGCAAAGGACGAAAAGTTTTCCCCTGTTGTCGATTTCCTGTTGCGCAATCAGGTGTTTTTCGTCCGGTTCGGGCAGGGCATAAAAATCTTCGTTGTGTTCATATTTTTTACCTATGTCGGTTTTTGCGTGATAGTCCATAAAACTTATTGTTAGAATAAACATCCAAAGGTAGAAATTTTTTGAAATACAGAGCGGAAAACTTACTATTTGAACTTACGAATGACTAACTTCTGAAAGACCGAAAAAAACATGAGCAAAGAGTATTTTTTTATCATCCCCGCTTGCTGTTGTGCCAACAGGCGGGACAGGCAGATTAAACAGCTTGCCCCGATTATTCCGGGGGATGAAACGAATGTTTTTCGCAAGCGAAAAAAAGGTCCTTTCGTGAAATTCGTGTAATTTGTGCATAGGTATTTATTAGACATTCCCTGCTTTTTCAACCTTTCACGTCTCTACCCCGCAGACCGGCGTTCGACGGTGAAAGGTTAAGGTGTGTACTACCTTTAAAAACCCCGAATGTTCCGGGAAAAGTGATTTCAAATCGCTATGCTAACAAGAACGGGATTGATAATTCCGCCCGGCAAAGGTTTATCAACCACAGGCAAAAGGTATTTCACAAACCCATAAAACTCTTTGATGATATTGTCTTTTGATACGGCCATTTTTCCAAAAAATTTCGGAAGCCTTCGGCATCCTTTATTTTAACCAAAGTGTAAAAAGTATTGAAGAACAAAATGATACGTTAGTAATGAATTACAACACGGAAACCGTTGTTGTTGTTCCTGTAGCTGAATATCCGCCGGTGGCCGGCGTTCCGCTGACAAGAACAGCATCATTGAAATTATTCAAAAGCCTGAACTTTCGACCTTTCTCCGAAAGGCTACTAATACAATCTTTCAGGTAGTGCAAAACTACTCGTATCCGACACCGAATATCCAATTCGGCGTACGGGACAATAACCTGTTTAACGGAAGCTGTCCGGCTTTCCTTTGAGCTATGGGACGAGAACCAGGCGGAAGCCAAGATTGTTGTTGCGATTGCCGGGGCTGTTGTTGTTGCGATTGGCCACCCGGCAGTTCCTCGCGTTGTTGTTCCAACTGCCGCCGCGTTTTACACGGTTCGAACCCTCGGTTATTATCCGGTATTTAAAAGAACGTTTTTTCTAAACTTTTTTGAATATGCTTTTTCTGTAAATGCTGTCAATGCGGTTGTGTGATTGATAAATTCTTCCTGCGACCACAACCCATTTTCCAATTTCAATAAATTATCTTTCATCTTTTGCTTAAAACGTAATTTTGAACGTTTTGAAAGCAATATCTTATTTGGAAAAAAACGATACCCGATAAATGTCAACCCTTTAGATGTCTTGTTTAAGTCAGCGGTTTTCAAATGCAAATCCAGTTCCTCGTTTAAAAATTCCGTGATTTTATGTCCGGCATTTTTTAATTCCGTTTTATCATTATGCCAAATGATAAAATCATCCATATATCTTACATAAGCTTTGATTTTTAATTTGTGTTTTATGAAATGATCGAGTTTGCCGAGATAATGATTGGCAAAATACTGGCTTGTAAGATTGCCTATCGGCAGTCCCTTATTTTGTTCAGTATGGTATGAACCGATAATCTGCCGGAAAACGGAAACAAGTCTTTTATCCTTGAACTTTTTGGTTAACATCTCTATCAATATATCGTGCCGGATACTATCGAAATATTTACGAATATCAAATTTATAAAACCATTGATTTTTTTATGAAATCTTACGGCACGTTCCAAAGCTTTGTATGTTCCTTTTTCGATGCGTGTTGCATAAGTGTCATAAATCAGGTATTTTTCAAAAACAGGATGGCAAATATTCATAATGCTATGATGCAGAACCCTTTCGGGAAACGAAGCGGCGCAAATCAAACGCTCTTTTGGATCGTAAATAGTAAAATAGTGATAATTGCCCACGTTTACATTTCCTGTTTCAATTTGACTTTGAAGCAGAGACAAGTTCATTTTGAGATTATTGGCATATTCAATCACTTCGGATTTATGCCCTTTACCTTTTTTTGCTTTATAAAAAGCAAGCATAAGGTTATCAAAAGAGGCTATCTCCCGTATCAGGTTCCCTGTTCGTTTCATTTACCATTTTATTATACAATTTAATAAATTGTTCGCCGTATTTTTCGGCTTTTTTATCCCCTATCCCTTTTATTGTTTTTAGTTTGTTTATTGTAAGTTCGGGTAGTTTTGCCATTTCTGCCAATTCGGCATCGGTAAAAACGATGTATGCCGATACAGCATTTTCGGCAGCAATCTGTTTACGTATTTGTCGTAATTTTGAAAATTTTGCAAACGTATCTGCATCCAAAACCTTCATATAGTCAATTTTTGTCCTGGCGGCGCCCTGCTCTTTCTGAAAGCTCGTTTCAATATAACTGATACAAATACACCAACTATATGAAGTACCTGTTTGTACCAAATGTTTATCTATTTCAACAATTTTATGTCCCCGAAGAAATTTGTTCAAATCCTCCTCATGGTCTTGGACATTGTTTACCGGTATTGTATATAATTTTATCTGCATATTTCAAAAAAATTTGATGGGGCTTCGCCCCATACACCTTATTCGTTTGCCTTTTGCTCCGCTCCGCTCCGCCTTTGGCAAACTCATACCCCATAGCTCAAAGGAAAGCCGGACAAACTCCCGTTATCCTACGGGACGAGAACCAGGCGGAAGCCAAGATTGATGCCGCGAAGGCCGGGGCTGTCGCCGAAGCGAAAGGCCACCCGGCAGTGCCTCGCGAAGTTGAACCAACTGCCGCCGCGATAAACACGGAACGAACCCGATGAAGGTCCCTGCGGGTTGTTTTGCGGACTGCTGCCGTAATAGCTGCTGCTGTACCAATCGCTGCACCACTCCCATACGTTGCCGCTCATGTCGTAAATACCCAATTCATTTGCTTTTTTTTGTCCCACGGGATGGGTTTTATTGCCGCTATTGCCATCGTACCATGCCACTTCTTCAATATCATTGTTACCAGCATATTGGTACCCCCGGCTTTTCACTCCGCCGCGGGCTGCATATTCCCATTCGGCTTCGGTGGGCAGGCGGTAGTATTTTCCGGTCTTTTCATTCAACTTTTTGATAAACTTCTGTACATCATTCCAACTGACTTTTTCCACCGGACAATCGTCACAGCCTTTATTATAGCTGAGATTGTTTCCCATAATTGCCTTCCATTGTTTTTGGGTTACCTCATATTTGCCGATATAAAAATCATCAAGGGTAACAGAGTGTACAGGTTTCCTGTCTGTAAAAAATCCTTTATTACTTCCCATTTGAAAAGTGCCACCTTTTACAAAAACCATTTCAATAAAATCAATTCCGGCAGATTTCTTTTCTGAAACTAAGGGTGGTTCGGTAAAAGTTGATTTCTGTGAAGTGGAAAAATTCTTTTTATTATTTATGGTTTCCATGAGTCCCTCACAATCGGCAAACCGTTGTTTCCGGTCTTTTTCCAAACATTTTAGAACAATATTATTCATCTGTGGAGAAACTCCGGTAAGCGGGAGGGGTTTTTTATTGATAATCTGATAAGTAATATCGCCCTGATAAAAAGGCGGGTTGCCCGTTAAAAGTTCATAAAGTGTAGCACCGAGAGAATAGATATCAGCTTCCCTACCCACATTCTCTCCAATTAATTGCTCCGGCGACATATAGACCAGCGTTCCACTTGTGCCGGTGTTCTTTAACCGGCTCATGGAACTGTGCACTGTCTCTGCTATGCCGAAGTCCATGATTTTTATTTCCCCTTCTCCGGAAAGCATGATGTTCTGCGGCTTGATGTCTTTGTGTATTACTTTTTTCCGGTGGGCATAGCTTAGTCCTTCGGCTATCTGAAGGGCGTATAATTTTGTCTCTTTCTCGGTAAACTTTTTCCCAGGCTTTTTTAGTTTTAGATCGGCCAGGCTTTTGCCCTCCACGTATTCCATGTCGATGTATTTCATGCCGCCGGTGTGGTGGAAGTCATATACCCGGACAATGTTTTTGTGATTCAGCTTAACCATGATGGCGGCTTCTTTGCGCAGGCTGAGCATGGCTTCCCGGTCGTTGCTCAACGCTTCGGGAATAATCTTCAGGGCTTTGTTTGTCTCCAACTCCTTATCCCAAGCTAAATATACCGCACCAAAGCTGCCTTGTCCCAGTTTGCGGATAATCCGGTAACGGCCGTCTATCACATGGCCTTCGGGCAGATGTTGCAAGTCGATATGGCCATAGATTTTGTTGACATTCAGCAGGGTACTGCCACTGTCGGTGGCGGGAGATGTTTTTTCTGCCGGTGTACGAGTTTTTTTTGTTTTTACTACGGGTGTGCCGCAAGAAGGACAAAACAGGGCTTCATCAGGTATTTCAGTTCCACATTTAATGCAGTAAATCATTTGGCATTACTCTTGGTTTGGTTAAGACGATTTTCAGACGGATAAAATTAAACATTTTCAACTTAACCAGAGGCCTGAATTTTGGGGAGTATTATAGTTTTTCCCTTACTTAAATTTCGGCTCAAAGCTGTTGTAGCTTAGGGGAAGCTTAGTAAACTGCACCAGATAATTGGTAAAATCCGTATAGTTGTTATTATTAACAATAAAATAGTATTGCTTACTGCCTTTCATAGCCAGCGTATCTTGACTTTCAATATACAATACCGAAGTATCGCTTACTGCTTTAAGTGTAATCTTACCCACCCCCAATTTCTCCACAAGCCACACGGCATCATTCTTAAAAACGACTTCTGCTATTTTATCACCATAAGTGCTGATGTTGTAAGCAATCTGAAAGGTATCCGGTGGATTAACAACAGGTTCGAGGTAACTGAATATAGGAATTTGAGGTCCTGCCGGCTGTTTGTTACAATCGGCAGAAGAGAGTATAACAATACCCGTCAAAGATATCAAAAGGAGTTTCGCATAGCTTTTCATGGCTAAAAATATTGTTGTGGGACAAAGTTAAGCATTTCTTCCACAACAGTTCTTATATTTTTTTCCGCTACCACAGGGGCAAGGGTCGTTGCGCCCCACCTTTTTTGCCACTTTAACCGGTTGGGGCTTTCTGTGTTCCTGTGTATCAGCATGTGCCTGCTACAACAGATCTCCCCGTTCCTCCCTGATTTTGGAGCGGTCGATACCACGGTTGATTTTAGCTTCTCTGAAAGTCTGCTGATCCGGGTTGAAAATATCACCCCTGATGAGATAGGATACCACCTCGTTGTTGATTTTCTCAATCATACTTTTAAAGAGGTTGAACGACTCGAATTTATAAACCAACAACGGATCTTTTTGTTCGTAGGAGGCATTTTGGACAGACTGTTTCAGGTCGTCCATCTCACGCAACTGCTCTTTCCAGGCGTCGTCGATGGTGTTGAGTACAATTCCTTTTTCAAAAGCCAGGGCAATTTCTTTTCCTTCCGTATCGACAGCTTTTTTCAGATTGGCAACAATCTGCACCTGTTTTTTACCATCGTAAAAAGGGATGGCAATATTTTCGTATTGCGACTGATTTTCATACACATCTTTTACCACGGGGAAAGTCTGCACGATAAGGCGTTCCCGCTTTTGCTGATAAGATTTGTAAACTTTCGCAAAGAGTTTCTCAGTAATCTCTTCCACAGGCATCGAAAGAAACTCTTTTCCGTTCACAATGGATTCGGTAGAAAGAATGCGCAAAACCTGCATCTCAAAGGCGGCAAAGTCACTCTTCTCCTGATTTTCAAAAACAATCTGTTCACAAAGGTCATACATCATGTTGGAAATGTCCACGGCGAGGCGTTCGCCAAAGAGGGCATGACGGCGTTTTTTATAAATCACCTCCCTTTGCGAATTCATAATATCGTCGTATTCCAACAGGCGCTTTCTGATACCAAAGTTGTTCTCTTCCACTTTCCTTTGCGCCCGTTCGATGGATTTGGTAATCATAGAGTGCTGGATAACTTCTCCCTCTTTCAGTCCGAGGCGGTCCATAATTCCGGCAACACGTCCTGAGCTGAACATCCGCATCAGGTCATCCTCGAGCGACACATAGAACTGTGAACTTCCCGGATCTCCCTGGCGGCCTGCACGACCACGCAGCTGCCTGTCAACACGCCTTGAATCATGTCTTTCCGTACCGATAATGGCCAAACCACCTGCTTCCACCACGCCGGGTCCCAGCTTAATATCAGTACCACGGCCTGCCATGTTGGTGGCGATGGTTACTTTTCCGGCCTGGCCTGCTTCTCTGATAATCTGTGCCTCCTTAAAGTGTAATTTGGCATTCAGAATGTTATGATCGATATGCCTGCGAACTAACATCTTGCTCAACAACTCCGAGGTTTCCACCGAAGTAGTTCCTACCAAAGATGGCCTTTTTAAGTTTACCAGGTTTTCAATTTCATCAATTACCGCTGTATATTTTTCCCTTTTTGTCTTATAAACCAAATCCTGCCTGTCATCTCTGACTATGGGCTTGTTGGTGGGAATCACCACAACATCAAGCTTGTAAATATCCCAGAACTCGCCGGCTTCCGTTTCGGCAGTACCGGTCATCCCGGCAAGTTTCTTATACATTCTGAAATAGTTCTGCAGTGTGACCGTGGCATAGGTCTGCGTAGCGTCTTCAACTTTTACATTTTCCTTTGCTTCAATGGCTTGGTGCAAACCGTCAGAATAACGGCGGCCTTCCATGATACGTCCTGTTTGTTCGTCAACAATTTTGATCTTGTTGTCCATAATGACGTATTCCACATTTTTTTCAAAAAGCGTATAGGCTTTCAGAAGCTGGGTAACCGTGTGTACCCTTTCCGATTTAATTGCATAATCGGTAATCATTTCATTTCTCTTCTGCAACATATCCTTTTCTTCCAACTCCATGTTTTCCAACTCAGCAACGCGTTCACCAATATTGGGAAGGATGAAAAAGTTAGGATCGTTGTATGATTTTGTGAGCAGGTCAATACCTTTTTCAGAGAGGTCGGAAGAATTATTTTTCTCATCGATAACAAAATAAAGCTCATCATCAATAATGTGCATATTTTTTGCCTGTTCCTGTAAGTAGAAGCTCTCTCGCTTCTGCATAAGCGCTTTGTTTCCCTCTTCGCTAAGCAGCTTAATCAGCGCATGATTTTTCGGAAGCCCGTGATAGGCAGTGAAAATCAAGTCGCCGGCTTTGTTAAGCTCTTCCCCTTTCGGATTGGTTTTTAATATGTTACGAGCCTCTGAAATCAGGTGAGACACCATGTTTTTCTGTGCATTGTATAATTTATCCACATCTCCTTTCAGCACATCAAATTCGTGCTTGTCGCCCTTAGGTGTAGGACCTGAGATAATCAGTGGTGTACGGGCATCATCAATCAATACGGAGTCAACTTCGTCCACAATACTGTAATAAGGGTCGCGCTGCACCATTTCGTCCGGATCCCCTGTCATATTGTCACGCAGATAATCAAACCCGAATTCATTGTTGGTTCCGTAGGTAACATCGGAAAGATAGGCATTGCGACGCTCAGCGGTATTCGGATCGTGTTTATCAATACAATCAACCTTCATTCCGTGAAATTCCAATAACATACTCATCCATTCCGAGTCTCGTTTGGCGAGATAGTCGTTCACGGTAACCACGTGCACACCCTTTTCTGGCAAAGCATTCAGGTAGGATGGCAGGACAGCTACCATCGTCTTTCCCTCACCGGTAGCCATTTCTGCAATCTTCCCCTGATGCAGAACCACGCCACCATAAAGCTGAACATCGTAAGGCACCATATCCCAGGTAATCAGGCTTCCGCCAGCCATCCACTGGTTACTATAATAGGCTTTGTCTCCTTCAATACGTACATTATCCATAGTGGTGGCCAAATGGCGATCCCAATCGTTGGCCGTTACAATTACTTCCGGGTTATCTTTAAACCTGCGGGCAGTTTCTTTCATCACAGCAAAGGCTTCCGGTAGCAGCTTATCCAGTATCTCCTGTGTCTTTTCGTAAATTTGTGTAGCGAGTTTGTCTATTTCGCCATAGACCTTTTCCTTCTCATGCATAGATATATCAAGTTCGTCCTCAATACGTTGCTTAAGCGAAACCATCTGTTTCTCATCCTCTGAAATATAGGCTGCAATCTCATCCTTAAACTCCTGTGTTTTGGCTCGCAGGTCATCGTTGCTCAGATCTTTTACACCCTCGTAAGCTTCTTTTATTTTAGTTACGATAGGGTTAATGGCCTTTTTATCACGCGTAGCCTTGTCACCCAATACTTTTTTAATAAAACTAATCATAATCTCGTTAAATTGAAAACTATTCTTATCAATTATTGTACCTTAACAGCATAAACTGTCAAGTTAAATTATACTGCAAAGATATTGAAAGCAGGTCAATTTTGTTCTCTTTTTTTATAAGCATTTATCCGGGCGGCAATACGCTGTTGCAAATCCCCGTCAGGCATGGGAGCCGGAGCCAGGGAGATACGCCCCTGCTGGTCGATAAGTACGTAGGCCGGGTAGGTAACTATCTGATATTTCTCCAAAAGTAAAATACTTTTTCCCAGCAACAAAAAAGGCCATCCTCGCTCTGTGGGGCGTACTTTCTGAATAAAACCGGGGGTCACCTTTCCCCTCACTATAGTCAGGTTGGTAAAGTCTGCTCCCAGCTTTTGGCTCATATCATCCAATTCGTTGAGTTGCCGGTTGCATACCGGACAAGGTGTTTTGACAAAGCTCAGCAGGACAAATTTTCCTCTGAAATCTTTCAACGAAAATTCTTTTCCCATAAAATCGGGCAAGCGGAAAGCTGGTGCAGACGTGCCCGGCTGCAAAACATTCAGTTTCACCAAATAATCACGGGCAGCCGACCTGTTTTCAGGATAAAGGCTCCCCCTGGCCAACTGTTGAAAAAGTACTTCGATATCCTTTCTGACAAAACCAGGGTCAGAATAATGACGAGCGAGCTGGACCATCTCGGCCAACTGCCGTACACGTGCATCGGCAGCGAGACCGGGTACAGAGGCGAAAAGTTCATCCAACTTCTTTAAATTCCTTTGCGGGATAACAGAGAGCAGCTTGTAGCGGCTTACCGGCTTCTTCACCGTCGATTCAAAATATGTCTGGAAAAAATTGGTGAAAAATTCAGTGTATTGGATATTTCGATACAAAACCGGCTTCTCCGAAAAATAATCAGCGACTATCTCAGCCAGCGACTTCGTACGTGAACCCCATACCATTGAAGCTAACGAATAGTGCATGTATTGTCGGAAATAAGGAGATTTGATGTGCCCAAACCGGCTTTCGACTTCAGCCTTAAAATTACTTAATATTTCCCGGTTATGGAACTGGTAAATATCTCTAAAATGCTTTACAATAAGCTGATTATAAAGCATATCATAAGCTTCTATATACCTGTTCAGACTGTCATCCATGGCTTTCATCTGCACCTTCAAAGGAATTTCTTCAAATGGGGAAGCGTTGCGGATCAACGAGTCCTGAGCAATGTCAAAATGATAAACAGCTCCCGGCTTCAGATAAAAGCCGGTGTGTTTCAGGTTAATGGCAAGCATGGCATAGTTAGTCGCCTCAATCGGGAATGTCAGCCGGAAGTTTCCGGTGCTGTCTGTTCGCGTAGTTGCCAGCGTCTTCTCCAGCTGGGAGAACTGGTCGGCGTAAACCAAAATCCTCACCAGACTTTTTGGAGCAAAACCTTCTACATGGCCACTTATCTGTACATTTTGTGCATTCAGGCCGGTCGGTAACAATAATAGCAAAAGCGGAAAAATCTTTTTCAGTTGCATCATCTCTCTTTTTGCGCCATCAACACAAATCCATTGGAAATATGTCCGTTCATGGTTCTGTTCTGCGTTTTTTCAAAATGGGTAATGGAAAAATTATTCATCAGCTGTTTCACGTAATTTTCGTCGTGATGGCGAAGGGTGACGCCTTCAGGCAGGTCGAAAACACCATACACACCATATTTTTCGGCATAAGCAGCATATCTTTTATTATTCCGTTCATCGTTGTTCAGCAAAAAGTCTATTACGTAAACAATGCCTCCGGATTTTAAAATACGTTTGACCTCATCCATAGCCTCCTGCTGTTGTTCATCTTCTGTTATACAGGTCAGCAGAGCAAAAAGCAGCACCATATCAACGGAACAATCCGGTAGATTCGTATGCGTATTTTCAACAATTTGCAAATTTAAATACGGAAAAGATTTATGACCACGGGCAATCATCCCACCGGAGAAATCCAGTCCCAGCGTATTCAGGTAACCGTTCTGGTAAAACTCCTCCAATGTCCGGCCGTAACCACAACCATAATCCACAATAAAGGCATCCTTATCAACGCTGGTTTCCAGCAGTTGAAAGTCAGGGCGAAGCGTAAAATTCTTTTCGGCAGCTACCTTGTCCCAATAATCTTTTTGCGAAAGTTTCTCCACGATAATAATCTGATATTACAGGACAACTTCTTTGGGAACCATGCCGCTAATGTCGCCGCCATGCCTGAATACGTCACGGACAATGGAAGACGATATGGGCGTATATTCGGGTTCCGTAAGGATAAAAACAGTCTCAATTTCAGGAAATAGCTTTCTGTTTATCTGCCCTATACTGCGTTCAAATTCAAAATCTGCTGCTGTGCGCAGCCCACGAAGGATAAAGTTTGCTCCCGTCTTTTTGCAAAAGTCCACCGTAAGGCCGTCGTAAGTTTGCACTTCGATAGCCGCTTCGTTTTTAAAAACGGACGCAATCCAGGCCTTACGTTTTTCCAGCGGAAACATGTGTTTTTTGTCGGAATTCATACCAATGGCAATGATGATTTTGTCAAAAAGAGGCAACGCCCTTCGGATAACAGAAACATGTCCCAGCGTGATGGGATCGAAAGAGCCGGGAAACAAGGCAATTTTTTCCATTTTTCTCCTTATTTATTTGAAAGGGTAAAGATAACAAGAGATGGCATACAAAATGTTACAACTTTATTTCCCCCTGCCACAAAAAAAGCCAACCCTTCCGGATTGGCTTTGAACATTTCATAAACAAATTGTTTAATGCCTTTTCTCCTTGATACGGGCTTTTTTGCCGCGGAGATTTCTGAAGTAGAAAATACGTGCCCTGCGGACAACCCCCACTTTGTTCACCATAATCTCTTCGATGAAAGGTGACGAGATGGGGAAAATACGTTCAACACCCACGTTACCGGAAATTTTTCTCACCGTAAAGGTAGCAGTCGGGCCGCTGCCTGCACGTTGAAGCACAACGCCCTGAAATTTCTGCAGACGTTCTTTGTTTCCTTCTTTAATTTTATAGGTAACGGTGATGGTGTCACCGGCCTTGAATTCCGGGAATTCTTTGATCTTTATACTGTCTTCTACCAGCTGTATTAATTCCTGCTTGCTCATTGTTTTTATGCTTTGTAACGTTGTCTCAAAAATGAGTGCAAATATACAGCTATTTCGTTAATTACAAATATTTCTTTTGAAAAGTTTTTAGGGGTTCTAATAGCAGCAGGACTAATAAAGGCAGGTACTTCCCAACTTCGCCTTTTCCCAACTTCTCAACTTCTCAACTTCGCCCACTCGCCCTCTCACCTCGTCGCCTTCTCTTACAAAAATCTCCCCCGTCTGTTCATAGTTCCCTTTAAATCGTAATTTTGCTTCCAGTTATTATTAATTTGAAAAATCATGAGAAAAAATATTGTTGCCGGCAACTGGAAGATGAACAAGACCTTCCAGGAAGCCGAAGAATTGATTGACAAGATTGTGGTTGGCATGGAAGAGATGAGCCTGAAATGCGAAGTCATTGCCTGCCCTCCTGCCCCTTATCTGGAAATGGCATCGGACTATGCCGAAGAGAGCCGCATTAAAATAGGCGCTCAAAATGTAAGCGAACATGAAAAAGGTGCTTATACCGGAGAAATCGCTGCTCCCATGCTCGCATCGGTGGATATTGAATATTGCATCGTTGGCCATTCCGAAAGACGCAAATATTTCCATGAAACCCACGAACAACTGGCAAAGAAGGTAGATATCCTGCTGGATTACGGTATCAAACCCATTTTCTGTTGCGGTGAAGTGCTGGAAGAACGAGAAAAAGCCATCCATTTTGACGTAGTCAAAAAACAGTTGGAGGATAGTCTGTTTCATCTGAACGAAGATGAATTTTCCAATGTTGTGGTTGCTTACGAACCTGTCTGGGCTATTGGTACCGGTAAAACC
>VAPE01003225.1_pt1 | contig 13295 bp, 12 predicted proteins | sample 3393911 | NCBI WGS metagenome assembly VAPE01 (sample SAMN08290436, study PRJNA428436) | hydrothermal vent metagenome | isolation source: Deep-sea hydrothermal vent chimney | place: Atlantic Ocean: South-mid Altantic Ridge | reverse complement strand
ATTTTTAGCTAATGCTTGTGCTTGTGCTAATGTTGTATTGGGGGATTTGATTGCATTCATTATGCTAGTTACACCCCCGGTGCCTTGCGACACAAATTGGTTTATTGAATCCGCAACGGCTGTGCCCCCATGCTTGCGTGTTCTGCCATCTAATTGGCGTGTGGTTAGTGGCGTGTAAGAAACGGGCAATTTTCCCGCTCTAAGTGCATTTAATTCAGCCTGTGAACTAATTTGGCCGGCGGCAGCCGCAATGTATCGGTTTGCAGGCAAAGCAGCTGTTACTTTAGCTAAAGCGGCAGCATTTGCGTTTTGAGTTAGCAAATTTTTATATGCAACTGCAATTGTTTGGCCTTTGGGTAGGTTACCGGGTGTGATACCCGCCGCTTTTAAAGCAGCATATATTTTTCTTGTTCTTTTGCGTTGAGATGCAGCATTTGACATTTTGTGTGTCCTTATGTAAAGTCTTGTAAGTATATTTAGCACACTGTACCAAATTATTCTCCCATTTGATAAATATACTTACAAGACATTACATAAGGATACACCATGCCAACAGTTTTTTTAAGTCCGTTAATAAAACAACGGTTTTACGACATTACAGGGACAGTGCCATTAGCGAACGGAACTGTTACCACATACACCGCAGGCACGTTAGTGTTAGCCATAACTTATGCAGACGCCACCGGCACTGTTGCAAACACAAACCCAGTTATTTTAGACGGGGGCGGGAGCGCAAATATTTGGTTAGATTCAACAAAAACATACAAGTATATCGTTAAAGATTCAGCTGGCTCAACAATTCACACTATAGATAATATTTCAGTGGGAGTGACCTCAGGTAATGCTGCTTCAGCATTGACTATTGCTGGGGGAGTAGGGGGCGAAGTGCTAGTGCAATCAGCAGTGGATGTAACTGCAAAAATCGCAAATGGAACAGCTGGGCAAGTTTTCACCTCAAACGGCACAACCGCATTACCAACATGGGAATCCACCACAGCTAGTGCCACATTGGCTGCAAATACGTTCACAGCAGAGCAAAACTTCGCACGCGCCACTGTGGCTAGTGCAGCTACTACCTCAAACATATGGACGGGGGGCAACCAGATTGATTTCACAGGCACTGCTACTGTTACTAATTTCCCAGCAGCACCCCAAGCAGGCACCGACCGTGTGTTGATATGTGCTGCTGCTTGTTCATTTACAGCAAGTGCTAATATGCTAATAGATGGTGTTGCAAGTGCTGCTACGTTAACATGTGTTGCAAACGACCAAGTAATTGTGCGTGCCATTAGCACTACACAATTCAAACTGACACGTGTTAAATATGATGGAACGGCACAAGTTGTTGCGCCAGCGGGCGGCTCAATGATATTTATTTCTGCGATTACGGCGGTTGCCGCCAATACAGTGGAATTCGCTACAGGCATAGATTCAACATATGACCGCTACGTTATCACAATTGACAATCTATATCGCGCAACAACAGCATCAACAACTGAATTGTATGCACAACTATACTCAAATGGCGCGTATGTGGCGGGAGCAAACTATACAAGCAATGTTGTTTTTTCAAACTTCCAAAATACTACATATGCTGCACTCAGCTACTATAGTTATGCATATGCAGTTCTTACTGCCCCTGGTGCAATACCGCCCGTTGGCTCGCAATATAATGGGGTTGTTGAATTATCTGGCGGTAATTTCGGCTACACAGCTATTCGGGCGCGGGCTCTGGCCAACGGCGCTAAAACCGACTCCGACACAATTGTTAGCATAGGTGCAGGCGCGCCGGTAACACGAATTAAATTTTACTTGGCCGCAGGCACAATGAATGGCACTTTCAGGCTGTACGGAATATCTAAAACATAAAAAGGAACACTATGGCACGGACTAGAGCAACTAATAATGGAATTGTTCCATTTACAGCACAAGAAGAACTTGCAGCAGATGCAGCAGATGCAGCATATGCGGCGGGCGCTGCACATCGCACTGCACAATATGACATAGTTATACTTGAAGCCTCAATTTCTTCACGTAGATTGCGGGAAGCAACATTAGGTACAGATGGAGGCTGGCTTGCTGCAACTGATGCGAAGATTGCATTGTTGCGCCTAATTTAATCTCATAATTAGCGAACGGAAAAGCCCTTAATAATTAAGGGCTTTTACTGTGGCTACCTGATTTCTTTAAAACTCATTTGTACATCCTTAAATTATAATCCAATTTGTGCCGTCTGTTTGTAGTGTTATTGAATGCCATTGCAAACTAACAGAAACACCCGAAGCACCGTTGATAGTGCCACTAGACACCACACTCACGCTGGTAGTCCCTACATTAGCAACAACATATATTGTGCCCACGGCGGAAGCGGGTAAAGTTATTGTTACGTTACCATTGCACCACACAGCATAATCAGCGGGTGTCATTGTGTAATCAGTAGCAGTTGAAACTTGTCCAGCAGCTAATCCCCCTATTGATATTGTGGGCGTGGACAGTGTATTATATGCAGTTTGCTCTATTCGCTCAATTTCATATATTTCTTGAAACCACATGTCCCACATAACATTCATTCTGCCATCGGGGGAGGCAATACGCGCATTGCGTGGAGGCGGGGAAAATGTTCTAATAATTGGCATTATGTATGTCCGGCGGTAATTACTAATTCAGCGCCACTAATGCCAGAATAGCAGTTGTTAATATCGACAATTTTAAAAACTCGGTTGCGCGAAACACCCAATTTATAAAAGATAATTCGCTTGCCAAATTGCCCTGTCTTGCCTAGTGATTGTATTTTGTCGTTGCTCCACGTTTGCCCACCGTCATCGGAATAGGTGAGTGTGACTAATGGGTTAACTGTAGGGTCAACTATTGTACCTGCTTGAAAATCAATTTGCAAACTCACATACCGCACGCGTTTTAAGCTATTAGACACATGTGGGGTTATGCGAACTCTAACGATAACAGCACCATTTTCCGTGTAATTCCCTTGGTCGTAAAAATACAAGTTGCCTGTTAAATAATCCCCCGTTAAATGTTTGCCTTTAAAATAACTATGGGAATGTGCTAATGAACGCCCCGCAATCAGGCCAGCACTAGATTGCTTTTCAAACCAAATAGCTTTTTGCGATTGCTGATGGGAAGTCATATCGAACACAAAAGTCGAAGTTAGGCCAGGTATGTTTAGTTCGTAAAATGAATGCCCATTTATTTGGTATGTGGATGCAACTGCACTATTTATCTGTGTTTCCGTTAATTGTTGCATTACAGATTCAATTGGAAAAGTTGACATACGAACTGGCAAATATTGCTGTGCCATGTATACAACAGCGCCGCCCCTAGTGTCAGCAGCTAACCACATAAGTGTGTTGTTAATTTTCTGTATGGTGTTTGCGGATGCGCCGCCCGTTTCAATTAATATGCCTGGTCGACGTGCAAATATTGTTGTGGCGCCGCCCAAGTTATACCACAATTCCGTTGTTGACGCACCTACAAGCCATAAGTCTTGGTTATTGCTCAATATTGAAATTAATTTGTCGGAACTTGCTTCAGCAGCTGCAAACCCCCCCGACGCACCCGGTGTGGTTGACGGCAAGGTAATGGAAGTGGAGTACAAATCCGTCCAAAAGAATGTGTTAGAATTCTTTAAAATAAACACAACATATCCGTCAATATAAGCAGCTTGAGCAGCAGGGGCGCTGTAAGGTGTTGTATTCACAAAGTTACTTGTAATCCACAAGGTAGAATCCCAAGATACATCTGTGCTGGAATCAGTAAGCACATGTGTGGATAAATCTAAAAAGTACACAAGCCCGGTGTCTGACACAATAAATAATTGCACCCCATTATCAACCATTGATATTTCTGATGTGCCGTTAATTGTTCCCATGGAGGTTGCTGTCCAGCCAATAGCAGTGTCGTTGCCTGAAATCAAATACAATAGCGTACCAAATACCCAATATTGCTGCCCATTCCCAGCAGTATGTGAGCCACGTGACGCCCCACTTAATCCCGTAATTAAAGGAGTAAGTCCGGGGGTGGGAACAAGTTGCGCGGGTTCGGCATCTTTGCCGGTGCCCATTTCGTCATATTCCAAATATCGGTTAATTAGACGTTGTGTGTCGAAGTTTTGGTTTGGCAAATTATAAGTTGGCCCAACAAATCCTTTAAATCGCATTGCTATATTGGGCATTATCTGACCCTCACTGAATCTGATTGCACATCATATCTTCCATGTCCCGCCCCCATTGCTTGACTATCAAATCGTAGACGTTGAATTGCTTGCCCATTATTAGCCTCAAGTAATTGTTTTGCACTTGCAGCAGTATTTAACAGGGACGCAAGCGGGTCTAATCCATTTTCCACGCTCAACGCTATAGCTAAATGGTATCGAATTGCGCGAACATATGCCGGAGGCAATGAAACCACGTCAATTAATGTCACTGTGCTGTTTAACAGTGCGTTAGCATGTATGATTAAGTCTGTGCCTCCCATCGGTACAGGCCATACTTTTAATGTGGCAAGCGGGTAGTTTTGGTCGTAATACGCATATTGAACAATGCTGCCACTAGTGTTTTTGCTTCTAATATTTCCCCAATCACTTAACGACACCATTATAATGGGCAAATCAACTGAAGGCGCTGTGTTTTGCCTTATCCAAGCACCTTCTAATTGAGGCGGCCGAGTAATATTAAAATCCCCTCCAATGCCAACAGTGTAGTCGGTTTTGCCAGCTATCGTGGGGGTTTGCAATATGCTGAGCGTGTATATGTTCATGTTATCAGCATTCCACGCATCTATTAATTCATTAAGCGCGGATAAGCCATCAACAGACTGTGCACCCGACATTGCCTCCCCTTCCCCAAGCACACCCGATAGTTGGTAAGCTCTTGTTATTAAATCTGTATATGTTGCCATATTATGCATCCTAATGTTAATTATATTAAAACAGCCCATTTATTGGGCTGTTTTAAGTCTTACATGTTACTCGCTGTTAGCCTTGTACACGACACGCCAATTCAGGCCGCACCATTTTCCAGCCATATAGCACATCGGTGCGATACACAACAACATCAGCTTGCACATCCCATTGTTTAGCAAAACGCACACTAATACCTGATTCTGTGTCTTTAGCCATATGTGCTTCGCCACCAGGCAAGTCAGTAGGCAAGTCGCAGAATGCTACCATAAATGCGTTTTTATGCCATGCTAAGTTAATGTCAGTTGTAACACTTGCTGCACCTATAAACGTAACTGCTGCTGCATTAGGCAAAGCAATAGATACTGTTTGGTTAGGTGCGGTTGTGTTAATTGCCGGAAGCACACTAAGTGTAACAGCCCCTGCAACAAATGCGGTAGCAGCTTGGACAGTAAACACTTTCAATGTCTTCAATGCAACGCGGGTTAGTGGGTTAATGTCATATACGCCCGCTACGGTGAATTGGTCACCTTGTGTGATTGTTGTTGCTACCGCGCCTTGTGCTAATACAACAGCAGTTCCAGCAGTTACAGCACCATTGATGGTAGCACCCGTTGCGCTACGTGTTCCCGTAGTAAAAGTAGGCATGTTTTGTGTCATACACCATTCAAACCCGACAGCAGTTCCCATGATGCCCCGTTTGTATTGCTCACCAATTTCAGCAACGGGTGTAAACAAGCCCTTAGTGCCATCAATAACAGCAGCTTGTGTGCCGGGTGTGATAGCAAGATACAAATTGCCATCTTGTGGGGTTGCTTGGTCAGACAAACGAGCACCTGCATCCAACCAAGGGCGCAATGTTGAAATATCAGCACCTGTAAATGCAGCAGGTTTGCCAGCAGTAATAACACCCGGCGTGGATAATGATTGTGCTTGATAAAACAATTTAAAACCATCAGCATCAATATCGGAGGCAAGTTGAGCCATTTGGGGTTTCAAAATACGGTCTGAAAATTCATCAATCTTTAATTTCAAGTCGCTTGACAAAAAGTCAACAGCAATATTACGTTGGGTAAGCGTTAAGCTAACGTTTGATTCTGCTGTGTTGTTAAGATTTACAGCAGTTTGCAATGCGGATTGATAACGAACCGGTAAGCGGATATGAACTGTTTGCCCGTTTTTGTAACCTGAACGCCCAAACATAGAATCAATTGAGCGACCTGAGCGCGGAACCAAAACAAATTGGTTACGCAATACCATTAATGCTTCATTGGTAATTGCGATGTTAGTGAGTAAATTATTTGTTGCAGCCATTTTATGTTTTCCTTATAAGTAAAATGTTGGTTTTAACGGCGGGCAGCTTTTTGTTGGTTTCGCAACTTGACATATTCGCTGAAATCATCTGAATTCATTATTTCGTCCGTTGTTTTATTAGCAATTGCTACGCCACCTTTAAATTTTGGGGGAATTGTAATTTCATTCCCCCTAGGGGGTGCTTCATTCGACGGCACAGACGATTCAATATTTGATTCAATTTTAGATTCAATTTTAACAAGTGTTCTAACTTGTTGAATCGAAGTTGCATTTTTAAAAGTTTCAGCAGTTTCATCATTTTGCAATAGCTCGTACAACACAGCTGGCCCGTATTCAGAATTTGCTAGAAAATCTCTAGCGGCTGCATGGGACTCACTTGTAATGTTAAAATTACTAAATGAATCCAAATTAACAACAGCATCATAATCTTCAAATTCTAGCTTGGCGGCTTCTTCCCGTTGATTCCAAGCTGCTTCAACAGTAGCACTACGTGTTGCATTGTCTTCGCTTAAGCGCTTTTGTGTACTTTCAAATTCGCGCTGCTCAAACTTCCAATCTGCTAATTCTTCCGTGTATTGTCCAATAGAGTCATAATTGGACATATCCGGTTTAACTTTATCAAACAAGGGGATGCTTTCATTTTGCTCTGCTTTTGTCGAGTTAGTTACTTTACTTCGCAATTCTGCAATTTCAGCAAGTAAGTTTTCATTTGCTGCTACTGCTTCTTTACGTTGACGAATAACTTGTTGAATTCGCTTATTATAATTCTTGCTCGACTTAACAGGCACATTTTCTGGCTTGTCCGGTTCGTCTGTGAGTTCGTCTGTCTCGTTTGATGTAACATCACTTGACGTAAGGTCAGCAACATCATTTGTTTCATCTTGTGTTACATGTGTGGCAGGTATATCCTCCACGCCGTCCGCTACATATTCGGTACCATCTATTTCTATTGTCATTACGCGACTTCCTCGATTATAACTTTATTTAGCAAAAAGAATTTAAAAGTTGTTAAAATGGGGTAACTTCTCCTAAATCTGCGGTAGGTGGTGTTTTATCACAATGGGGTAGTAATGTTTTGTGCATTTCCACGTTGTGCTTTAAACGCGATTCAATTTCAGCAGCTTCTGCTTTAAGTGCGGCTAATCTCATTTCCCCTTCGGTACGCAATCTCTCAAGCTCTACTTCATGTTGAAAACTATTGTTTGCAACTTCGATTTGCCCTTGAATTTTAATTGCGTCGGTTTTGTTGATATTTTCCTCTTTGGCAAATGCTGCTTGTAGCTTTTGATATTCTTCCCCAAATTGTTTTAGCATGGCTTCTTGTTTGGCAATAACTGCTTGTGCTTGTGGGGAGAAATCATCATCTTCATTTTGCAGATTAGGGAAGTTAACAGCAAATAGCTTGAGTAAACGCTTTTTAGCAATCTCCGCACCCTCAAAGTCCATTGCACCTACCATTAAATCTTGCAATACAGGTGTTAATGTTGGGTCAACTCGTGTCACCGATAATAATTGCTCAAGTGCAGCTTGCTTGCGTGTTGCATAAGCTGGCCCTGCATTAACTGTAACAGAATATTCTCCACCCGTTAAATCATATTGCAGTTGCTTGCCATTTTGGTCAAACAGTTGATTAATCTTAACAGTTTCAATACTGGAATCTGTGTTAACAATACGTATTACACGCTCAGTGTTATACACTAACGGAATTAGTCCAATTAGTATGTTGCCTAAGTGTTTGATACTACACACTAAGTTTTCGCTAAAGTGATAATTAGCGTTAGCACCTTGTTGGGCTAGCGTGTTAATTGCTACACCAGATTGCTCGTTAGGGGTTGCACCTAGTCCAGCATCATAAATGCCAATAGTGGCTTTTAGTTCATTTGTCCAATGTGCGGACGCTGCTAGTAAATCATTAATTTGCGATGTTTGGTCTGCTCTAACAGGGGGGGGATTAGGAATTAAACTGCCGGGTACCGCTGGATTTTCTCTAAATGCGTCATATAGCAATACTGACCAGTTTTCTGTGTTAGCTGTTTGCCATTGTTTAATATTACTGCCCAATGAACGCTTATCTGCTATCCACGGGGACTTATTTGCAGAACCAATTCTACGTGCAATCGACGATGCCATGTAATTAAGCATACGTTGTGAATCTTTTGAATACCTAATGACACCCCTTATGTCTTTGTTTCCATTAACAACAGTTTGCGGCCCAATTACTGCAACAAATGGATAATTCTCCCCCGGCCATGTGCCTTCCCGCAATATTTCAACAGCATTGAAATCAAACCATTTAATTGTAGTTTTGATTGCTTGTCTGCTACGGGACACAATACGTTTGTCGCCCCCCGCATTTGTGGGGAACGGTAACTTGCCATTCATGTCTTCATTTGTGGCGTCGACGTCGTGTGGCTTTTCATATTTAATACTATCAATTTCACTGCCATCTTCCAACAAATATTGCACGTAACTAATTGTTTCTTTATGCCAATATCGCACAACCCTAACGCTATCACTATTTGAGGAAATACCTGCATTCCATTGTGTTTTGCCCACAGTGTCAACATCTAACGAAGCTAAATGACTATGTGGGAATTCTGAGCGATATGAATCTTCTGTATAATCAACAATTTCAAACCAATATTCTGCATCGCTGAAGTCATTTGTTTGTGTTGAATAATCGGGTAATACTGAAAATGGGTCAAACACTGAATTTATGATTAGTTTTTTATCATCTGACCAATTCTTTTTGCTCACTGGCTCAATTTCAACTTTAAGAAATCCAAAGCCCGGCACCAATGCACCATTTTCACCAGCAGCGTGAATATAGTGTTGTGTTGCCTTACTATCTTCCTGTATACTACGAATCAAGCCATTATAGATGTCAGCGCATTCTGTACTTCCCTCAACATCATTAGGGGCTACTGCAATATTAATTTCACGTTGCCTTAATTCATTTTCAATTTGCTTAACAAACTGAGGGAGACGATTAACTGCTAATGTGGGTTCGCCTTTTGTTCTATTTGAAGACGCGACAGAATCTTCCCATTGTTTGCCTGAATAAAAATCCAAGTCCTCTAACGCTGCTTTGCGAATAGATGACCATTGGTCAGAACATGTGTTAAACAGAGCTAACGCTGCAATGCGTTTTTCTTCTTGCTCTTTCATAATATCGTCATCTTCACACTGCTTGCTACATTGCTCGTTTTCCATAAATACCTTTATATGTTCATCCAATTAGTGCTTGAGTTAAATGAATGATAATCGAAATTTTGTTCTCTATCTTTCAATTCTTGTTTATGTTCAATGACTTCAAGGGATGTTGCTACTTTCATGCCCGACATTACGCCATAGCGTAGCGCGTCCATTGCATGGTCGTCCCCTTTAAAAGAATCCTTGTGACGACTGTATGCCCTCAACTCGCGTATTGTATTTACACAAGTTGAATAAATTTTCAAATTACCCGCTGACATTTTTTCCATAACAGCCGCAATTCCAAGTTCAATACTATTTATAGCAGTGGTCATGGGAATTTGATGTTCCGTGTAATATAAGTGCCTTGTTTGCACGCCATCGTTAGAATTGCGGCCGCCGCCGCTTGGGTCGCACACGATAGGAATGAAGAATTCAGCTAATCTATTTTTAGCTCTTATTGCTTCGGCATGTGTTGATACTAACGCCTTAGCAAGATAATGCTCCGCATACACATACATGCACCCACCGTCGGGGTCTACTGCAAACCATAAAACTACAGTTGGGTCATTAAATCCAAAATCCAAGCCTGCAAAACGTTTCCAATTCTTAGGAATACTAAAAGGCAATGGGGTAATTATTACATTATCTAAATCAATAGGATATACTGCACCTTCTCCTAACACTGGCAACCCTTTGATTCTAGCATCGCGGATATATGCGGGATACATGGCAGCTAATTCATCTTTAGTTTCTTGGGATAAATGAGGGGCATCGTCCCACACTAAATGTGTTAAGTGTTTTATGTTGTTGATTTCGCCCGTTGTTATGGCGTTACCTTCTAAAAAGCCCGTAATTAATGTGCCCGCACCTTTTAATGGGGTAAAATTCATTATGGTTATTGCGTCATCCCCTAACGTAGCAGTTCTTGTTACACACTCAGTGTAAATGTCGACAGGAGGCTCTTCGTCAAACACAACGTTAACAGCAGCTGCTTGAAATGCAGTACGCCCCATTTCATATGTTTTGAAGTTAACTTCGCAAAATTTACCACTTATGTGCTTGACCCTCAATGCAGTTATGCTAGTGGATACTTTAGTAGTGTCCGTTATTGTTTCAAAATCCAATAGGGAATGTCTTATTAATCCTGTGCCATAATTGCCAATCGGGCCTAATAGTGTTGGAATGATGGATTGTCTCAGTAGTTTTGTGTTTTCGCCCACAACCCACCAGTTTTGTGGATTATCTAAGCGTTTTCCGTCCCACCAAGCTGGATATTGCCCTGTTAAATGACACACAAGTTCATAACACGTTAATAATGATTTGCCCGTTCGGTTACCCGCCATTATTAATCTGTGTTTATGTGTTTTGCCCGCACTGAAGAAAGGCATGTATTTCCCGTATGCCGTTCGAGACTTTTCCCCTGTGTCCGTAAAATAAGTGTCAATGTGATTGTGCTCGGCGTTTTTTGCTTGATGCGCATACAAATCTAAAATTCTTAACTTAGTTTCTCTACTCATCTTGCTAAAATCTAAATTCACTGGCATTATGAAGCCAATGTCTTCAATGACTTAGGGGTTGCATTTGAAATCAAGTTTGCTAATTGCATGTCAATTTCAGCTTCGGATAGCACTTGTTCGGGTTCTTTAGTTACTGCACGTTCCGACATGCCTAGCCAATTTTGACTAAGCCACTTTTGTGCTTGTGCGTTAGGTTCTTTTTTATTTGTTGCAGTTGCTACCATAGCGCCCAATAATTCAATTTGCAATTCCGCTTCCGCTTGGTCATATGTTAGTTCAAGGTGGGGCTTTAAATCATCTTGCGAAACTAAATAGAATTTTTCCAATTGCTGCCATTTTGCACCCTTTAGCACTAATTCCCTGAATTCATTGGCTTTAATGTGTTTTGCAGGTTTGCCGATTACTAAATTACCTGGCAAATAATAGCTATTGGCTTTTAACGTTATGTTGTTAGGTTCATTTTTTCGAATTGACCCGACTGTGCTTGTTTCCATGTTGTGTCCTTTTTGCTTTACCCTCAGCTACCCTTCTAGTAAAATGCAAGAAGAGTGCTTTTACTTTGCTAGCAACGTATTTACTAAATTGCCAAAGTCTACGGTTCATGGGGAGTGTGTGCAAAAAGAATAAACGCTACCTCAGCCATGCAATAACGTGTCCGACATCTTCTGTTAAAATGTAGGGGACGACGTTCAATCTGTGTTGAAGCCTTGTAATATTAAAAAGGCTTGTAATTCATCAAGTTGTAATTGTGTTGCTAAGGCGTCGCTGACATTACACGTTGTAATTGCTGGTATAATGCGCCGGGTTTCATTAGTGCGGCTGGAATTGTTGGAAGGGGAGGACACTGGGCTACTATGCTTGGCGCGGGGGTGGCGCAACCTTGTAAGTTTAACACTAAGAGCAGTAATACGGTTAGCATAGTTGAGGTTGGATTGACTAGTAATTTCATTTTGTGTTATTTCCTTAGCCGTTGCGCGTGCAATTTGTCGTGCACGTGCTGCATCTTGTTGAGACACATAAAGATTAAATTTTGTTTGTTCAATTTTGTAGCAGGTGTAAAAACCACTACTTGCTGCAATAGTAATAATTGCAATGCCAAGTAATAGCTTGATTGCAATAGTGTTTAACATTACTTTACATATCTCGCAAGATTTTAATAATGCGCTCATACCGATGAAGCCGGTCTTCAAGTCCGGTCGTGCCACCATTGATGCGTCTGGTTAGCTTTGTGAAATCTTCAGTGTCTGCTATTTCATTACACCCGTTAACTTTCCAAAACCAACAGGCCGAACGTAATGCGTCTTCTGGCTCAATAAGTAAATCTGGCTGATTGACAATGCGATTGTCGCCATAAGCATACAAGCTATAGGCCTCGTAATTGTGTTTTCCCGTTAGTTGAATTAACCCACGCCCTCTATATTTGTATCCATCGCCGGATGCCTCATCCCCGTTGCCCATCCGGTTAGCATAAACACGATTAGCTATCTTTTCTGGTTTGCGGGCATATTCTTTTGCGGATGCTGTTTTGAAATATTTCAAAAACACTCTAAGCAGTGCCACGTGAGAATAGTTCAAATTCTCGCGGGTGTGTTTGAAATTAGCGCTTTCGTGGCCTACTTGCGCTAAGAAAGCTGCAATTCTAATAGGTGTGTTAATTTCAAACTCGGGTAGCACAGTGTTGAGTGGTTTGACCCACTTTACAAAATATTGGCTGTAAGTGCGTTGAACCTTTTCAAATATGATGCTTTTGAATAACGATATAGTGAACATTGTTTTCCTAATGAATAATTATAGCATGTTGCCTTATGTGTGGCAAGGTAAAGTTATTTACCTAAGTTAAAATGTGTTTGTGTTGATGTGGGGAAAATAAAAGTGTGACTTTTCAATTTAAGCTCACTTTAGTGAAATCAGTGTGGCTGTATCGTATGCTGTGTATAGGGTTTGAAAATGGTAAAAGGCGTTTTAATAGCTTAAGCTATGTGGGTAGCTGGCTTGATTTCCTTAAGTTGCATTTAAATGACATGGATTGCTAATATCGCTTATTAAACAACGATTTGTTTGTGAGCATGTAGAGCAGGTAGCACAGTGAATGTAGGTATGTTATATAAACCCTATACAACCCTATACTCACAATGTCGACACGTGCCCGTTTGTAAATTGTGAAGGGGAGGGTGAGGGTGAGGGTAGAGACATATAGCACGGTGTGGATGTTGCAAATTGTGGAGGGGAGGGTAGAGACGAATAGCACGGGGGATTGGGATTGGGAGCAGGTAGAGACATATAGCACAGAGAGGAGAAGATTGTAGCTTTGTAGCTTGTAACCCTTGAAAATATTACTATATATTATATATTAT
>VAPE01035554.1_pt1 | contig 13297 bp, 14 predicted proteins | sample 3393911 | NCBI WGS metagenome assembly VAPE01 (sample SAMN08290436, study PRJNA428436) | hydrothermal vent metagenome | isolation source: Deep-sea hydrothermal vent chimney | place: Atlantic Ocean: South-mid Altantic Ridge | reverse complement strand
TATTATTACTACGTGTCGGTGTTGCAGTCTTTTTCCGTAGTACGACTGTGCGCAATACAAGTATCGTGGCTTTAGACGGTGTCGCCTCTTTCCTCGTCGCCAATCCCAACTAAACGTCGAGTTGATCGGTCGAACGGATAGTACAGGAAGTTCATCTTATAATATGAACCTGGGGCAGTCACGAGCCAATTCGGTTAAGCAGGAACTACTGACACGTGGTGTGCACAGTTCGCAGATTAGATTGGTAACCACGGAAGGTGAATCAAGGGTTAGGACGCGAAGCCACATAACTCGGTGGCAGGACAGACATGTAGAGATCCGACTTTAGTCACACATTTATCACTGTCGTTTCCAGCTTCGTTGCGCCTCTTGGAAAAATAGGGACAGCACCCGTTTAAGAAAGGGAGGTTAAGTATGTTATTTGAAACCATCTGGGTTAGAAAATATATGCTTCGTCCTGTTGCCCACTGTCGTGGGGGATGCATGGGTAATAAAATTGAATAATGAAGATTTATGATTGAAATAAAATTCAAGACAAGGTTAATTTATGAGACGCAATGCAATAAATGAAAAAGGGTAATGATGATTGCACTGGACAGCAATTATGCGGTAGATTGTGCTATAAAGGTAGTGATTTCATCCAATATCTCTTGAAACTCAGGAATAGTTGATTCTACAACCTTACCATCTCTAAGGTGTTTATGGAACGGGAAGGTAGGAATATCCTTATAGTGAGTGGCATTGTCATATCTGAAAATAAGACGTTTTTCAGTGGCCATGTATTGATACCTGTATTTATCAAACACAAGCCTTTCACCCCTTTCCAGAACATAGATGGAGAATTCCAGAGAGGAGAGATTCATGAAGATTAGAATGCCCTTGATATATGCTTCTTTATTTGAAGAACTGAAGTATTTTTGGATATTTGAAGATAAAACTATAGTCGATGAGGAAATAGATTCTTCTACTTCCTTAATAAAGTCAAGGATCATTTGATGAATGGCTTCAGGGCATTTTTAGTCCTGATCCAGCTTGAAATGAGCTTATGAAAGGCATGCCAATCAAAAAAGTCTTGTTCATCGCCTATATCTCCCCTTTCAAACTTCTCGATGAAGGTAGAAGTGGTCATCTTGTACTTCTTTTCCAGAGACTTTATTCGTCTTTCATAAAAACTTATGGCCCTGGAGGAGATATTAAACTCCCTTTCAAGGGATTCTCTGACTTCATTTGTAAAAGTCTTCATAATCACACCTCCATTGTGTATAAATTAGCACAAAAATTAATAGTATGTCAAAATACATATGTATAACCCAGCGATAAGGAGGCGTAGTGTGAAACTTCTGCCATTGAATAAACTTGGTGCCAGAGAAACATCACCTGGTATTATTGACTTCGGGTTGTTTTTACCCTGGGTATCTGCAAACGACGGTAACCGTCTCTGGGTCAAAGTGATCCACGAAAAGGATCAGTTCCTGCAGGATATACAACCGGTCGAGTTTGAACTCAACCATTCAATCGATCCTGACTATGGCGATTATTGGTCGGTACATATTGGGATCAATCCCGATTCCAGGCCGCACCCAAAATCAGCATGGGGGACACCGGGCAGATACGTCTACCGGTATTGTCTGCAAAATCCAAATGTCCCGGAAATCATCGATTGGATCATCGACCCCTTTGCCAGGGAGTTTGGGGTAGGTAAACTATCAGCCTTTACCCTTGGATATGAGGCCTATGCATGGAGTGATAACGAAAATGTCTATAAGACTCCGCCTCTGGACGACATTGTTTTATACGAATTGATGATTAACGAATTCGGCAATGATATCAGTGGGACAATCTCTCAGCTAAATTATCTCGCAGATATGGGAATTAACTGCATCGAGGTAATGCCGGTCTCCAATGTTGCCAATACTGTAGACTGGGGATTTTTACCCATCGGCTACTTTGGTGTGGATGAACGATTTGGCAAAAGAAAGGACCTGCAAGGATTGATAGACGCAGCACACCAAAGAGGCATTGCAGTGATCCTGGACGCCGTATATGGTCACACAAGCGAGAGTTTCCCTTACTCTTACGTATACAAAAAACTGGCATACCATGAAAACCCCTTTATGGGTCCCTTTGCCAGGGATTATTTCGGCGAGAGCACGGACTTTCGCCGTGCCTTTACCCGTGACTTCTTTTTCACGGTCAACCACCACTGGCTGGACTGCTATCATATCGACGGTTTTCGCTACGACTGTGTGCCGAATTACTGGGACGGACCTGTGGGGCTGGGTTATGCCGCCCTGGTCTATGAGACATACCAGATGGTGAAGGCAAAGCAGGGGGTTACCGATCACTGGCATAGGTTCTTTAATACCGGAAGCATCAATCTCATCCAGTGTGCCGAGCAATTGGAGGGTCCGAGGGAGATACTGGAGAAGACCTATAGTAACTGTACCTGGCAGAACGAGACGTTGGGTGCAGCCAAGGGGGTAGCCCATGGAAACCGGAATGAGCTGGTTAATCTCGGCCTTCGGTTCGGTCTCTTTGGTTATCCGGAAGAGGTTACCGGTAATAACGATACCATTAAAAAGACGGCGCTTCAATATATTGAGAATCATGATCATTCCCGATTTGCATGCAACTTCCACACTATCTTCCGCGGCAATGAGCTGTTGGGAGAGGGAGACCGCTACCTGTCCAGAGACGTCATGCTCTTCTCAAGAAAATACGGCAACAACTTCAGCCTGATTGCACTTAACTTTGGCGACCAGGAGCAGAAAGTGCTCTTTGAATTTCCATTCAGCGGCAATTACCGGGAAGAACTCCATGGATATGATAATTTGGAGGACATCACCGGCGGCAGGGAGTCGTGGCTAACCGTCCCCGGAAACTATGGACGTATCTGGACTTTAGAGACCGGATGAGAACAATGAAATCACACCTGTCATAATCTGCAGCGTTAATGATATAATTTGCACCATGTTGGAAGCCATAATCCTCGGTATAGTTCAGGGGCTTACGGAGTTTATCCCTGTGAGCAGCACTGCACATCTGATTTTGATCCCGAAACTCCTTGGTTGGGGAGGCACCGTCAATTCCCTGAGTTTTGATATCGCCCTCCACGGAGGCACTTTACTTGCCCTCCTCATCTATTTCCGGAAGGACATTATCAGTTTCTTAACGAAAGAACACTATATGCTCGTCACATTACTGTTAGCCACAATCCCGGCCGGGGTAGCCGGAATTCTGCTTAAGGACATAGTGGCCACCAACCTGAGAAAACCCTATCTGATAGCAGTAAGTCTTGTAATCTTCGGTATTTACATGCTTGCTTCAGAGAAAAAACGGGGACAGGGTGCGATGAAGGACATAAACATAAGGGACGCCCTCCTTGTAGGACTTGCACAGGCCGTTGCGCTCTTCCCCGGTGTATCGAGGTCGGGTATAACGATATCCACAGCCCTCTTTCTTGGGATCGACAGGACTGATTCCGCAAGATTTTCATTTCTTCTCTCAATACCCGTTGTTGCAGGGGCGTCACTCCTCGAATTAACCCATATCGTTAAGGCAGGTTCAGACTATAATCTTCCGGTATTCCTATCCGGATTTATCGCCTCGGCCGTTACAGGATTTCTCACTATAAAATTTCTCCTGTGGTTCTTCAGAAGGTTCTCTCTCAGAGCCTTTGTTTACTACAGATTCACCCTTGCTGTTATAATACTATTGACGTACCTAATGTGATTACCATGGCACAGAACATAAAGAGGATCAAGGAAGAGGTCCTGGGAATTTTACTTGTGCTTTTCAGTATTTATGTTGCCCTCAGCCTCTTCAGTTACACAAAGTGGGACCCTTCCTTCTTAACCGCAGGCAGCAGCACCATCAGGAATTATGGTGGGTTAGTCGGTTCATATATGGCAGACACCATAATCAGCCTTGTCGGCCTGACATCCTACCTCCTCCCTTTCTGCCTGATAATATATGGTATCAAACGCCTACTCGGCAAGGAAAAGAGAAGAGAAATCTTAATCGGAACAATACTGCTTTTAATCGCAACCCCCATTCTTATGTCCCTCATCGTAAAGACCTTCGGGCTCAGATCACCGTTCCATCCGGGCGGGCTGTTGGGCTATGAAACATCTAATCTCCTGGTGAGGTTTCTTTCTCTCCCGGGAGCCTATATATTCTCACTCTCTATTTTCTTTTCCTCCCTGATAATAATGAGCCCGGTCCCCACATCGGATTTCATAGGAAAAATCCTGAGCAGGAAGCCCGGGGATTCTACACCGAAAAGAAAGATCAAGGTCGTTGAAGAGCATCACACATCCCTCAAGGATGAGGACACCTTCCGTGAGCCCCTTGCAACCCCGTTGTTTAAACCACAGCCTGCCGGACAGAAAGAAATGAACCGGTCGAAGGCTTACAGGATTCCGCCTGTTGAACTGCTCTTACATTATGAAAAATCCAAAAAACCCCCCAGGGATGAAATATTTGAACGGGCAGGTCTTCTGGAAGATAAATTCAAGGATTTCAATATCACAGGAAAGGTAACGCAGGTCCATCCGGGCCCTGTAGTAACAATGTATGAGTTCGAACCATCCCCCGGCATAAAGATCAGCAAGATCGTCTCCCTCGCGGATGACCTCGGCAGGGCACTTGGCGGGCTTAGTATACGTATCTCGTCGATCCCCGGCAAGACACCCCTGGGGATCGAGGTCCCCAACAGGCATAGGGGAGTGGTAGCACTGCGGGAGATCATCGATTCGAAAAACTTCCTGAAAAGCCAGGCCAGGCTTACACTGGCAATCGGGAAGGATATCTATGGAAGACCCATTGTTTCCGACCTTACCCGTATGCCCCACCTCCTCGTTGCCGGGACAACAGGTTCCGGTAAAAGCGTTGCCATCAGTTCAATGATCATGAGCATAATCTACAAGGCCACACCTGAAGAGGTGAAGATGCTGATGATCGATCCCAAACTGCTTGAACTCTCCACGTTCGACGGCATTCCACATCTTGTAAGCCCCGTTGTCACCAATCCAAAGGAGGCAACGCTGGCACTTAAGAAAATGGTAATGGAAATGGAGCAGAGATACAGACTGATTGCCGGAAAGGGCGCAAGGAATATAGAAAACTTCAATAAAAATGTCCCCGACGAGGAGCGTATACCCTACATCGTCGTAATAATCGACGAACTCGCCGACCTCATGTTTACAGCTTCCAAGGATGTGGAAGACTCCATTGTCAGACTCGCACAGATGGCCAGGGCATCGGGAATCCATCTCATCGTTGCTACACAAAGGCCCTCTGTTGATGTAATAACCGGAATCATCAAGGCAAACTTTCCCACCCGAATGGCCTTCCAGGTATCTTCAAAGGTGGACTCTAGGACAATCCTCGACAGCCACGGTGCAGAACATCTTATCGGGAAAGGAGACATGCTTTTGATGACACCTGGTGCAAGGATAACAAGGCTCCACGGGGCTTATGTATCGGAGGAGGAAGTCAGAGATGTAACCAACTTCATAAAATCCCAGGCAGAGCCGGACTTTACGATGTTTGATGCAATAGAAATTGAGAGTGCCGGGGCCCAGACAGATCATTCAGGTGAAAAGGACGAACTCTACGACCAGGTGATAGAGTATGCAGCATCTGTAGGAGAGATATCAATTTCATCGATTCAAAGAAGGTTCAAAATAGGGTATAATAGGGCCGCCCGGATGATGCAACTGTTCGAGGAAGCCGGCCTCGTGGGTCCGCCTAAAGGCGCCGGCAAGCCGAGGGATTTCATAAGATGATGGAGAAACACAAAGGCTGAAGAAGCTTAAAATTTATACTAAAAGGAAGTAGAACTTATGGATAAGGGAAGGTATATACTTATAGTACTTGTAGCGATTCTGTCAGTTATCTATGCAGCAAACGTACATGCGGCAGGGCAGACCCCTAATGCCTGTATAACATGTCACGAATCACTTGGAGGTAAACTTGCAAAGCCCGTTTCAGAGTGGAAAGGCTCAATTCATCAACAGAATGGAATCACATGTGATTATTGTCACGGAGGAAATGCGGATGTTGATCTCGGGAATATAAAACAACTGTCCCAACAGCAATTTGCAGCCAGGCGGGCCCTCGCAATGTCAAAAGCCGGCGGCTTCATCGGCATACCTGCCGGAAAGGCAATGTTTGATACCTGCAGACAGTGTCACAGCGATTCCGTTGACAGATACGAAAACAGCATTATGGGCAAGGCGTATCTTGATAACAAAGGCGGGCCTTCATGTGTCACCTGCCATAAAGCCCATCATAATTCCATGCCGGATGTTCCAAAGGTATGTAAGAGCTGCCATAAAGATACGGCCGGGTTTGACCAGATAGACCCGATGAGTGTTAATAAAACGACTATTACCACACTTTCAAGGATAAGGATAGAACTCGCCGAGCAAAAGGCAAAAGGCAATAAACCGCCGCTGATCCCCGAGTTCCCGGAAGAACTCGGTGCATTCCAGATAGGGTTTGTTGCATTTGGTGCTGTTCTTGTTCTATTCATCATTGGTTATATTACCTACATACTACTGGAGAAGAGGAGGTAACATGGGCTTCGAGGTTATACAGGAAAAGAAACCCTCATATTCAGGGGGCGCCATGGTTGCAATTGTACTCCTTTCCATTATACTGCTTGGTATTGGTGTTGTCTTTGCCTATCTTCTTATATCAGGCAGGGGTAATGACTACATAATGGGCACGCTGCTATCTCTTGAATTCCTGATTGCAGGCATTGAGGTCGTTATCTTTGCAAGATACTTTATCTCATTCAGGGAGGTATCGGAGGACCGTGAGGAGGAGTTATTATGGTAGATGGAAACACTGAAAATACAGAGGATAAAACAGGGATAACACGCAGGAGGTTTACTCTTGGTGCAATCATTGTGTCTATTGCAGGTGCATTCGGTTCTCTCCTGTCGCTCCTTAAAGTTTTATCACCGGAAAAGAAAGGCGGTGGTTATGTATCAACCATCAAACCCGGGGACAGGCTTGTTTATGCAAAGGGCGCTAACGTAGGAGATTTCATAAAGCTTTCATCCCTAAATGTTGGTGATGCCGTGCTTGCTTATCCAACAGGTAAAACGTCAAATCCTGCAAACCTTATTCAGCTGATCAAATTAGATGAAGGAGTATATAAAGCACCTACCCACATTAAACTTACGGATCAGGGCCTTGTAGCTTACAGCGCAATATGTACGCATCTTGGATGTACTGTTTCCTGGGTAGAAAATCAAAAATCACCCGACACCTCGTACACGGAATGCTTCTGTCATAACAGCATATTCGATCCCACAAGAGGTGCAAAGGTTTTAGGTGGTCCGGCACCAATTCCTCTCGCTCAGATCGGTATTAAAGTAAGAGACGATGGGACACTTGTCTTTACAAGCGATTTTACTGGGCCTATCGGGCCACAAGTATAAGGAGGCGAGGTTAATAAGATGATCTTTAAATGGCTTGATGAACGACTGGAACTCGGAAAATTCAAGGATAAATTTCTAAGCAAGACATTCCCGACTCATCCCACATTTTTAATTGGGGAGATAGCTTTGTTTTCTTTCATTACACTTGTTGTCACGGGGATCTTCCTCGGATTTCTTTATGAGCCTTCAACCAAGCTGGTTTCCCTGTTCGGGGCAATGGTTCCGTCAGCCTATGCGAGTGTGGTAAGGATAGACCTCCTCCCCATGGGCATGATTATAAGACGGATACACCACTGGTCGGCAATGATAATGATAGCCGCTGTTCTTGCCCATCTGATGAGGGTTTATTTTACTTCGTCATACAGGAAGCCGAGGGAGATTAACTGGCTTGTCGGACTCAGTCTCTGGAGTCTTTCAATGGGTGCGGCATTTACCGGTTATTTACTGCCGTACAGTAAATTTTCCGTAACGGCTACATCCATAGCCTATTACATGGCAAAGTCGGTGCCATGGTTCGGAGACTGGATTTCAAGCCTGTTGTTTGCAGGCAATTTCCCTTCAACCGGTACTGTACCGCGGTTTTTCTTTATGCACGTCATGTTAATCCCTACAATGCTTATAGGCCTCATCGGCCTGCATATGATAATACTGGTAAAACAGAAACACACCGAACCGATGTCAAATAAAAACAGAAAGGCGGCAGCAGGGGGCAAGAGGCTTATCGGCATTCCAATCTGGCCGGAGCAGGCGGTCATCAGTATCTCCTTCTATTTCTTTCTATTGTTCATAGTTACCCTGATCGCCACATATATCCCTTTGAACCCGATAGAAACCTACGGTCCGCCTTCGCCCGGAACGCCTGTCATGCGGCCCGACTGGTATTTCCTTATCGTATACGGTATCCTGAAGTTAATACCGGGCGACCTGTCATTTTCTATCCTTGGAGGTAAGTTTACACCGGAGACTATCGGCGGAGTTATCTTCCCGACACTTTCGATCCTTGTGTTTGCACTGATACCTTTTTTCGACAGGGTAAAGGAACCCCAAAACTATATTGAAAATCCACTGCACAGGCCTTTTATGACATCATTCGGGATCGGTGGCGGGATTTTCCTCTGCATGCTCGTAGTTGCAGGCTATATTGATGTACTTCATATAACACCGCAAAAAATGACCGTCTATACAATCCTTGCAAGCATGGCGGCATGGGCCGTTTCATACACGCTATTGCGCCTTTACAACAAGAAGAGAAAGGGAGGGAACAGTGTCAAAGCCTAAGTATATTGTAAGTTTATTTATCATATTAAGCAGTATTTTTATTTTATCGGTATACGGCCACGCTGATGAGGGTAAAAAGATAGGGAATTCCTGTGTCAACTGCCATTCAAAGCTCCCGAACAGCAGTTTTGTAGGATTGAAATCACACGACTGGAAGGGTTCGATACACCAGAAACAGGGTGTGACATGTGATAAATGTCATGGCGGTAATCCTGCTGCTGCAGATGAGAAAGAGGCACATGCAGGTGTCTTGAGCTCGAGCAATCCACAAAGCAGGGTCTACTATAAAAATATCCCGTCGACCTGCGGGAGATGCCATGGCGCTGAGTTTTATAAGTTCACACAGAGCTATCATTTCAAAAAACTTGAAGCAACAGGCAGGGGTCCGAACTGTGTAACATGTCACGGCTCAATGGTTACATCCGTTCTAAATCCTGATGATATAGCAAATGTATGTGTGAGGTGCCACAATGAGAGGATAGGTGTGTTTCCGTACATCCCGCAAAAGGCAAAAGCGGTTTTACTCTTACTCAGAGAAAGCAAGGCCCTTTTTCTTGCGGACAAAAAGATCTATCATCCTGCAAAAGGCACCCCGAACGCATTTTACTTACAGCAGGCTCAATCCTCCCTGCACTCGGCAAAACTGGAATGGCATAAATTCGACCTCGATACCATTGTAGAATACCTGCAGGATCTGGACAGTTCCCTGAAGAAACTGTCCGGGGATAACCGTCGTCCATAAGTCCCCTGCATTGCTCAGGTCTTCTTATTTAGTAATAGTTCACCGGGTATCTAAGATACCCGGTGAAGAAGTCAGGAGTCAGTAGCCGGAATCCGGAATTGCTTTGGAATATGCCTCTAACAATTCACTTATTTCTTCTAATTGAGACCCCACTATTACCTTATTTATAGTCCCGTGAAACCCCGGTACCGGACGTTGCTTCCCTGTTTCTGCCTACACAGAAATACCTGAACCCCATCTCCTTCATCTTCCGGGGGTCATAGACATTCCTGAGGTCAAAGAAGTTCGGCTCCCCCATTAGGGATTTCACCCTCATCAGATCGAGGTTTCTGAACTCGTTCCACTCGGTAACCAAAACCAGCGCATCAACTCCGGATGCCGCACCGTAGGGGTCCTTCATATAGCCGACATCGGGGAAGACGGCCTTCATATCATTCATGGCAACAGGATCATAAGCCTGAACTTCAACCCCCTCCTTCAGGAGGTTCTCAAGGAGATAGAGGGCCGGGGCCTCCCTGATATCATTTGTCTTCGGTTTAAAAGAAAGACCGAGGATACCGACCTTCCTTCCCCTGAGTTCACCTACGACATTCCTGATCCCTTCAAAGGCTATCCTCCGTTGCCTTTCATTGGCCCTGATAGCTGCCTCAACCACGCCGAGTTCCACTTTATTCTCTCTTGCCAGGTGAAACAGGGCCGTGGTATCCTTTGGAAAACAGGAGCCGCCGAATCCCGGGCCCGGATGCAGAAACTTGGATCCGATCCGCTTGTCCAGGCCCATCGCCTTTGCAACTACATGAACATCGGCACCAACAACATCACAGAGATTGGCTATTTCATTTATAAAGGATATCTTTGTGGCAAGGAAGGAGTTGGAGGCATATTTAATCAGTTCAGCCGTCTCGATATCCGTGATAACAAAGGGGGCCTCAATCAGGTAGAGAGGTGTGTAGAGGTCTTTAAGAATCGCAATCGCCTGCGGACTATCAGCCCCGATCACGACCCTGTCCGGCCTCATGAAGTCCTCTATGGCAGAGCCCTCTCTCAGGAACTCGGGGTTTGAGGCCACGTCAAAATCCATCTCCTTCTTTATACGCTCCTTCATCCACCCCTTTATCTTTTTCCCGGTACCCACAGGCACAGTGCTCTTTGTAACAATAACCTTGTAACTGTCAATGCAGTCTGCAACCTCCCCTGATACGTCCTTTACATACTCGAGGTCGGCAGAACCATCACCGCGTGGTGGTGTTCCCACTGCAATGAAAACAACAAGCGAAGACTCGATTGCATCCCTTATCCTCGTACTGAACCTGAGCCTGCCCTGCTTGGAACTCCTTCTGACAAGCTCCTCGAGTCCGGGTTCATAAAAGGGGATCTTCCCTTTCGCCAGGTTCCCGATCTTTCTTTCGTCCCGGTCAACACAGGTCACGGAAACCCCGAACTCAGAAAAACATGCACCTGTAACAAGTCCGACATATCCGGTCCCTATTATTCCGATATGCATTCATCCTCCCATAATTTTGCATATTTAAGAAAACTGTAATAACTGTAAAGTATCGCAAGGACAAGCCCGTGCAGTCCATCCATAACACCCAGACGAAACAGGTACATCTTCAAAAAAGTAAAAGGAGGAGCAGCCAGCATCCTGAGGCATGAAAAACGCCTCCCCTGCTCCCTCATATCCTCTGCAGATAGGGAAGAGTAAATATCCATCTTCCTGACAAACTGCCCGATGCTCTCATAAGTATAGTGGATCAGGGGTGACCCCAGCCTCCCCACACTCCCTTTAACAGCCACTTTTTCATGGACCTTCCTGCTCTCGATAAAACCCCTGCCGTTACGAAAGAGTCTCAACGTATAGTCAGGCCACCAGCCACTATGGGAGATCCACTTGCCGAGAAAAAAACTCTTTCTCGGTATCATAAAACCATCATGCCGGGAGTTGTTTACCACCTCCATGATCTCGTTCTTTAACCCCTCGCTTACACGTTCGTCAGCATCAAGAAGGAGCACCCATTCCCTTGTGGCCTTCCCGATTGCAGAGTTCTTCTGCCCGGAAAATCCCTTCCACCGCTCCCTGTAGACCCTGTCGGTATATTCACCTGCAATCTCAACCGTCCTGTCCTCACTGTACGCATCAACCACAACTATCTCTCCTGCATCCCTGATACTCTCGAGCGCATCCCTTATCCGGTTCTCCTCATTATATGTAACCATCACCACAGAGACCCTTTTCAGAACTCACCTCCTGTAATTTAAGCCACAACAGAACAGTCAACACCGCTGCCTTTAATAAAAAGACCGGGAATGCCTTTCATCATCCGGGAGATAAAAACACACATTTCCTTACCCGATGGCTTAAAAGGCCCTGTCACTGAACCTTCCACCCCTCTATCTCGTTGTGGAGGTCCATAAAACGTCTGACCGCAGGGTGGTCATCACCGAGTAGACCTTTGAAGCTCTTAAGTGCCTCTTCAAAGGTAACCTCCCTGTCTCCGTTAATCAGGTTGTCCGCATAGGCAACTATCTTCTGCTCGGGGGTTTCAGGTATGTAATCCCTCTCAGGGAGTCCGAGTTTGCGGGCCTCGTCCCTGGTTATTCCTGCACCGATATGGTTCTCGATAATACTCAGAACAGGCTCCTCGATCCCTCTCTCCCGGGCCATCTCCGCCCCCACAACGGCATGATCTATGCCGTGGGTCTTTGCCCTGCCGAGGTCATGTAAAAGGGCCCCTTTTTTTATGAGATCCCTGTCAACATCTATTTTCACTTCATCGGCAATCCTGAGAGCCACCTCTGTTACAGCAAGGATATGGGAGACAACCTCTTCAGGGCAACCCGCCTCCCTGAGAATCTTCAGGGCTTTTAGGGTAATCATTCCGGGGTTTCACTCTCTGAAACAAATTCACCAATCATGTTGTCCCTCTCAAAGATTAGTATACAGCCCACCGGTGTCTGTATTGATGCGGAACCCGATTGACTGCCCTGCTGATGAAACGGTCCTAACCGACCTGTCAAGCTCTCCGACTGAAGGTCGGGTCTTTCGGCAAGGTGCACTGTAATCATTCAAACGCCCCGATAACTCATCCCCTTGGTTTTGCCAATATCTCAAGTACCCTGAGATCAAGAAACCTCTTTGAGGCTGCCGACCTCACAATCATGACGGTATCTGCTCCCCTTGCCGTTCCGGCAACTGTAATCACCTCTTCACCCTCGGGGATCAGACCGGCATCAACCGCCATCATGGCAATCTCGCAACAGACCTTGGAACCCTCTCCAAACCTCCTGAGGGTCTGAGCCACTATAAGGGTGGGATAGGAACCGCTGAACCGTGCGGCAAGCGCCGTCTCCAGCGAATGGGTTATCATCGTCCCGGTATATACCCGCCCGCCGGCGTTACCGATCTTCTCCCTGGTCTCAAAGTCCATCTCGGTATTGCCGGGCTCGCTGAAACCATGGGAGTGTGTCACAACAACCACGTTAAGCCCTCTCCCGGCAAATCTCCCGGCAAACTTCAGTCCTGTCTCACCGGTCGTAGAGGCTACAACGATATCCCTTACCCTTCCCTCATCCAGAATCCCGGAAACCACCTCAAGGCAGGCATCCGTGTTGTCCCTGCCGGGTTTATCAAAGTACATCACCCTTCTCTCCATAATCAAACCCCCTTAAGCCTGCTCTGAATTATTACCCGAATCCAGCGGTAACCGATGTTAAGGAGGAAAATGACAGTATCTTCAGTCATTCTCGACGGGCATCCGGCCCGTCTCCGAGGGAATTTTGCGATTCACCCTCCCGGTGAATCTTATGCAAAATTCAAATCCCT
>VAPE01017243.1_pt1 | contig 13308 bp, 11 predicted proteins | sample 3393911 | NCBI WGS metagenome assembly VAPE01 (sample SAMN08290436, study PRJNA428436) | hydrothermal vent metagenome | isolation source: Deep-sea hydrothermal vent chimney | place: Atlantic Ocean: South-mid Altantic Ridge | reverse complement strand
TTCCCCTTCGCAGATCTGTATATAAGATTTGTAGTGCCCAACTTAAAAAAAGAAGCCTTATAGAATAAGGGTTTTTGCAAATAAGTGGGCTAAGTCGGGAGGCCGAAATGTCATAGACCTTACGTACTACCGGGGCATCTCGGGCATATTTGGCGGCACAGGAGCAGGGGATACAAATGTAAGTACTGTAGGGGCAAAAGGAAACTTTAATAAATTGACGGCAAATATTGAAAGAACACAGCCCATAACCAATAACACCTATTTCAGACTAAGCGCATTCGGTCAGCTTGCAGGCAGTCCGTTGTTCTCAGCAGAGCAGTTCTTTGTCGGAGGTATGGGAACAGTGCCTGGATTCGATGCTTCTTATGCAAATGGTGATAGCGGCTATACGGTAAGCGGAGAGCTCTTTTTCCCGCCGCCGTTTCCTGATACAATTATAGGACAACACAAACTTGGTAAGATGATGAAGCTTGTTCTTTTTGCAGATTATGGGCAAACCCACAAAAAAGAGGTTCAACCGGGTGAGCAAGAAAACAACTATCTTACCTCTATAGGCACAGGTTTAAGAATATTTGCAGGAAAACATTTTTTCGTCAGACTTAACTGGGGAATTCCGAAAATAAACGGGAGCTTTAAAACAAAGAATTCAAAAGTTTATTTGCAGACATCGTTATTCTTCTAATACGAATATGCGCTATTGTAGAGAAGTCATAGAGAAAAAGCCCAACTTTTATCAGCTTTCCTATAGGCAAGGCAACTTCTGTAGATCTAAAATATTGTGCAGTGGTCTCATAAACTGCCAAGAATCGGAGTCTATGTCAATTTTTCGTATCTTAATCTTATAACTGATGTTACGCACTGAAACTGCGCTTAGTGCATAACATCAGATGTATATTCCTAATTTCAAAGTTTTCTGTTTTTGTATCCTTTGAAGGCAATTATTAAGAAAATTAATATTCCTATCCAAAACCATAATGGCAATATTGAAATTGCCCAGGTAAACTTACTCCAGCTAAGGTTGAATATCGCATCCAAGATACCAAATAATCCAGCAGCACCACCCAAAGATCCTTCACCTTGACCGTATGAATGTAAACCCTGAGATATATAAAAGTTTACCCCAAAATATGTCATTAGCACGGAATAGAATGATAGTGTTGAAAATAAAGAAAAAGCATAGCGATTATTCATCGATGGAATCATTTTAGTGTGTATAACTAAGGCATAAACTATTATTGTTATAAGGCTCCAGGTCTCCTTGGGGTCCCAGCTCCAATATCTTCCCCATGATTGATTTGCCCAGACGGCACCTATAAAGGTTCCTATGGTTAAAAGAGCAAGTCCCATGTACAAAGCAAGATATGTTATATCAGATATCTGCTTAATCTGATTATCAACATTTTTCTTATCCCTTATGGTAAACAATATCATGTTTAATAATCCAAGCATAGCACCTACACCCAAAAATCCGTAGCTGGATGTTATGATAGAGACATGCAGGAGCAGCCAATAAGAATTCAGCACCGGAACCAGATTGGTAATCTGAGGATCTATACTGTCAAGATGGGCAACAAATAAGAACATTCCAGCCATAAACAGGCCCGAACCGAGAGCCATCATAGATTTTCTAAAGAATAAAAGAGAAGCAAAGGCACTGCCCCAGCCGATAAAAACTATCGACTCATAAGCATTTGCCCATGGCGCATGCGATTCTACATACCATCTCAAAATTATATTAGCCGTATAAAAAATAAATCCCACGGTGCCCAATAATAATAAACTCTTTTCGAGCTTGAAAAATCTTTTCTGCTTAAATATTTCAAAAAATCCAAATAATATGATAATAATACCGAGCAGAAGATATACTAACATTAAACGTGAAAAGATATGCAGATGGTTATACAATATCTCCATATCAAGTCTGTTTTTCGAAGGCATTATTGATGGAGAGTACTTTTTTTGAATTTTATTTATCTTGCTGACAACTGCATCTATCGATGAGGCGTTTTGAGATTGGATAGCTTCTATTAAGTTTGAAAACAGTATCGAATAGCCATGAGCAACTTTTGGCGCTAAATCGGCAAGCTTATTTTTTGAATACCATATACTGTTATTATTCGAACTTTGAGACGGAAAAATCCTAAAAATTGATTTATTAAAAACTTCGTAGGCAATATATACTCGTTCGTTGACATTAAGCAGTTCCCTATCAAACTTAGAGCGTTTTGCAGGCGATTTCCTTAATGCATCATTTGTCAATTTCCGAAATTTATAGCTTCCGTCAGCGTTAAAAAATAAGTTATAAGCCACTCTGTTAGAATCAGCATGAAGCATTGATATTATTTTTGGATGTCCTATATAGATCATAGGTAAATTGGAAAAATCGGCAGGATCGGCGATCATACCGACAACAATTTGATTGTAATTCATACCTTTTATGCCGGATGTTTTTGAAATCTTATTAACTATGTCTGCATTAAGTGTATCCGCGGGTTCTATTCTTCCATGCGATTCGACCACAAGGTGAGAAAATGCTTTGGCAGCTGCCTTGGACTGTAAATTTGAATTTACAAGACTGGCATTAGCTTGTTGTGCTCCTAATAGTGCAACGAACATAAATGCAAACAATCCGCCTTTTTTCAAACTTCTAACAGTTGTCTGAAACTTACCTTTTTTATAAAACATACTTGTGAGGAATCCGAGCGCAAGCATAATATACCCGAGATAGGTTACGATATCGCCGAGAATATTATGATTTACACTTAAGATAGTGCCATGTTCATCGCGGTCGTAACTTGCCTGATAAAAACGATAGCCATCGTATTCTAAAACATGATTCATATGAATATGGTATTTGAAATGTTTGCTGCCGTCGATTACCTCAACATAACTTTCATAGCTTGCCGGCTGCATACTGCCCGGATATTTTTTCATAACAAATTTGTCAAGTTTGATTGAAAAACCGAGATTAAAGAGTTTTACATCCTCAGGATTAGTTACGCTGCGCATAACCATTACCGATGATGCTTGTCCTTCTCTTATATGCATTGTGCCGCCATATCCTATATATCGAGTAAAAAAAGCACCGATGAGCATTACAAGCACGGCAGCATGAAGCAAAAATACAGGAAGATGTTTATACACCTTATATCTAAGCATAACGACGATGAGCTCAGCAGCCAAAAGCCACAAGATAATTTCAAACCACACAGAGGCATATACAAGCCGCCAACTTTCTGTTTCGCTTGGCAGCAATGTTGCTTTTATTTGCGCTAATATAAAAATAATGGATAATAGTGATGCAACCTTTACGGAAAATATAGTATTAAAAACTTTTTTCATATTTATCTAAAACTCCTTTTAGCTTCATATTTTTTATAAATTATATATACCTAAATATGCTTCTTTGTATGGACACAAGAAAACATATCAGAATTCATGCGTTCTGTCAAACAAAAAACGCCATTAAATTTTTACATATATTAAAAAATCAACATGACAAACTTGCGCAATATTTAACCTTATCTTTAGGGCACCCCTAAGGTCGTCTAACAGTTTAATTCCAAAATAAACTTATCCACAAATTCTTCTTTTGTTGCCCATGATGTAACAAGTCTAACCGCTGATTTTTTTTCATTAATCTTGCTCCAAACATAGAATTCATATTTTTTGTTTAATTTTTCAATTAATCTATTGGGGAGAATTGGGAAAATCTGATTTGAAACAGGTTTTGTCAAGAAATGATAGCCTAATATCCTAATGGCTTCCGCCAATCTTGTCGCCATTAAATTTGCATGTTTACTTAATTTGAAAAAAAGCTCGTTCTTAAATAGCTCCAAAAATTGAATTCCTATTACTCTGCTTTTGGAAAGCAGCGCTCCTTTTTGTTTCAAATGAAATCTAAAGTTTTCTTTAAAACTATTATTATTGATAACGATAGCTTCGCCAAGCAGCGCTCCGTTTTTTGTTCCTCCGATATAAAAAATATCAACAAGTTTTGAAAGCTCAGGCAAGGTAAGATCGTTTTCGGAAGAAGTCAAAGCAGAACCAAGACGAGCACCATCAAGGTATAAAAACAGATCATTACTTTTGCAAAAGGTAGATAAATTTTCCAACTCTTTCTTTTTATAAACAGTTCCAATTTCCGTTGAATTTGAAATAAAAGCTAATCTTGGTTTTACCATATGCTCATCTTGATGAAGATCAATTATGGATTTTATGTTTTGAGGAGTTAATTTTCCGTTTTTAGTTTCGATAATATTTATTTTATGGCCGGTAGCTTCAATTGCTCCGGCTTCATGAGTGGCAATATGTCCGGTAGCTGCCGAGATAACAGATTCGTAAGGTTTTAAAATTGCCGAAATCACAGTCAAATTTGCCTGCGTTCCGCCTGAAGCAAAATGGATTTCTGCGTTAGGATTTCCAATCTTTTTACGAATAATATTTTCCGCTTCTATGCAATATCTGTCTTTTCCATACCCTTCTTCTTGATTTAGGTTTGTTTTATATAACGCGTATAAAATATTCGGGTGAGCGCCTTCGCTATAATCGTTTTTAAAACTATACAAACTTTGCATAATAGAGTTTATATTTTGACATAAGATATAATTCTCCAATTTTTTTCTGCTCTTTGCCGGCTGCTTTGCAGTCAAAGGTTTTTTCATATTTCTTTTAACGAGGATGTTATCATATAATTTAGCCTGCGTCAAAGACCCTGCAGTTTCGCAATTTCGGAGGAAAATATTTTGTATATATCAAAAAGATTTAGCGCAAAAACCGAAAGGATTCATAATTTATCTTGAAATTTCGTTGAACTTATTATAAATTAGTAGCTATGGAAATAAAGATTTACAATGATCCTGTTTTGAGGCAAAAGTGCGATGAAGTTAAAATTGTAGATAGCTACTGCAAAAAAACAGCTATTGAGATGTTTAAAATGATGGAGGAGAAATCGGGAATCGGTCTTGCCGCTCCTCAGGTCGGAATAACAAAGCGGTTTCTTGCCGTAAACTATAACAACGATGAAAAAAACATACATGAAAAGCTCTTTCTTATAAATCCTGTTGTTGTTGAAAAAGAAGGGATAGCAGAAGAGCATGAAGAGGGGTGTCTTAGCATTCCTGGAGTTTATGAAACAGTTGTTAGAAGTAAAAAAGTTGTTGTAAATTACATTGATTTAGATGGAATGAGTAAATCCATAACCACAGACAGCTTTCTTTCTGTAATCTTGCAGCATGAAATAGATCATCTTGACGGTATTCTTTTCATCGATTATTTAAGTGCACTGAAAAAGACATTTTTCAGAAAGAAATGGCGTAAATTACGGAAAACTGATTAATAGACCATGAAAGTACTTTTCTTTGGTTCGGATAACTTTTCGCTTCCCCTCATAAAGTTAATAGACAAAAAGCATGACCTTGCGGCAATCATAACGCAGCCCGACAGACCGAAAGGGCGCGGCAAAAAGAAGAAGGCAAATCTCGTTGCTCAATGGGGGAAACTTCATAATAAACTAATTTTCTTTGATATGAGTGATACTCGCATTGAAGAGATCGGTTTTGATATCGGAGTTGTCGCCGCCTATGGAAATATTATTCCCGAACGATTAATAAATATGCCGAGATATCAATTAATCAACCTCCATCCGTCGCTTCTCCCTCGTTATAGAGGAGCAACACCTGTTGAAAGTGCACTATTAAACGGTGATCAAAAAACAGGCGTTAGTATCATATCTGTAGATAAGAAACTCGACAGCGGCGATATTCTTGCAATGAAAGAGTATCCGCTTAGCGGCAGGGAAAACAGTGTTCAATTAAGAAAAATACTTTCTGAAATTGGAGCGGAGCTGACTATAGAAGTAATGGAAAACATCGGCAATATTATTCCTGTTAAACAGGACAATAATACAGCCGTATATTCAAAAAAAATAAACAAAGAAAGCTGCAGAATATCATTTACTGATGAAACGGCGGTAGAAATCGACAGAAAGATACGGGCATATCTATCAATTGGAAGCTTTTTTAAATTGGATGGATTGCGTATCATTGTTGAGAATGCTGAATATAATGAGGCAAACACTGAAAAACCGGCAGGATCTATTATTGATATGGATACCGGGCTATCTATCCAAACAAAGGATGGTATTTTAAAGATAAGAGAGATAAAACCGGAAGGAAAAAGATCCATGAGCATAAAGCAGTTCTTAAATGGTCATAAGATCACTCAAAAAATTCTGACATAAACAAAAAAAGTGCTACGCTTTTAGCGGAAAATCTTGAAAATTCTATATTTATTAATATAGTAAAGGTAAGAAAAGCAAAACTGTTGCGGAGGACCGGATGAAGTATATAAAGTGGTTAGATGAGATAACAATCAATGATCTTCCATTGGTTGGCGGCAAAAATGCATCGCTTGGCGAAATGACACGCGAGCTTAAAGAAGAGGGTGTAAACGTTGCAAAAGGCTTTGCAATAACATCAAATGCCTACTGGCGCTACCTCGATTACAACGGTCTTAGAACAAAAATTAAAGATGAGCTTGATAATCTTGATACACAAAATACGGCACTTTTACGTGAAAAAACTAAAAATGCGCGAAATCTAATCACCGGCGGCAAAATACCCGAAGATCTATTACAAGAGATATCTGCTGCATACAAAGAACTATGCGGCCGCTACGGTGAAGATGCGAATGTGGCTGTTAGATCAAGCGCTACAGCAGAAGATATGCCTGACGCATCATTTGCGGGGCAGCAGGATACTTATCTGAACATAAGCGGAGTAGATCATATTCTCGAAAGGTGCCGCTCATGCTATGGATCTATTTTTACCGACAGAGCAACAAGTTACAGACATGATAAAAACTATGATGATTTTAATGTTGCTTTATCTATCGGTATTAATGTAATGGTTCGCTCCGATCTTTCTTCAAGCGGTGTTGCATTTTCCGTTGATACGGAATCGGGATTCAAAGATGTGGTGTTAATTAATGCATCGTATGGTCTTGGAGAGATGCTCGTTGGAGGGCAGGTCAATCCTGATGAATATTATGTTTTTAAACCAACCCTGAAAAAAGGTTACAAAGCCATAATAGCTAAAAGAAGCGGCGAGAAAGCCAAAAAGATGATTTACGGCACTGACGGTGATAAACTGAAAATTGTCGATGTTCCTGAAGCGGAAAGAAATAAATATGCATTATCCGATGATAATATTTTGGAATTGGCGAGTTGGGTCGTAAAAATAGAAAATCATTATACGAAAAAAAACGGTCATTATACGCCTATGGATGTTGAATGGGCAAAAGACGGAAAGACCGGAGAAATGTTCATTGTACAGGCAAGGCCGGAAACCGTTCAGTCGCAGAAAAAATTGACAGAAATTATAAGATATCGTTTGGACGAAAAAGGTGATGTTATCGTAACAGGTAGTTCCGTTGGAGAAAAAATAGCAAGCGGCGAAGCCATTTTGATGAATAGCCCTGAGGACATAGAAAACTTTAAGGCAGGATCTATTCTCGTAACCGACATTACCGATCCGGATTGGGAACCTATAATGAAAAAAGCTGCTGCAATAGTTACAAATAGAGGCGGAAGAACTTGCCATGCCGCTATCATCAGCAGAGAGATAGGTATTCCTGCTATTGTTGGAACTATTAACTGCACTGACATTATAAAGAACGGAAAAGAGATTACAGTGTGCTGCTCGGAAGGTGACACCGGGTATGTTTATGACGGCTTGCTGAAATATCACAAAGAAGTTATAGATCTTTCCAATCTTGAAAAGCCCGTAACTAAGATAGAGATGAATGTCGGCAATCCTTCGCTTGCGTTCAAGACATCATTTCTTCCTAACGATGGAGTTGGTCTGGCAAGAACGGAGTTTATAATAAACAGCTATATTCAAATTCACCCGCTTGCCCTTATTCATCCCGAGCGTGTGAAAAGCGAAATTACTATTGACAAGATTAATAAGCTCACTGCCGGATATGAGAACAAAAGCGATTATTTTGTTGATAAATTAGCCAATGGAATGGCTCTTATTGCTGCTGCGTTTTATCCTAAAATTGTCTTGGTTAGAACATCTGATTTTAAAAGCAACGAGTACGCAAATCTCATAGGAGGGCAATTTTTTGAGCCGAATGAAGAGAATCCTATGATTGGGTTCAGAGGCGCCTCTCGTTATTATAATGATAGCTACAAAGAGGGATTTGCTCTTGAGTGCAAGGCTATAAAAAAAGTTAGAGACGATATGGGACTTACAAATCTTACCGTGATGATACCGTTTTGCAGAACTCCGGAGGAAGGCAAAAAAGTCCTTGCTGTTATGGAAAAAAACGGACTTAAACGCGGTGAGAACGGTCTTGAAGTTTATGTTATGTGCGAAATTCCGAGTAATGTTATTCTTGCGGATAAATTCAGTGAAATATTTGATGGATTTTCGATAGGATCAAACGATCTTACCCAGCTTACTCTTGGGCTCGACAGAGATTCGGCTATTGTGGCACCTCTATTTAATGAAAGAGACGAAGCTGTCAAAAGAATGATTCACATGGTAATTCAGACTGCTCATAAATATAATAAACCCGTTGGTATTTGCGGTCAGGCTCCTTCCGATTACCCTGAGTTTGCTCAATTTTTGGTTAGCGAAGGAATTGACAGCATGTCGCTGAATCCTGACAGTGTTATGAAAACTACGCTTTCGGTGCTTGAGATGGAGAAAAACTTAAGGAAATAAGCTGGAAAATCTCTTAAATATGAGATTTAAGATGATTGTCTGCTATGACGGCACAAATTTTTACGGTTCACAAAGACAGTCGCAGTCGAGAACCGTTCAAGGAGTGATAGAAAGTGCCGTATCAACTATTGAGGATAAAGCAGTTACGATTGATTTGGCAGGCAGAACCGATAGAGGGGTGCATGCCACAGGTCAGGTGGCAGCATTTAACAGCGATAGAACGATGGGCATTAAGAGGTGGGAAAAATCTCTTAATGCTCTTTTGCCGCAAGATATATCGATTGTTAAAATGCAATATTCGGATAATATATTTGATCCCAGGAGAGATGCGGTGAGACGCGATTATGTATATGCAATAAAAATAGGCAGATACAATCCAATGCTTTCTAATTATGCTTTGCAAATCAATAAACCTATAGATATAGAAGCGGTTAGTAAAGCTGCAGGAATGATAGTGGGAACGCATAATTTTAGAATATTTTCCGTAGGAAGCTCCAAAGGCAGCTATATTACAACGGTTTTCAGCTCACAGATTAAAGCTGTTGGAAACTGGATCTTTTATAAAATTTCATCTGCTGCCTACTTCAAACATATGATAAGAAGAATAATCGGCTTGCTGATTTTAGTAGGCAGCAAGCAATACTCACCGTATGCAGTCGAAGACTGTTTGAACGGCAAACGTTTATCTTTTAGCGCCGGAAGTCCATCCGGGCTAATTTTAAGAAGGATAGTTTATGATTAAGCTGCAGCTGATTACATCGCCGTTTCAGGTTAAAAAAGGTGAATCGGTATATTTTATTGATAAAACAAGTCTAACCGTATGCGGTATCAGCCCGCCGGAACATTCGGTAGTCTGCGATATCAGCAATATTAAACCGTCGTCAATTATAACGATTGGCAGATTAAAGCTTCATGTTAAACCGGGTGAATTTTTATCTTGTGGTATTGTTGAAGGCTGGAATTCCAAATTGCTGTTTGGTGTTGAACTTGAGGCAGATTCAGACGGCGTAATTGAGCGGGAAGCAGAAATTGATAACTCTATACTTTCGGCTGCGATAATTACGCTTTCGGACAGAGGAGCAATAGGAAAAAGAGATGATTTGACTGGGCCTATCGTGCAGAAAATTATTGCCAAAGTAGCCGGAGTAAACAAACTGTATCTTATGCCGGATGATAAAAATCTTCTCAGATATATTGTAAGTGAGCTTGCAGATAAAATGCATTATGATATTATTATAACCAATGGCGGTACAGGCGTAAGTCCGCGTGATACCACAAGCGATGTTACGCAGGAGCTTATAGAAAAAAGAATGCGGGGAATGGAACAGGCTATGATGGCAGCAAGCCTCAAAGAGACATATAAAGCTGTGCTTTCAAGATCTGTAGCGGGCATAAGAGGCAGAAGTCTGATTATTAATTTGCCGGGAAGCCCGAGAGCGGCATCATCTAATCTGCTTTCTATTATTGGTGCTATTAGTCACATAATAAAAAAATTGAACGGCGACCCGTCGGACTGTTCAACATAAAGGAGTTGTCATGTCACGTATTGTATCTATTGATGGAAGGGAAATTCTTGATTCAAGAGGTAATCCTACAGTCGAAGCTCATATAGTTACCGAAAAGACTGAAGCGATAGCAAAAGTACCCTCAGGTGCATCAACCGGAATCCATGAAGCCGTGGAGTTGAGAGATGGTGAGCTGCGATTTGGCGGAAAAGGTGTTTTGAAAGCTGTTGGCAATATAAAAGAACCGATTGCAAACGCACTTATTGGAAAAGATGTTTTCGATCAACGCGGAATTGATGAATTGATGATAAAAATAGACGGTACGCCTAACAAAGCAAACCTTGGTGCAAATGCCACAATTGCCGTATCCATCGCTTGCACGAGAGCAGCTGCTTACGAAGCGGGCATTCCACTTTTTAGATATATAGGGGGCGTTTCACCGAATATAATGCCTGTTATAATGTCAAATGTTATCAATGGCGGAAAACATGCCAATAATAATATTGATCTTCAGGAATATATGCTTGTTCCTATCGGAGCATCTAATTTTCACGATGCCCTTCGCATGACAGCGGAGAGCTATCAGGCTTTAAAAGAAATACTCAATGATAAGCATCTTTCAACGGCTGTCGGCGATGAAGGGGGGTTTGCGCCCAATCTTAAAAATAATAGAGAGCCGCTTGAGCTTATGTCAATGGCGGTAGAAAAAGCAGGTTACAAGCTTGGGGAAGATATTAAGTTTGCCATAGATCCTGCGTCGTCCTCTTTTTTTGAAGATGACAAATATCGTATTGAAGGAAACTATTATAATAGTTCTGAAATGATAGATTATTACGAAAAATTGATTGGAGATTTTCCTATATTTATCCTTGAAGATGGATTGGCAGAAGACGATTGGAAAGGGTGGAAAGAGTTGAATAGCCGTCTTGGAGAGAAGGTAATGCTTATAGGCGATGATATTTTTGTTACTAATACTAAATTAATAAGGCGCGGTATAAAAGAAAAAACTGCCAATGCGGTGCTGATAAAACCGAATCAAATCGGTACAGTCTCCGAAACAATCGACGCAATTGAACTGTCGCAATTCGCCGGCTTTAAAACCGTTGTCAGCCATCGTTCAGGCGAGACTGATGATACATTTATAGCAGATCTTGCTGTTGGAAAAAATTGTGGTTTTTTAAAAACGGGATCAATATGCAGGGGTGAAAGAATAGTAAAATATAATCGTTTGGCAGAAATTGAAGATTATCTCGGAAAAAGCTCTATATACGGTTGAAGCGTAAATATATTGTCGGTGCCGTTTTAATTATACTATTGGTATATGTTTCTATTTCTGCAGTAAGAGCTCATATTGAACTTAAATCGTTGAAATCATGGAAGCTGAGTGTATCTAAGGAATTTGTTAAGAACAAGACTAAACTAAATAAAATGAAAATTATGTTGAAGCAGACTAAAAATAAAAAATATCTTATTGATCTTGCCCGTGAAAAGCTATATATGAAAAAACCGGATGAAACTATCATTCCGGTTCAATAATATTTTATGACATACTTTTATTTATGATACTGAGATTTGCTCCGTCACCCACAGGATTGCTGCATGTTGGCAATGTCAGAGTAGCTATAATCAACTATATCGAAGCGTTAAAACATGATGGTCAGCTGATATTAAGATTTGAAAACAGCGATCCTAAAAGATCGACAATAGAATATGAAAACCAAATACTTGATGATTTGACATGGCTTAATATAAAATTTGATCATATATATAGGCAATTAGATAGAATGGATATTTATAAAGCCATTGCCTCGGAACTATTAAAATCAGGCAGTGCGTATAGATGTTTTTGCAGTAAAGATAAATTGCAAGATGCCAAAAGAGATGCTATTAATAAAGGAATTGCATACCGTTATTCAGGCTGTTGCTCTAATATAGCAGATAAAGAGAGTAAACGAAGGGCAGAAACCGAACCTTATACTATAAGGCTAAAAAATGCGTCTAAGATAGTTGTGAAAGATGTTATCAGAGGAGATATAGAATTTGATCCTAAGGATATCGATGATTTTATTATCCTTAGAGAGGATGGCACGGCTACTTATAATTTTGCATGCTCTGTAGATGACATAGATATGAAAATTGATGAGGTAATTAGAGGCGAAGATCATATCACAAATACAGCCCGCCAGATAGCTGTCTTGAATGCTCTAAATAAAAAACTACCTAATTATATTCATCTTCCGACAATGTTAGATGTTGGCAGAAAGAAGATTTCAAAAAGAAAGGGCGGTTTTAGCATAAAAGATTTAAGGAAAAACGGCATATTGCCTGAAGCAATTATCTTATATCTTGCGTCTCTTGGAAGCGGCAAAAATTTTAATTACGAGAATCTGATATTGCAGTTTTCAATAAAGAAAATTTCAAAAAGTAATATAGTGTTTGATTACAATAAACTGCTCAGGATAAATGAAACTTTAATAAAGACAATCAGCGAAAAAAAGCTTATGAAGCATTTGAAGGAATTTGATGATAGAGCTTTTAGTGAAAATTGGATGAATTTTGTTGCCGTCTTTAGAAAAAATGCCGAAACCTTAAAAGAGTTAGATAGCTTAATTGATCGGTTTTTAAAATTTGTTCCTGAAAAAGCAGAGTATGCCGATAAAGATGTGCTCACCTCTTTTGTAAAAGCTTATAAAGAAAATGATTTTAGCTATTCTATCAGGAAAACATCAGAGCAAACTCTTAAGAAAGGAAAAGAGCTTTATCATCCCATTAGAATGGCTTTGACAGGAGATCAATCGGGACCGCCCCTGCTTGAGCTAATCGAAGTTTTTGGTAAACAAAAGAGCTTAGCAAGATTGGAATCTGCGATATAGGAGAAAAGCAGCAGCATAAGAGCTCAAAAGAATAAACAGAGCAGTCTCAGCAGCAGAGCTGTCTTACCGCCTCAGCGGGGGCAGACGACGCACAGGCAGCTTGATAAGAAGATCCCTCTCCCGATAGACAGAGACGACTACAGGGTAAATCTCCTTGATATAGAAGAACAAGACAGAGTAATATTGGGAATACACCAG
>VAPE01027474.1_pt1 | contig 13326 bp, 9 predicted proteins | sample 3393911 | NCBI WGS metagenome assembly VAPE01 (sample SAMN08290436, study PRJNA428436) | hydrothermal vent metagenome | isolation source: Deep-sea hydrothermal vent chimney | place: Atlantic Ocean: South-mid Altantic Ridge | reverse complement strand
ATGCTTTTGAATAATAAAAATCGCCGCCCCGACCCAGTCCTCACGGCTGATCCAGCTCATAATTTGCTTGCCATCGGCCAGCTGACCACCTACGCCGAACTTAAAAGGTAATAACAATTTACCAATCATCCCGCCCTCAGGATGCATCACTACCCCAGTGCGTACGATGGCAACAGGTACGCCGTAATCTGCCGCTTTGAGCGCAAGCTTCTCCCACTCATCACATAACTTGTGCGAAAAATCTATCTCGTAATCGCTACGCTCAGTCAATGGGGTATCGCCTTGGGTACCATACCAGCCAATAGCCGAACCACTTAGCATAAGCTTAGGTTTCACACGACTGCGAGCGATGAACTCAAGCAGCGACTCTGTTGGTTTTACTCGGCTTGCCATCAGTTGCTCTTTACGCTCATCGCTCCAGCGCGAATCGGCAATCCCCGCCCCTGCTAAATTTATAATCACATCGAAGCTTTTATCACTCGTTGCAAGCTCATCATAAGTCATCATGTTGACGTCAGCAGGGTGTTGCTGAGATTTATCGCGCGTCAGCCACGTGATCTTTATCTGCTCTTTTTTATTCTCATAGCGACTTACAATCTCTTTGCTAAACGCACTACCCAAGAACCCTGAGCCACCGCTGATTAAAATATTCATATCTCTATCCTTGTTGTGGACTTATTGCTTGTATTGTTCTGAGTCATCATTAACTCAAAAACTTTTTAATACTAGCGCCGAGTTTGAGCACCTTTTTGAGCATACTCGTTGGGAGTTTAAGCATCTCGGACGACCAAGTGGTTAATGTGTTTACGAAGTCTTGCGTGTCACTTATCCGCGTTCTAACTTCGCTGTTTTCATACTCAAACTCAGGACTATCCATCAAATCTTGTAAAAACTGTACGGTAGGTTCCAGCTCGCGCTTTTGGCGCTCAACGACGATGATACGTGCCAGCTCCCAAACATCGGTGTTGGTCGTGAAGTGATCCCGCCGGTCGCCCAAGATAGAGACTTTTTGGATTAGGTCCCAATTCTGTAGCTCTTTGATACTATTTGAGACATTAGAGCGCGCCACGCCTAGCGTCTCAGTGATCTCTTCGGCATTTAGTGGTTTACCGATGATATATAGCAGCGCATGTATCTGCGACATAGTGCGGTTCACGCCCCATTTAGGGCCCATCTCACCCCAGTGTAAGACGAATTTTTCGGTGACAGGATTAAGCTTCATATTGGCTCACACTTATTTATATTATTTTTTATTGATGCTTATCATTGATACTTGTAGTGCCTTAAAATATGTAACTCATAGCTTTTATTATCGAGAAATAAACAGCTTATAAGCCATACTGCGCTTTTCTTTTATTTCTGTCAAGACAGAAATCAGCAGATAAAACGTTATCTTTGTAGACTATAATTAACAACTCAGCTTATTTGGTAACTATAAAAAGAAAGATTTAGCGGATAATCTGGCCGCTACATGCGTCGCCGATTTGACTGGGTAACTGATAGCCTAAAGTCGCACCGCGTAGATAGCCCACTTGCTTGAGCAACTGGCTACTCTCACTTAAAAAATAGCTTTGAGCTTCAGCAAGCGTCAACGCCGGCGTCTGCCCTGACGGATTACAGCTCGTAGAGACAAGAAATCCATAGGGGTTATTTGCTGATACCAGCTGCGCACAAAGATTCTGTACTAAGGGGTGAGTGATGACGCGTACGGCGATGCTATCATGTGCACCTGTTATCCACTCCGGTATGGGAGTGGTAAGTGAGTCTGGGATGGGCAATAACCAAGTATGCGCTTGCTGCACAAGGACATCGGCACTAGGCTGCCAACTGGCAAGTACCGTCTGTCGCTGCTCGGGGCTGAGAGGGGCAAGTAGCGGCGCAATGCGCTCAATACTGTCGGTGACGACGATCATGCCTTTGTCTTGCGGGCGCTGCTTGATGGTTAATAGCTGCTGCACAGCGCTTTTATCGAATGGATCGCAGCCGATCCCCCAGACACTTTCGGTCGGATAGGCTAATAGCTGGCCTTGGTTTAGCCAATGGGCAGCTTGTACGACTGAATCAGTAACAAAAGGTGCAGAGGAAGACATAAACTAAACGCTCTAAATAAAAGTGTGCGTGTATTAATAACGATTAAGAAGTTAACAACGTCAAAAGAAGGTCAAAAACACATCTTATAACCGTAAATAGCGGCCACCTTGGACGTCGATAGCGCCGAGTAGCTCTAGCTCCATGAGCTGACTAATAAGCTGAGGCGCTGTCAGCTTCGAAGCTATCAACAAAGCATCTAAATCCTGTCCATGCCAGTCGAGCAGCCCATAAATGGATGACAGGTGCTCAGGCACTTTGATTGGTGAAGAGGTATGGGCTGGCATGCTATGAGTTGACGATGTCTTATCAGCCGCTGATTGCGGCGATGAACGGCGCGGTGTCGATGGTTTAGAGGGTGCAGTAAGTGATGATTGATTGGTTGAAAAATCAAGCTGGACGTTTACATCGCTTATTACCTGATCGGGATGATAAATCAGCGTTGCGCCTTCACGAATCAGATGATGACAGCCTTCAGCATTTTTATTATCGATGTGGCTTGGCAGCGCAAAGACTTGCTTGCCTTGTTCGGAGGTGAGTCTGGCAGTGATTAGCGAGCCACTCTTGATAGTAGCTTCGGTCACTATCGTCGCTAGACTTAGGCCAGCAACTAACCGATTGCGACGCGGAAAAGTGTGCTTATGGGGCTGAGTATGCGGCAATAGCTCGCTGATGATACAACCGCCTTGCTCGGTAATTTGACTAAATAGCTTATCGTGATGATTAGGATAGAAGACCTCAATTCCTGTACCCATCACGCCTACCGTACGCCCTTGATAGTCGCTATCGGTTTGCGCAAGCGCTCCTAAGTGTGCTTGTTTATCTACTCCCATAGCCAAACCGCTAGTGACGACATAGCCGGTTTGCGCTAGATACTGAGCAATATCAAATGTGGTTTTTTGGGCATGAGCGGTTGGCTTTCGGCTTCCTACTATAGCGATTTGTGCTTGCTGCAAGCGGTTGATATTACCTCGGCAGAACAGTAGCGGCGGCGGATCGTAAATCTGTAGTAGCTGGGCTGGAAACTCGCTTTGATCGGCAAAAATTAGCTGATACTGTCCAGCGGTAAGCGCTTGCTCAATCCTATCGATACTAGCGGATGTCTGCTCTTTATTTTTATGACGTGCTAAATGAGCGGCATGTATCCCTAATGCTTGCCAAGCCTCAAAGCCAGCTTCCCAAGCTTGCTGAGCACCGCCAAAAGCACTAAGTAGCTTATGATAGGCGGATAAGGAGGCATTCACCTCATACCACAGCGCTAATATTGCACACTGATTAGAATCTAAATGAGATGAAGGCGGTGGCGTCATAGTCGTCTAGCTCATACAAGAGAAGTGCTTGTGCAAATAAGAAACTGAATTTAACTACTGACCTTCGGCTTATAAACTAGCTAATTTGCCTTTATAAGTAAGGCGGTGGTAGTAATTGATCACCGACGTTCAGTGGCAGCTCTGAGCTCAGTACATAAGCATAACTGATGTCATCAAAGCTATTGAACACCATCACCATGCCGCTCTCTTCACTAGGCAGGCGTACAGCATTATCATTATCTAAAGTATCGCGTACTAGTGGGCCTTTTTGATAGACGGTCAATACATCGCCAGGCTTAGCGCCTTGGGCCGTACCTAAGTTAATAGCCACGACACTGCCGCGCGCCGCTGAGCTGATAGAGTCCATCACTCGTACAATCATACCGCCGCGGCTCACTTGCGCGGGCGCTGGATAAAACACTGGCGGAATAGAGTTATCTAGCTCAACGAATACTCTGTCACCTTCACGCACTTCTTTACCATAAGATTCGGACAACTGCAGACTACTGATACCGTTTTCAGCGACACTAGTAACTATGCCGCTCGCCACTTGCATGGTCTCTAAACCGATAACCTTTTGGGTTTTAGGTTCGACATAGCGTTCGCCTTCACGGTAGATACCATAGCGCTGACCTACGATAAGCGGTACGCCTTTGGCATAGACTTTATCGCCGCTCGCGGTAATCAAATTGCGGTTTTTGGAAGCTAAAATATAAGGAGTACTATTAAAATCCTCTGGTCGCACGATGGTATAGCGATCTAACCAGTGCTGAATAGAGCTCAAAGGAATCGCAGGGATACTATTGGCGACTGAGGTCACGACGACTTCTTGCTCCACCTTACCCATCAATTGCTTTTCAATACCAGCGCAGCCCTCACCGGTATCGATACCAACTAAGGTCTTGCCTTGAATAATACATAAAATAAGAATGTCATCAGGATAGATAAGGTTAGGGTTTTTGATTTGCTTATTGGTCGCCCAAATCTCTTTCCAGCGCCATGGGCTCTCCAAGTAACGTCCAGAGATGTCCCATAATGTATCGCCTTTTTTGACGATATAGCGGTTGGGAGCATCTGCCTTGATGGCAGGCGCAGGATTATTAGCGTGAGCCGTAGTCATCAGTAAAGCGCTACTAAACATAGTAGCAACGAGCATCTTTGTTATCGTTTTTAGACTGGTATTCATGCGATATCCACAAGGTATAATTAAATCACAGGCATAACTTTATTCAACTGTAGTCAAGCCTTCTTAAAGATATCTCAGAGGCTTACTGCCAACTTTTACGACAATTCAGTTTACAATGATATGCACCATAGCACAATACGCGACACAAACTTACAAAAACATAACTTTTATAGCTAAAACCTTATTACGTAGTTTCACGTGAAACTAAACAACTAGCCATTTGACGCAACATGCTGGCGAATTTGTTCAGCGACTAGTTCAGCTTTATTATCTAACACCGTTACATGCTGCTCTAAGTCCTCTAGACCTTCAGTATGCTTAGGACGAGCAATCTCTATCGGTCCAACCGCTTCAATAATAGTCTCAGCGAATTTCACAGGCAATGCCGTCTCGGCGCAGATAATCACTTCCCCTTCTTGCTGTAATTCTTTAGCGACTTTAATGCCGTCAGCGGTATGCGGATCGACCAGCTCTCCGTATTGCTCATATACCTCTTTGATCGTGTGCAGACGATCGGCATGAGTGGACTTGCCTGCCGCGAAGCCATAACGGTTGTTGACCTGTTCCATCACCTCAGACAAATCAAAACCTTGCCCTGATTTCACCCCTTCAAACAGCTCATGAACACGCGCGCTATCTTTTTCTAATAATAGATAAACAAAACGCTCAAAGTTGGAAGCTTTAGAGATGTCCATCGACGGACTTGAGGTGACGTAAGTTTTGTCCGTGGTGCGCGGCTGATACGCGCCTTGGTTAAAGAAGTCGTTGAGTACATCATTCTCGTTGGTCGCAACGATGAGACGTTCAATCGGTAGTCCCATCTCACGCGCAATGTGGCCGGCACAAATATTACCAAAGTTACCTGAGGGCACACTGAAGCTAACGGTCTCCTCATTGCTATCCGTCACTGCGAAATATGCTTTAAAGTAATAAACAATCTGCGCGAGTATCCGTCCCCAGTTGATCGAGTTGACCGTTCCTAGGTTATATTTTGCCTTAAACTCAGCGTCTTGTTGCAGCGCTTTGACGATATCTTGGCAATCATCAAACATACCTTTGATGGCGATATTGTGGATATTGTCGTCGGTTAAGCTATACATCTGCGCGCGCTGAAACTCGCTCATTTTGCCATGCGGCGATAGCATAAAGACTTCGATATTGTCTTTGCCGCGTAACGCGTATTCGGCTGCACTACCCGTATCACCGCTGGTCGCACCGATAATAGTAATACGCGCGTCCTGACGCTTAAGCACGTACTCAAAGGCATTACCCAAGAACTGCATCGCGACATCTTTAAACGCCAAAGTCGGACCGTTCGATAAGCCTAAAATATATAAGTTGTCTTCGAGCTTGCGGACAGGAACAATGTCATCAGAGCCAAATATATCAGCCGTATAAGTGCGATCAATAATGTCTTTTAGATCCGCATAAGGAATGTCCGTAGCAAAGCGCTGCATAATCGCTAGTGCTAGATCGGTATAGCTAAGATGACGCCACTCTTCTAACACATCGCTGGCAACTGTTGGATAATGCTCAGGCAGCATCAAACCACCGTCTGGCGCAAGCCCCATAAGGAGTACATCACTAAAATCCATCGGCTCAGTCTGACCACGGGTACTGATATATTTCATGTCTTATCCTGTCTTTAATTTATTAATTAAACTACTAATTCGCTAATGGCTTTTGTAGGCTGACGCAAATCACGATTATCTATCTGTAATTTAAAGCACGTTTACTTAGCTATTTTTTGCAACAACGCATAATAAAAACCATCTCCGCCTGTGCTATCTATCGGCAAGCACTGACGGCCGATGTCCTGCTCAACGCCCCAATTGCTGTCATCGGTAAACTCGATAGCTGTCGCATCGTTATTTTTGCTTAAAAAATCCTGCATTTGTAGCGTGTTTTCTTGCTTCAATATAGAGCAAGTCACATAAAGTAAATAACCACCGACTTTGAGCTGTGGCCACAGATTGTGCAAAATATCTGCCTGCAAGGCAGCAGTTTGTTCGATATCTTCTTCACTACGCAAAATACTGATATCAGGATGGCGACGGATAACCCCAGTCGCAGTGCACGGCGCGTCTAAAAGAATAGCGTCAAACACTGCTAACTTATCAGAGCCCTTTTCAGCCAATTGCCAACGCGTCGCATCCGCACAGACAATATCTAGATCGATACTATTATTGGCTTGCTCAAGATTTAAGCGCTGCAAGTTATCGTGAATGCGCTCTATACGCGGTGCTTCATTATCAATAGCGACTAGCTTGATATTAGCATCGTCAGCCTTATCTTGTTTCACATGAAACAATGCTGACCCATCTTCACTATTTAATAGCTCAAGCCAGTGGGCCAGCTTACCACCGGGAGCGGCGCAAGCATCTAATAGCGTAAGCTTAGACATCGCCCTGTCCTCGCCTACACTCGCCTCAGTAGCTTCTTTATGCACAAGCGCTTGCTGGATAATAGGCGCGGCTAGCTGGGCGTATAGATCTTGAATACTCAAGCCGCCTTCAGCAAAACTAGGTAAGCCGCTGACTGCTCTGCTCTGCTCTAAGCGCAGCGCTTGATGATCAATGACTTTGTTTACTCTATCCTTATTATCAGTAGCTTGTGATAGTGACAGACCTGTTTTAACCTCAACCCATTCAGCGCTGATATCGGCTTGCTGTAGCGTTTTTTGGTAGTCACTTACTGAAGCATCAACCGTATTTACTCGCAAGAACATCGGCGCAGGCTGGCGTAGACCTCGCATCAGCTCATCGTAATGCTCAGACCAATCTTGCTTAAGCTGATAGGCGAGCCAGTTTGGCAGGCTGTGTTTTTTATTACATTTTTTACGGAACTTGCTCGGGTTCTTAGCGACTTTGCGCAAGATAGCATTGGTCAGGCCGCTTGCGTGCGCAAACTCAATCTCCTTAACCGATTCAACCGTTTCATGGATAGCGGCATGATCAGCGACTTCTAGATACAGCAGCTGCGTCAGCCCCACTAGGATAGTCGTACGCACCTCGATCTCATCGATAGGATTATCCGCTAGGCTATCGAGCAGACGCTCAAGCGCAAACCACTGGCGCAAAGTGGTCAATAGTAGTGCATGGGCAAAGCCTTTATCGCCTTCGTGCAAGCTGTTCAGTAGAGGGTCGAGTACGCTTGAGAGTGACTGACCGTTTTGGATGGCAAGTAAGGTACGAATGACACGTACGCGCACGCTGCCGACCATTTTTAGATTACTTGAAGGTTTGGGAGTTTTACTATTAGGGTTAGACGCTGTTGACGGTTGTCTCATTAAGTTTTATTTCCTTGACGTTTGATTAGTAGCGTCATATTTGGCTAGAGTTTGCCGATCTTTGTTATTGACTAGCTGTTATTACTGTTCAGCTGTTATCACTGATCAGGATTGGCGGTGAATCGATCACCATCGTCTAATTGATTGCCATGGCAGACTTGCTCGGCGCTGACAGGCTTGCTACCGGCAAACTGTAGCTGAGTAATCGCTAGAGTCCCTGCTTGTGTTTGATCATCCTGTTTTCCACAAGCGACTAAGATAGCCTTGCGGCCGACACTAATGACAGTACCAGCAGGTTTATCTGTAGGCTGCGTCTCATTGACAGGCAAACTGGCTAGAATCTTGACTCGCTGACCCTGCAAAAAGGTATAAGTACCTGGCCAAGGATTTAACCCGCGTATCTGCCGCTCAATAGTCGCCGCCGACTGCGCCCAATCAATCTCACCTTCCGACTTGACTAATTTTTCGGCATAATTGGCCTCGGCATCATTTTGCTTGATGGCTTTAGCCTGATAACTCTCTAAGTCTTGCATGACGGTGATGATCGCCTGAGCGCCTAAGTCTGCCAACTTATCGTGTAAGCTTGCCGCGCTATCGTCTTCAGTAATCTCAGTGCTCACTTTATAGAGCATATCACCGGTATCAAGTCCCTTGTCCATCTGCATAATGGTAATGCCTGTCTCTTCATCCCCAGCGAGTAGCGCGCGATGAATGGGCGCAGCCCCGCGCCATCGTGGCAGCAATGACGCATGAATATTTAAGCAGCCTAAAGCCGGCGTCTTTAACACACCAATCGGTAAAATAAGTCCATAGGCGGCGACAATCATTACATCAGGCTGGTAGGTACGCAGGGTTTGCCGAGCGGCCATGCCCTCGGCGCTAGACTTCTTGAAAGTAGCAGGCTGCTCAACTACGATATCGTTATCTATAGCCACTTGCTTGACTGCCGAAGTACTGAGTTTTTGACCGCGTCCTGCTTTGCGATCGGGCTGAGTATAGACCGCAACAATCTCTATACCTAGCGACTCTTGCTGTGCAATAAGTGCCTGTAGGCTAGTCGCTGCAAATTCAGGGGTGCCAGCAAACACCACACGTCTTTTAGCTGTAGAGAGTGGTAAACCAGTATCAGTATCAATATCAGCGTCATTCATCAATGTATCGTCAGTAGCAGTCATTCTTTTCCTTATAATTCTTATAGCTTTTGCCAGTACTAAGCCCTAACTATCGGCTACTGGTAAACATGATATTATAGTTTGTCATATTATAAGTGAGTTTGAGGGCTTGTGCCATGTCTGTTAGCAAGGGACTAAGCACCTTGAGCGTCATGTTGATGATTAAGATGAGGTTATCTACAAATTTCTTGCTATTATAATAGTGGTCTTAGCATAGCAGATAATAACCCTAAGGTTTTAACGCAAAAAACATGCTGCAAATTTGTAGCCCGCTCTAACTCTCAGACTCTAGTGATCACTGTATCCGCTTGCCTTTCTTTGCAAGCATAGGATTATAATCTTATGCAACGTTTTCAGTCTCTAAAACGCCTACTGCTCTTTTATACTTTGACCTTAGTGATCCTATTGTCTTCGTATTATGCAGCGCTTTATATGGAGCTTAGGCATCATAGCGAGAGACGTAGTCTGGATATTTTTAATAATTTGCAGTATGACGTGACTGAACATGCAGCGATAACCAATGACGATGTCGAAAACATACTAAAAAAGCCTTATTTCCAAGACATCAGTTATCAGCTGATTTTTATGCTGCCCTCAGGTCAGACATATATCTATAATCACACGCGCCCAAATGAGACTGCGCTTGTTGCTGTTAGTTTTCCAGCGACTACCTCCAATGCAAAAAACTTGTATCAACTAGACAACCAAACGCTCAGAGCGGATATTAGCCTTAAAGGAGGGTATCAGCTCTACCTTGTTTTGCGCCATCATATACCGGATGTCAACTGGACATCTTACCGCTATTGGCTACCGTTGATAGCCGCTCTTGTACTTTTTATAATAGCGCTACTTTATGTGCTTCGCCGTCAAGCGAACTGGCAGCAGCTGCTACTTTATACTGACACTCTAAGTGAGGATGCTAAGGAAGCCTATACCCCAGCACCTTTTCCATTAGAGAAGACTACCTCTGAATTTTTACGCTTAGGGCATGCGCTTAGCCGTATTAAGTATCAGCTGCATCATGACCATCGGCGCATCAACACCCTAAGACACCGCTTGGAGCGTTTGGTGGATGGCGCGCCGCTACCTATGCTGACGATCACCCGGCAAGGACAAATCAGTTTTTTTAACCCACGTTTTGAGCAGGTTTTTGCTACCGTTTTTCAAAGTGAAGTCAGTTATAGTTTAAGCGACTTTTTGACAGGTAGTGACAAAGCCACGCAGCAACTATTATTAGATCTTAGTGCTGAGCGCGTCACGCGTACACTACTGGTTTATGGTCTAGAGAACAACCAGCCTTATCAGCTGCATCTCTCTCCTTGGTTCGGCGCGCATGGTCAAGTTCGCGGATTTACGGCGCTGCTGAATAATGTTAATTCCTTTGTCAAGAAATGCGAAGATCTACGTCTAAAAAATCACACCCTTGAGAGTCAAGCCAAATCATCTACTGAGCTTAGATCTGTCATCGGCCATGAGCTACGTACACCGCTAAACGCTATTATCAGTACATTAGACATGGTAGACAAGGACAGTTTGACCACCGCGCAGCGCGAGACTTTAGCCATTCTCACTCAGTCTAGTCACTCTATGCTGACTATGCTGAATGATATGCTCGATATGGCCAAGATAGAGGCCGGAAAAGTAGATATCCTCAACGAATCTACTGATATCTTTAAGCTTGGACAGCAGGTTAGCGATCTGATGATAGGCAACAGCCGTCGTCGAGATATCGATATGTTGTACTATTTTGAGCCTCATTGTCCTCGCTATATCACGACCGATGGCCAGCGCCTATGCCAGATACTATTGAACCTTATGGACAATGCCGTTAAGTTTACCGATAGTGGCTATGTGGCACTCATTGTAGAAGCGGTAATGACGCAAGAAGTGGCTGAGCTTGACCCAGCCCCGTTGAATAAGCTCAGCACCGCAAACGCTGCTATCAGCGCGCCAGACTCCGCGTCTAAAACGTCTACGTCTAACGCTTTGACTCATACTCAAGATAGTACTCGCGTTAGTACTCAGGATAGCGATTGTGGGTGGATTCGTTTTAGGGTTAAAGATACGGGCATCGGCATGACAGCGACGGAGCAGCAGCAATTATTCGCCTATTTTAATCAAGCCAATCCCCAGATCACAAAAACGTTTGGTGGTACTGGGCTAGGTTTGGCTATCTCAAAAAGCTTTGCGCAGCTGCTTGGTGGTTTCATTGATGTTGAGAGCGCAGCGGCATGCGGCAGTACTTTTGATCTGTATATCCCTTGCCACGCGCCTATCTATCAGCCGGTCTATCATTTTCATCATAGCCTGCTTAGCATTCATCTAATCGCAGTTGTCGATCAAGCGCTACGCGAGACTTACTTGCAGCGTATCGGCGATTATTTGTCGATGACTATCAGTGTTTATAACGAATTAAATACAGCAACGCTAGCTCATCTAGAGCAGGAGCTTACGCCCAGTGAGCCAAGCTTGACGCCTATACTCTTGTTAGATTATGAGTTTTATGAAGAATATAATGCTACGCGACGCTCCTCTTCAAAGACAATCGAGGATATACCTGGCGACGATCGCTCAGACACTGACCCTGATGATGCACTGCCTGATGCCTTATCTGAAGCATCGTCTGATACTAACAATGCCCTAGATGCAATCATTAATAATAGCACTGCAACAAAGATTCTGCTAAGTAGGAAGCCTGAGCGCGGCATACCTGCAGCGTTGCTAGAAAAGTTTGATGGCTTCTTAGACAAACCTATCAATATTACCTTAATGCTCTCTGAGCTGGTACGCTTGTCTCAGTCTCAGTCTCAGTCAGCAGCGCCGCAAATATCAGAGCTAGCGCCAACAGGATTACAAACAGAAAAAACAAATTCTGCCAGTGAAAACCTAGCAACTAAAGACCAACAAGCTAACGCTGAAATGGTTAAACAAACACTTGCTGAAACGAAGGCTACTACCCCGCTGATACTAGTCGTAGAAGACAATCCAATCAATCAAAAAGTCACTTGCAAGCTTTTATCTAAGCTCAACTATCGCAGTGTGGTTGCAGAAAACGGTGAGCAGGCACTCGCTTTATTAAAGACGCATCGTCAAGAGGTTGCGCTTATTTTGATGGACTGCCGTATGCCGGTGATGGATGGATTAGAAGCGACGCAAGCTATCAGAGATGCAGGCGATGATATTGCTATTATCGCCTTAACTGCTAATGACAGCGCCGAGGATAGAGTGAACTGCCAACAAGTAGGCATGAACGAGTTTTTGACTAAGCCGGTGCAAAGAGACAAACTCCAAGACGTACTGCAACGATTTATTTCATAAAGCCATTATCTGCCAAAAAAGCCTCAGTGATATCCGTTTGCGGGTTAGAGATAGTATTCGCTGAGCGGTTGTCTTTGTTTATTAAGCGCTCTAGATAGCGTGCCACGATATCGACCTCGATGTTTACTTTATTCCCTAACAGCCAATGTTTGCCAATATTTGTCACTTGTGCGGTATGCGGAATGATGTTTAAACTGACGATATTATCGCGGACTAAATTAGTGGTTAAGCTAATACCATCTACCGTAATTGAGCCTTTGGTTGCCGTATAATGCGCCAGCTCCTTTGGAATCTCGATCTCAATGTAGATGGAGCGCGCGTCCTTTTCTACTTTATTAATGACGCCAACACCATCCACGTGCCCTGCGACAATATGACCACCGAACCGTGTTGTCGGCAGCATAGCCTTTTCTAGATTGACAATATGACCGGGTTTTAGGGACTCTAATGCGGTGCGAGCGATAGTTTCACGTGAAACATCTACCGAATAATAATTACTGCCCATAGCGACTACTGTCAGACAAATGCCGTTCGAAGCTATAGAATCGCCTAATTTCACATCACTGAAGTCTAAGTCATCAGACTCTATAGTCAGGCGAATGTCACCACCTACAGGTTGCATAGATTTGACATGACCAACACTTTCGATAATTCCTGTAAACATATGACCCTCTTTCTCTATAAGTTTATGGTATTAGGGCGTGTTGAATATTCAACCATGGCACTGACAGAGACTATTTTTTTAGGCGATTTGCAGATAAAAATGGTAAGTTTAGTCATTCTAAGCGTCTATTTTTATCAATAAAGCGGCAAAAAATAGTCCTGTCCCTATTGTTGTCGTAAGGGCTGAGGCTAAAATCGTCCTAGTCGTTGCGAAAATCTAGCCAATGCAATAAGCATTACCTGCAATTTTCACTTAGACTAGAACTATTTTAGCGATCAGCAGTGCGCATTTGTGAATGT
>VAPE01019751.1_pt1 | contig 13360 bp, 15 predicted proteins | sample 3393911 | NCBI WGS metagenome assembly VAPE01 (sample SAMN08290436, study PRJNA428436) | hydrothermal vent metagenome | isolation source: Deep-sea hydrothermal vent chimney | place: Atlantic Ocean: South-mid Altantic Ridge | reverse complement strand
TTCCCATCTCAGTTCAGGCTTCCCTGAAGCAGCTCCCTTGCATGTTCAAGAGAGGTTTCCGTAATGGTACCGCTCATCATCCTTGCTATCTCTTCCGTCCGCGATTCATCTTTTAGCTGAATCACCTCCACTTTAACCGCCCCTTTAACCGTTTCCTTATGAACGTAAAGGTGATGATCCGCCTTTGAGGCTATCTGGGGGAGATGAGTGATACACAGCACCTGGTGATTCCCTGAGATGCCCTTTAATTTTCTTGCAACGGCATCGGCGGTTTTGCCCCCGACGCCTGAATCTATCTCGTCAAACACGAGTATGTTTCTTCTGTCGATTTCTGCAAAGGCGCTCTTGAGGGCAAGCATGACCCTGGACAACTCTCCTCCCGATGCTATCTTATGGAGGGGTCTCGGAGGCTCCCCCGGGTTTGCAGAGAAGAGGAACTCAACCTTGTCCTTACCTGTCGATGAGAGTTCCACCTGTGTGATCATTACCCCGAAGTCCGGGTTTTTAATGGCAAGCTCCGACAGCATTTTTTTTATTATCCCTTCTACCCTTTCAGCGGTATCTTTTCTCTTTGTGCTCAAAGTGGTGGTCATTTCCTCAAGCTCTTTCAGTATCTCTTTGCTTTCATCTCCGGTTTCCACGTATTTCCCACTTATCTCTTCCAGTTCACTCAGCTCATATTCAGCCGCTCTGAGATGACCGAGTATACCCTCAACCCCTTCTCCATACCTTCTCTCGAGCTTCTCTATGGCATCGAGCCTTGTCTCAACCTCTTCAATCCGGTAGGGGTCACACTCGTAACGCTCCTTGAACTCACGGAGGGTATGAGCGGACTCGTCGATAATGGCCTCTCCATCCTTCAGGAGTCTGAGTATGTCTCCGGCGGAAGCATCGATACCGCTGAGTTCGTCGATTGATTTTATTACTTCCGACAGTTTTTCGATAACCGAACCCTGTTCCGCCTTCAGCATGTTATAGGATACTTCGCTCAGGTGTTTTAGTTTGCCGAGGTTTGAAAGTATGGCCCTTTCTTCCATAAGCAGTCTTTTTTCGTCGGGTTTTAATGAAGCGGTCTTTATTTCATTGATCTGGTACTTCAGCATGTCAATCCGCTGCTCCCTCTCCCTTTCACCGTTCTTGATATCACTGAGCCTGCCGGAGAGTTCATTGTATTCGGCATACAACTTACCTACCGCTTCAGTGAGTGGTGTCAGACCGCCAAAGGCATCGAGGATCTTTCTCTGTTCCATAACAGAGAGGAGGCTCTGATGTTCGTGCTGTCCGTGGAGGTCTATCAGTTCCTGACCGAACCTGGAGAGCGTCTGCACAGTGACAGGTCTGTCGTTGATATAGGCCCTGCTTTTACCGTTTTTGTTAATGACTCTCCTGACGATGGCTGCGCCGTCCACGGGGATGTTCATTGACTTAAGTGTTGCACTGCCGTCAATCTCGAAAAAGGCATCGAGTGATGCTTCGTTCTTTCCGGACCTTACAAATTCAGAACTTGAGCGTCCACCTGTAAGAAGCTCGATTGCATTGATTATTATCGACTTTCCCGCGCCGGTTTCACCTGTAATAACATTAAGGCCTTCTCCAAACTGGATATCGATGCCTTCAACAATTGCAAAATTTCTTATGCGCATTTCCCTTAGCATGGGGTATGCTCTTCGATTTTTGCTGATTGGTTTCTGCTGCGGAAACTCTGAATCTTCACCCCTGTAATAAATTCATGGCAGGTGCCCGGCATTCAGGTTTCACAACAAGACTAACTATAATATAACAACCAGCGGTGCAGGGGCAATCCTGTATCGTACCTTAACAAAACGCAAGATAAAAGTTAGAAGGGCAGGTTCAGAGAGGAGAGGGGGGCAAAACTCATGCGGTGTATCGGGCAGGGGCCGTGATCCTCTATCATCTTCAGATGCTCACGGGTGGCATAGCCCTTGTGTCTTCCAAAGCCGTACTGGGGATAGAGGGTATGGAAGTGCTCCATCAGCCTGTCCCTTGTTACCTTTGCAACGATAGATGCGGCAGCGACTGAGGCGCTGACATCTTCCGCCCGCGGCATGGATATCTGTTTTATATGGAGGGGAAGTTTCATGGCATCGATAACAAGCGTATGAGGCCTGATGCGGAGGTCTTCTACGGCCATGCACATGGCGTGCTGCGTAGCCCTGTATATGTTGAGCCTGTCAATGTCCCGGGGCTCAATAACCCCGATTCCCAGATCTGCGGATACGGAAAGAACTTCCCAGAAGAGGGCCTCCCTCTTTTTGGGTGAGACTTTCTTGGAATCCTTCAGACCATCTATTTTTATGCCTGACGGGAGCACAACGGCAGCGGCTACAACCGGACCTGCGAGGGGGCCGCGCCCTGCCTCGTCAATACCGGCGATGACAGGACTGCCGTCCGTCCTGAGTGCCTCGTCGTATTCAAAGGGGTCTGAGTTCACCGGGTATTAAGCGGGTTTTTTTGAGAATTATTATGATTACAAAGTGAAGCTCCCCGACTAAAGGTCGGGGATGAAAGCCGGCATCCTCGTGATCCGGATGGTAATGCACAGGGCCGTGCAGGCTCATTTATACCGTTTCTTTCCGGTTTTGTTTGCCTGCCGATCTCCCCGGATCCCGGTTATCTCCTGTTAAAGGTGTCCTTCTCCTTGATCTTTGCAGCCTTTCCTTTTTTATCTCTCAGGTAATAGAGTTTTGCCCTTCTGACATCTCCCTTCCTGACGACCTCAAGCTTTTCGATTACAGGTGAATGGACGGGAAAGATTCTCTCAACGCCTACACCATATGAGACCTTTCTCACCATGAAGGTCTCCTTGATACCGCTTCCCTTGCGGGCAATTACATACCCTTCAAAGGGCTGTATCCTCTCCTTGTCACCTTCTATAACCCGCACATAGACACGTACGGTATCACCGATATCGAAGTGGGTGATGTCCTTCTTAAAGCCCTCTTCAACCGCCCTTATAAGATTCATCTTGTTCCTCCTTGATCTCTTTTAAAAGTGTTTTGTCTTCATTGCTCAGTCTGACCCTTACAAGAAGATCAGGCCTTTTTGAGAGTGTCAGCCTCAGGGCCTCTTTTCTCCTCCATCTTCTTACCTTTTCATGATCCCCGCTGAGGAGAACCCCGGGAACCTCCATCCCCCTGAATACCGGTGGCCTTGTGTATTGAGGGTATTCAAGCAGTCCGTCCGAGAAAGACTCCTCATCAGGTGAGGTTTCATCCCCGAGTACACCCGGTAACAACCGGGCAATAGCGTCTATTATAACCAAAGAGGGCAGTTCTCCGCCAGTCAGGACATAATCACCTATCGAAAGCTCTTCATCTATGAGGTCCTTTATCCTTTCATCCACCCCTTCATACCTGCCGGCGATCATGAGGAGACGTTCACCCCTCAGGGCGTACTCTCTTGCAATCTTCTGGGTGAATATCCTGCCCCCCGGTGATAGAAGTATGATGCGTCTCTCCTTGTTGTCCTTCCTGATGTGCTCGATCGTGTTGAATATGGGGTCGGGTTTTAAGACCATGCCGGCGCCGCCGCCATAAGGATAGTCATCTACCTTGTGGTGCCTGTCCACGGTAAAATCTCTTATATTGTAGATATCGACCTCGATTATCCCCCTCTGCAGTGCCCTCTTAATGATGCTTTCAGAGATGTAGGCCCTGATTATTTCGGGGAAAATGGTAAGAACCTCAAATGTCATTCCGGCATTCATTCAAGCAGCCCCTCGACAGGTTCGATAATAATCCGGTTTTTTTTCAGGTCTATCTCCCTGATTACCTCTTCAATTGCCGGGATCAGGTATTCGGAGATATCCCTGTTTGAGGGAGAGCCCCCTGTTTTCCGTCCGGCTTTCTTTACAACATACACATCATTGCTGCCCGTCTCGATGATATCCGTGACCCTCCCTATTAGTGACCCATCCGTTGTGAAGACATCGAGGCCGATAATCTGGTAGAAGTAATACTCGCCTTCCTCCAGGGGGGGGCTTTCTTCAGCGGGGATGAGTAGATCCAGACCTTTCAGAGTATTAACTGCATCCCTGTCGTTAAATTCAGTGAACTTTATGATAATGTTTTTTCCGTGGGGAGCAAAATACTCAATATGTATCTCTACAGGGATGTTATGCTTCAGTAAGTAAATCTTTTTCAGTAAGTTGAATCTTTCAACTGAGTAAGTAAGGGGTCGAACCGTCAGTTCTCCGGTCAATCCGTGAGGTCTTATGATTCGGCCGATGGTTATAAGTGATGACATTCTATCCGGGAGTGTTTTGAGGTTTCAGGTAAGACCTGGAAGGGAAAGGTCCCTTCCAGGTATATAATAATTTAGTAGGGATTATTCAAGAATTTCAAGGACGCAGCGCTTACCGATCTTTGTTCCTGCTGCGGAAAGGATTGTCCTCATGGCGCGTGCCGTTTTGCCCTGCTTGCCGATTACCTTTCCGAGATCACTCTGGGCCACTTTCAGCTCGAATACCGTTGTCTTTTCACCGTCAACCTCCTGTACGGAAACCTCTTCTGGTCGGTCAACCAGAGCCTTAGCCATCCTCTCCACCAAATCTTTCATCTCTCCACCTCCATGCGGTTTATTCGGCTGTCCCGAGGCCAGCCCGTTGAAATAGATGTTTGACGGAATCAGTGGGTTGAGCACCAACCTGTAGCCAGCGTTTTGCCTTTTCAGAATCAACCTTTATATCCGAAGGCTCTTTCATAGGGTCATAGTAACCTATAATCTCGATAAAGGGACCGTCCCTTCTTGACCTTGAATCAGCTACAACGATTCTGTAAAAGGGTCTCTTGTGTGCCCCCATTCTCGTTAGACGTATCTTAACCAACGACTCACCTCCTTGCTGAATTTGTAATTTAGTCGAATAGCATTTTAATATAATATCAATCAGAAAGTAAAGGCTAAAAGGGGAGGAATTTAGGTAATCCTCTGGACTTGCCCCTTTTGCCCTTAAACAGCTTCAGCATCCTTTTCATCTCTTTATACTGCTTGAGAAGTCTGTTAACTTCCGTTGTGGTTGTCCCGCTGCCGCGGGCAATTCTGCGCTTTCTGCTTCCATTCAGCACCTGGGGGTGTCTTCTTTCTTTTGGTGTCATGGAATTGATTATCGCCTCTATCCTGGAAAACTCCCTGTCATCTATCTGAACCCCCTTCAACTGCTTTCCCATTCCGGGTATCATGGAGAGTATGTTCTCCAGGGGGCCCATGGAACGGATCTTTTTGAGATGTTCCTTGAGATCTTCCAGCGTGAATGACTCCTCAAGTATCTTGCTCTGTAATAGCTCTGCGTCCTTCTGTGAAACCGTTTCCTGTGCCTTTTCTATCAGGGACAGGACATCACCCATTCCGAGGATCCTCGATGCTATCCTGTCAGGATGGAAGGACTCGATCATATCTATCTTTTCACCTGTACCGATAAACTTGATCGGTTTGCCGGTGACGTGTCTGATTGAGAGCGCCGCTCCACCCCTGGCATCACCATCCATTTTGGTGAGGATTATCCCGTCTATGCCGATCTGTTCGTCAAAACTCCCGGCTATGTTTACTGCATCCTGTCCGGTCATTGCATCGGCAACAAAGAGAACCTCATGAGGTGATACGGCTGTCCTGATATTCCGGAGCTGGCTCATTAATTCATTGTCAATGTGCAGGCGGCCTGCCGTGTCGACTATCAGAACGTCCCTTGCATCCAGCCGGGATTGTTTCAAGGCGTTACTGCAGAGCTTTTCAGGGTCTTTTTCCTCTTTTGAGCTGAAGACCGGAACGTCTATCTGGGAGCCAAGGGTGACCAGTTGTTCAATTGCCGCAGGCCTTTGTAGGTCGGCAGCTACAAGCATAGGCCTCCGGCCCTGTTTTTTGAAATGGCTTGCAAGCTTTGCCGAGGTAGTTGTCTTGCCGGAGCCGTGGAGGCCGACCATCATTATGACGGTCGGGGGGTTAGGGGCAAGCTGTATCTTCTCGCTGCTCCCACCAAGGAGGGAAATCAACTCCTCATGAACAACCTTTACTACCTGTTGTCCGGGGGTAAGGCTCTCAAGGACCTCCCTGCCCACTGCCTTTTCTCTGACACGGGCGATAAAATCCTTGACAACCCTGAAGTTTACATCCGCCTCAAGCAGGGATAGCCTTATCTCTCTCAGGACCAAATCAATGTCCTCTTCCTTGAGATAACCCCTGCTTTTGAGTTTCTTAAGGATTCCGTCTAATCTCTCGCTCAGTGAATCAAACATGACTGCCGGAGGGAAAATGCCGGATCTTTTTGATTATCAAAGTAATGATTCCACCTGCCTCGTCAGTTCCGAGCCCATGCCCGGCATAAATCCTTCATATTTTTTCGTAATCCTGTGATTTCGGTCGAGAAGGAATATGGCGGGTATGCTGCCGATTCCGTAAGACCTGCTTACCGCGCCGTTGTCGGTAACAATGGTATACGAGATATTATACCTCTGAACAAAGGCCCGGACACGCTCCTTGGCATCGCCGCCTTCATCCATATTTACTCCTATAAGGACAAAGTCCTTGTCAAGGAATTCTTTAGAGAGCGCCTCCATCTCCGGTACGGATTTCCTGCACGGCGGGCACCATGTAGCCCAGAACTCGAGCAGAACCACCTTGTTCCTGTAGTCGGAAAGGCTCACGCTCCTTCCCTGAATATCATCCAGTGAAAAGGATGGGGCTTCCCGGCCTACTTTTGCAGGTCCGGAGACTCCGGCTTTACAGGACAGGAGTATCAACAGTAACGCCATGGACAGTACGGGTGTTCTAACCTTCAAGCGCTCCTCCTGCCTTAGTTGGTTTTCTCTCAACCAAGAAACTGATCAATCTTAACCTTAAGTTGCGGTTTTGGAACAGCACCGACTATCTGGTCAAGCTTTTCACCGTCTTTGAATAACATCAGTGTCGGAATTCCCATTATCTTGTATCTGCTTGCGATATCGGGGTTTTCGTCGGTGTTGAGTTTGCATACCTTGAGTTTGCCGGAGTATTCTTTTGCAATCTCCTCAACCGTTGGAGCTATCATTCTGCATGGTCCGCACCATACGGCCCAGAAATCCACAAGAACCAGTTCTGAAGCCTTCAGTACCTCCTGATCCCATGTTGAGGTGCTTACTTCCATAATCCCTTCAGCCATTTTAACCTCCCAAAGATAATTTAGTTATCGGTCTTCAATCCCGGAGTTATAAAGGATTTTATATGAAACAATTGAGTGTATCGAGTGTATTGTGAATAGGATTTTATTATATTTGCTACAGGAGGAAATTGTCAAATATCGGGGGCTATCTTTTTGATGGTATCTTCCAGTTCCTTCAGCTTGAAGGGTTTTTTAAGGGTATATATGCCTTTCCCCTTCAGATCCTTTGAGATTTCAGAGGTTATGTATGCTGAGCAGACAACCACTCTTGTTTTTTGGGGCTTTTCACACAGTTTATCAACGAGTATTGCGCCATTTCCCCCAGGCATTTTGAGGTCTGTGAAGATGATATCAAAGGTCTCATGTTCAATCAGATTCATTGCATCGTGGATATTTGAGACGGTGCTTACCTCGATTCCCTTACGTTTAAGCGCCCTTTCCATGAACCATCTTACAAGCTGTTCATCATCCACAATCATGACCTTCATGTGGTCGCCCCCTCAAATACACTCTTAAGGATGCTGTTATAAAATTGCATATTCAGACGGTTCCCCTTACATAAACTAATAGAAACATGCAAGTTTTATGCTAACGAGTTCATATTGTAAGGCATGTAGCCCGGTATAACTGCCATCCGGAATCCGGTTCAGGATATAATACCATGGAACTTAACCATTTGTATCGCAACCGGATGTCTATGTCTTCAATAACTGTCCTTTTCAAAGAGATCGAATTTCTGCATCCTGTACCTCAAGGCATCCCTGGAGAGCTTGAGGAGCTTTGCCGCCCTGGTCTGATTACCCTTTGTTAGTTCGAGAGCGCTTTTAATGAGTTTCTTCTCAACTTCCACAAGATCAAGTCCTCCGGGAGGGATGTCAATGTCAAAATTCTCCATGTTAACCCGCTGGATTACCTCTTGCGATGTGATCTCCAGCGGTAGGTGCTCGGGTTTGATGTACTCATCATTTTCAAGTATCATTACCCTCTCGATAACATTCTTAAGCTCCCTTACATTCCCCGGCCATGGGTATTCAAGGAAGAGCTTCCCGGTCTCTTTGGTTATCCCCTTGAGGTTTTTTCGGAATTCCCGGTTAAACTCATTGATGAAGTAGCTTGTCAGCGCAAGCACGTCATCCTTTCGTACCCTGAGGGGGGGGAGCAGGATGGGGATTACCTTGAGTCTGAAAAAGAGATCTTCTCGGAAGTTCCCTTTTTTTACCTCTTCCGTGAGGTCTTTGTTTGTGGCAGCAATAACTCTGACATCCACATTTACATCCTTCACACCCCCGAGTCTCTTGAACGTCTTGCTCTCAATGACCTTGAGGAGCTTTGCCTGTGTGTTCAGTCTCATATCGCCTATTTCATCAAGAAAGATACTGCCACCGTCTGAGAGTTCGAATAACCCCTTCTTCTGGGCCTTGGCATCCGTGAACGCCCCTTTTTCAAAGCCGAAGAGTTCACTTTCGATCAGTGATTCCGGCATGGCGGTACAGTTAACCTCCATAAAGGGCATGTCGGCTCTCTTGCTCTGAAAATGTATTACCCTGGCCACAAGGTCCTTTCCTGTGCCGCTTTCTCCCTGGATGAGTACCGTGGACGCATCGCTTTGTGCCACTTTCTGGATGATCTGGAATATCTTCTTTATCTCATCGGATTGACCGATGATACTGTTAAATCCATACTGCTGTGATAGTTTGTTTTTGAGCTGAGTCACTTCTTTTCTTAAGGACACGGTCTCCAGCGCCTTTTTGACGACTATGTTGAGCTTATCCAGGTTGAAGGGTTTTTCGATGAAATCATAGGCCCCGGACTTGATGGCCTTGACAGCGGTCTGAACATCTCCATAGGCGGTGATCATTATCACGATAGCATCTCTGTCGATCTCTTTGAAGCCTTCAATAAGGTTAAGCCCCGAGACGTCCGGAAGGTGGATATCAAGCAGCACGATATCAGGCCGTTCCTCTTTGAAAACCTCAAGCCCCTCCATCCCCTTTTCAGTCGAGATGACCTCGTACCCCTCTTTCAGGAAGTTCTGCTGAAGAGACCACCTGAGGAGCTTCTCGTCGTCTATTATCAGAATTGTCGCCTTTTGCAAGTGACCTCCTTACAATGCAAATTTTCCTTACATCGGCAAGCTCCGACCCTTGGTCGGGGAGCTTGGCTAAACAGGGAGATAGATGGTGAACCTTGAACCTATCCCCGGGGTGCTGCTGACATCTATCCTTCCACCATGGGCTTCCACAATATTCCAGCTTATTGCGAGTCCCAGCCCTGTGCCGGTATGTCTTGTTGTGAAGAAGGGTTTGAAGATCTTCTTCAACTCATCCTGGGGAATACCCTCACCCGTGTCGGATATGTCTATCTCAACAGCGCCGGGTGCATCCTTGACGGCAACTGTGAGAGTGCCTCCTCCGGGCATTGAATGCAGGGCATTCAAAATAATATTCAGAATAACCTGCTGAATCTGCTCAGGGTCGATAGTGCCCGTTTCTGTTGTCAGGTTATTCTTAATGTTTATTTTAACATTTTGCCTTTCAGCCTGTGGAGAAATCAGATTAACAGTCTTTTCCAGGAGGTTTTTCAGATTTACAACCTCCTTTTTAGGGTTGATAGGCTTTGCAAAACTGAGCAGGTTGCGGACGGCTTTATCCAGCCTCTCGATTTCGTTGAGGATCTCACCTACAATCTCTTTCCGGGGATCATCACCTTTGAAGTCTTCGGAGATGACCTGTATTGCACCACTGATGCCTGCAAGCGGGTTTTTGATTTCATGGGCAATTGCGGCAGCCATCTCTCCAAGAGTAGCCATTCTCTCAACGCTCTTCAGCTCGTCGATATGGCATCGCTGTATCTCCTGTCTGGCCCTGTCAAGTTCTGTGAGCATCGAGTTCAGCGTTTTGGCAAGACGGCCGATCTCGTCCTTCCTCTTTGTTTTAAATCTGACGCTCAGGTCACCACCCTCGACCTTTTTCATGGTACGTATTATTCCTTCAACGGGTTTATTCACGAGGAGTGTTGTGAGAATGGCAAGGGCAAAGGAGAGGGAAACAAAAGTGAGAATAGAAAACAGAATGGTCCTGTGACGGAGTTCTTTTATCCGGCTGGCGGTCTTATGCATTGAGATTTCAACATCAAGAACCCCCCTGATTCTTTCACTGCTGCCGTGGCATCTCTGGCAGGGCTTGTCATTCATAATCGGCATAATCATGGAATAGACGGTTTCATGTTCCCTGCTGTGGGTGAATACCTCCGGTGACCGTTGGGTGGTGAATCGTGACATATCCTCTTTGTAGATCTGTTTGCCGATTTCAGTGGGGATGGATGAGGCAAGGATTTTTCCGTCTGAGGGGTTAAAAATACGAACCTCCTTGATATCCTCTGCTATAAGGGATTCAAGAAATTTCTGGAACTCCCTTCCCCTGCCTTCCAACATGATGGTATAAAGACCGTTTTTTATAATATCGGTAATTAACTCAACACGTTTTTCGTCATCTTCCGTAATAAGATCTTCCTGATATCTGAGGTTGTAACAGGAGAAGATACTAATGATGACAACCAGTATCAGCAGAGTTGAGAGGATATATTTCCATTTCAGGCTGGACCTGAGCATGTACTAATTCATACCGCCGTAACTGTGTAGCCCTGACAGGAGCAGGTTGACACCGAGATAGGTAAAGATGACCGTGACAAAACCCAGTACAGCTACAACCGCCACCTTATTGCCCCTCCACCCCCGTATGAGTCTGGCATGGAGAAAGAAGGCATAGATAAACCACGTTATGAGTGACCATGTCTCTTTAGGGTCCCAGCTCCAATAGACCCCCCAGGCCTGATCTGCCCAGATCGCTCCGAAGATGAGACCACCGAGTGTGAAGATCGGAAACCCTACCGCTATGGACTTATAGGTGAGTTCCTCAAGCAGCGCAGGGGTAACATTAAAGGCGGCGACAACCCTCTTTAAAACATAGCCGTAACGCCAGATCAAGGCCAGGACCGTGAAGGCCGCAATCCAGCTTATCAGGGACACCATAGCAGAGCTGCTCTTGAAAGTTGCCTTAAAGAGATAACTTATGGTCTCCGGGTTTGTGGCAACTACGTGGTACTTCAGGTAGTCCAGTCCCATTGCGACGAGAAGTATGATCAGGATTCCGAGGGATACGGTCCAGAATATGTATGCAGGTTCCGACCTCTTCTCCGTCTTTTCAATAAGATACATCAGGCCGGTACCGAAAGAGATGGCAAAGGCTGCATAGGAGACAAAACTCATTGTGACGTGGGCAAGCAGCCAGTTGCTCTGCAGGGCGGGCACGAGAGGCTGGAGCCCCTTTGACATGCCCGACATTTCTATAAAGGCAAGTGCCAGACCTGCAATAGGTGTAATAAAGGCCCCGAAGGCCCTGGTCTTGTACCTGAATTCGATTATAAGATAGCCAAGGATCAGACACCAGACAAAGAATATCAGGGATTCGTAGAGGTTCGTGATGGGTGGTCTCCATATGGGAACGCCCATTGTGTTGTAAAACTCAAACCACCTGAGGAGAAATGCCACGGTCTGGGATAGAAAGCTGATAACGGTTATACCTGTTGCGATTTTGCCGATCAGTTCATTTTTGAAGACGAGATAAGATATATATGCAATCATAGCCAGAATATAGCCAAGTGTGGCAATGCCGAAAAGCGTTGAACTATACATTTAAACCTCCTCCATGAACGTTCGTTTTCACTTCTTCTCTCCGTCGGTGAGTTTTCCAACAAGCCTTTCGATCTTTTTTTCCATAGCCGCCCTGTTCTTGTTGGATGATCCCACTATGGTAAGGTTACTGTTATTATCGTTTTTCTCTACAAGGACCCACAGTTTTTTATGGTTCATGAAGAAGGTAGTAAATAGCCCTATGCCCATAATAATGCTGCCGAGATATACCAACCAGACGCCGGGGTCTTTTCTTACCTGTAGTCCTGTATACTGAGCCCCCCAGTAATCGATGAATTTTACCATGTTGCCGTCCGGCAGCCTCCACGTTTTCGGATAGCGCTTCAGAACCCATCCCGAGTATTTTTCTTTTCCCTTTTCCGTAAATACGATATACGCTGCCGGGTTGGTCATCATATCCGAGTATGTGTATGGTTTTCCAGATGCATCGGTTGCAAGGGCCGGACTGTAATCCTTGATTGTTCCAATCAACCCGGTGCCCGGGATCGTGAATGATTCGCCAAGTCTCTTGGTGACTGTCTCGGTCCCGTTGTTCTTACCTGTAACCTTGAGAATAAAGTACCCCTGGGGGTTTGGCATCATTCCATAACTTGACTGATAGAAGGTATATCCTCCGAACTTGAGGGGATTGTTAACCTCGATCATCTTCTTGAGCACCACCCGTCCGTTTTTAATAATTGAAAGCCAGCTCTTGTAGTCCTTGGGCATTTCAGAAGAGCCGTAAAACTCTACGTCGAAATCATCACATCGCACTGAAAATCCCAGTTTTTGCGGCTGGCCGTTCATTGTATAGGCAACATCGGAGGTGTATCCCTCCGGCAGGTTAAGAAAACCTCTGAACCCGAAGAATATCCCGATTACGGCTCCTGAGAGGATTACAAGAATGCTGAGGTGTGTCATATAAACCCCGAGGCGCGTCCAGCTTCCCTTCTGGGAATACAACTGGTAGCCCCCGTTTTCCATGGGGCTGTCAAGGGCCTTGAATCCGGAGGATTTCAGGTGCTTAAGAAGGGAGTCCTTTAATGCTTCAGGAGAGCCCTTCAAGGAAACACTCCGTTTAATGGTTGAGGATTTCACCATTTGTGGCCTGATGGGCCTGGCAGGTTCGCGTACAAGCTTGAGAATTCGGGGGAGGCGGTCGAGGGAACAGATAATCAGATTGGCTGCAAAGAGCACCAGAAAGCTGACAAACCACCAGGAATGGTACATGTCCATGAACCCCAACGATTCAAAGAACCTGTATGCACCCGGCGCAATGGAATCACCAAAAATCCTCTTGAGAACAATCAGGTTTTTCTCAGGTTCGGCTCCCTGTTCAAGTACGGTTCCCACGATCGAGGAAAGGGAAATAAGTGCAAAGAGGACAACGGCGAGCTTGATTGATGCGAAGGAATCCCAAACATAATCAACAAGGGTCTTTTTCTTTTCCGACATCAATTCTCCTTTCATTTAATTTGTTATCATAATATTTTTTGATGTTTTCTAACAAGATACAGCCG
>VAPE01024835.1_pt1 | contig 13368 bp, 13 predicted proteins | sample 3393911 | NCBI WGS metagenome assembly VAPE01 (sample SAMN08290436, study PRJNA428436) | hydrothermal vent metagenome | isolation source: Deep-sea hydrothermal vent chimney | place: Atlantic Ocean: South-mid Altantic Ridge | reverse complement strand
GACTTTTTTGTTTCTGGAACTGATTCTCCTGTTAAAATTGCCTCATCAACTTTAAAATTATTTACTGAGATAATTCTAGCATCTGCTGGAATTCTAGAACCATAAGATAAATTAATAATATCTCCAACAACTAATAAAGAAGATTCTATTTCTTGTTCATCTCCATTTCTTATTACTCGCGAGCGATTTTTAACATAAGTTTTTAGTTTTTCAAGAATATTTTCTGCTTGATATTCACGATAGAAACCTAATCCTCCATTTATTAAAATAGCTCCAATGATGACAAACATATTCATCCATTGTTGTAAAACTCCTGTTAAAAAAGCCGCTCCTATTAAAATAAAAATAAGAGGGCTCATTATTTGCTTAATAGCTAATTTGGGTAAATTTAAATATTTTTTATTTTTAAAATTATTACCCCCAAAAGATTTCAAGCGTTTTTGAGATTCTTCTTCTGAAAGCCCCTCAGTTGAACTATTCAGTTTATTTAAAACTTCTTCACTAGAAAAAAACCAAGGTGTTTTTATCATCATTTTTTCTTCCATAATTTTATAATAGCAATTTTTCTATATTTTATAAACTAATTTCTAATATAATCTAATTTTTAATCTTAGAGTTTTTTTTTAAAGCTTCTGCTGGATCTTGACTAGTCATTTTTTCTATAAATTGTAATTCTTTTTCATCTAAAGTATTAATTATATAATTAGCATCACCTTCTGTAAGATTAAACTCATTTCTTTTTAAAGCAGCTTCTACCTTCTTACTTAGTTTATCAACTTGCCAATCTTGCATCATTCTTTTTTCTTTATCTTCTTTTTTATTTATTTTTTTTTCTTGATTATTTTCCATTTTATTTTTTATAGTTAGGATGTTAGCTTCTTAATTATATGTGTCATTATACCATATTTTAAATATAAACATATCTTATGTTCTATTAAATTTAATTTATCTCTTTTTTTGCCATTCCTTTTCTTGGCGACACAATAGCTTTGTTTTTAACTCAGGATGAGCCATAATAGCTTCTACGGCCTTTTCTAGACGTACACTCTGTGAACCCTTAATTAAGATAACATCCCTTAATTCAACGAATTTTCTCAAAAAATCAGCAGTCTCATCGGCTGTAGAAAAATGGTAAATATTTTTTTCTGGAAAACCATTATCAATAGCTCCTTCGTCAATAAATTTAGCTCTTGGTCCAACCGTAATAAGAATATCAACAATTCCAACAATTTGTTTGCCAAGTAATCGGTGCTCCTCCTCAGTAAATTTACCAAGCTCAAGCATATCACCTAAAACAATAATTTTTCTTTGATCCTTTATTTCTTTCAAAATTTCAATAGCCGCTTGCGCTGCAATCGGTGAAGAATTGTAAGTATCATCAATAATAATTGAATTATTAATTCCATCTATTATAGACAATCGCCCTGGTGGGGTTTTATATTCTTTAATTATATCGATAACAGATAATAAATCACAACCAATTTCACAAGCTACTGCAATCGCTGATAATGCCATATCAACATTATGCAAACCAACAACATTCGGTAAAATCACAGGAAAAGTATTTCTGTTATATTCAAGTTTAAAATTTATTCCCTGAATTATATTTATTTCCTTCTGAAATTCTCTCAAATACAATGGATAAGTAGCCCTATATGTAGCATTCTCATTTCTTCCAAAAGAAACTGTTTTGCATTTAGATTTATCGTGTAAAGCATAAACTTTCTCATCATCATGATTCAAAACTAATATTCCATCTGGTTTGATAGCATAAGCTAACGCACTTTTTTCCTTTATTATTTCATCGACAGATTCAAAAAATTCTATATGAACAGGTTTATCAGGAAAAGAAGTAATAACTACAATATCAGGTTTAAGCCACGGAGTAATATTTTTTATTATATCACCTGGTTTACCTAGTCCTACTTCTAAAACAAGATAATCTGGATATGGTTGTTTTTTTATAATTAGATAAAATCCGCGAAGAATATTTTCAAACCAAGTCAGAAAATTACTCCAACCATTTGGTAATCCAAGAATAGTTAATGGTAAACCAATTTCACTATTAAAACTTTTCTCACTTTTACGAACAATCTTAAATTTTGAAAGAACAGTAAAAATAGCATCCTTCGTTGAAGTTTTACCAACCGATCCCGTTATTGCAATTATTTTAGGGTGATAACGAGCTAGAACTAATCTTGATTCCCAAATTAATATCTGAATAATTATTTTTTTGAATATTTTTTTCATATTTTATTTATCTATCAGGTGGAACATTATAATAATTTAATAAAAATCTAGCTATATTGATAAATGGAGGAATAAGAGTTTGTGAAGAATATTTTATATCTTTAGGATTCTTAAGAAAAAGAAAAACTAAAAATTTTGGATTATATGCTGGGAAATAACCAAAAAATGAATGTAGATATCTATCACTATAATACCCCCCACCGCCACTTTTTGCTATCTGAGCCGTTCCTGTTTTAGCTGCAATACTATAGTGTTTAAATTTATCAGCCCCAGAATAATAGGAATCAAAAACATGGACAAGCATTCTAGTTATTGTTTCAGAAGTCTTTTTTTTAATTACTTCCTGACTAGTTATAGGATAATTAAGGGTCTTTAATAAACCATCATCATATTGTATTTGTTTTACTAAATGAGGAACGATTAGATTACCACCATTAGCTAATGAGGAGAAGGCTCTGACTGCTTCAATCGGGGTTAAGGCAATTCCTTGTCCAAAAGCAGCATTAGCATATTCAATATTGCGAGGGCTATTTAAATTACTTATAAGACCATAAGTTTCATTTGGTAAATCAATCCCTGTTCTTTTTCCAATACCATATGATTTCATATATGAACGAAATAAATCATGCCCCATTTTACTTTGAACAAAAACCATTCCTGTATTAAGTGATTGGTCAAGAACTGTTTGCATATCTACTCTTCCTCTTCCTCTTTTATCAAAGTTATATATTTTTTTGTTATCAACTGTTACTTCACCTTTATCAACATACATTGTTTTTGGAGTTAAAATATTAGCATCAAGAGCTCCAGCCATAACTAACGGTTTTATAACTGATCCAAATTCAAAAACATCTTCAATATTAGTATTACGGAAAACACCAACATCAGAAACTTTCTGAAAATTATTTAAATCAAAAGAAGGAATACTAGCCATTGCATATATTTCTCCATTTTGTGGATTGATTATTATTCCACCAGCTAAATCAGCTTTCCATTTAGTGAGAGCATCAGACAATTCAGATTCAAGAACATGCTGAACTGTTGGTTCTATTGTTGTTATTATACTTCCTTGATTATTTTCTGTTTTAGAAAGAGTATTTTTAATATTTGAAAAAACTTCAGCAAAAAAATTAATATAAACTTGATTTTTAGGTTTAGATAAAACATCTTGATAATATCTTTCTAACCCATATTGCCCAATCTTATCATTTCCTTTATAAGCTAAAAAACCAATTGTTTGAGCAGCAGAACTTCCTCCAGGATAAAACCGCCAATTATCTTTAAAAATAGAAACACCTGGTAATTTGAGATTTCTAATTTTATCTGCTTGATCTTTATTTAGGTGTATAGCAACCTCTTCATAAGGATCATTTTTTTTAGAAGCATGACGAATAAATGTGTCACGACTTATTTTTAAGTATGGTTTAAGAGTCTGATATAAAGATTGGGGATTTTTTATTCTTTTTGTATTTAAAGCAATTTTAAATCCAGATAAAATAGTTGCGACTGCAACAAGTGAGCTGTTTTTATTAGAAAAAAATATTGAACCTCTATTAAAAAGATTACTGGGAGCAGTTTCATATTGTCTATCAGCTTTTTCAGCGTAAAAATTTTTATGAACAATTTGGATAAAAAATAGTTTAAAAATTAAAATACCAGCAATTAGAACGACAAAAACAGAAACAATTCTTATTCGCTTTTTAAATGATAGCGATTTCATTATCTAATAGCAACATAGCCGGTAGAACGAACAGCAAAAATATTATTACGAGCATCAACAAAACCATTAGCGAGAGCATAATTTTTATTTATTTTATCTAAATCAGAAAAATAAGTTAATTCAAGTTGAGCAATATTGCTTTTAGAAACCTGAATTGTATTTTCTAGAGATCTTCTAGCTAAGACATTAAAAGTTATCGAACCAATAAAATAAGCATAAATAATAGCAATGATAATAAAACCTCCAATAATCACTTTTAATAAAGTGCGTCGAAAATAATTATTTTCAATGATATCTGCAGAAATTGTTTTTACTTTACTCATATTTTTTCTATTATTCGTAATTTTGCACTACGCGAACGCGGATTATTAATAATTTCTTCATCGGTTGGTATTATTGGTTTTTTTGTAATAATATTTGCAAGTCCCTCTTGTTTTAATTTTATAAATTTATGTTTAACTATCCGGTCTTCTAGCGAATGAAAAGTGATAATGGCCATCCTACCCTTTTGAGACAAACAGCTAAAACCTTTATCTACTATATCTTCAAGGTTTTTTAATTCTCCATTAGTAGCGATTCTAAGAGCTTGGAAGGTCTTCGTCGCAGGATTAATTTTTTTACTTTTATAATACCCTCCAACAGCTTCATTTATTATTTCAACCAAATCAAAAGTAGTTTTTATCTCTTTCTTCTTTCTATGCAAAACAATAGCTTTAGCTATTACTCTTGAATATCTTTCTTCCCCGAAACCGTAAATAATATTTGCCAAGCTTCCTTCGTCCCATTCATTAACAATAATTTTTGCAGTCAGGTCATTTTCGCTAGGGTTTTTCTTCATCGTCATTAATAAAGGTTCATCCTTGAGGAAGGAAAATCCCCTGCCCGCTGTTTCAAGTTGAAAAGAACTCAAACCTAAATCAAGTAATATTCCATCAACATAACTTATATCTAATTCATTAAGAACCTTCTCTATATCTTGAAATCCAATTATTCGAAATATTGTATCGTGGGAAAAATCTTTTATTAACTCTTCTGTTCTCTTAATTGCATCTCCATCAAGATCTAATCCAATAATTTTAATACTAGAACCAAATTTTTTAATTATCTCAAGAGTATGTCCTCCACCACCGAGAGTTCCATCAACAATAACCCCCCCCCGATTGAATTTTTAAACCAGCAATCGATTCATTTTTTAAAACAGGAATATGTGTCATATTATTAAAGAACTCCTATCTGCCCTAATTTATCAGCAAGAGCGTCAGCCTGTGTCTCAACAACTTTTTTATATTCATTCCAAGCTTTTTCATTCCAAATTTCTATTCTATTTTGAACACCGATAACTACAACTTTATTGGAAAGCTTAGAACGATTTTTTAAATTTTCCGGGATTAATATTCGACCCTGACTATCCACTTCTACATTAACAGCCTGACCAAACATAAATCTCGAGAAACTTCTATTATCACTAGCGAGCATTGATGAATCAGATAATTTGTTTGAAATGTTTTGCCATTCTTTCACTGTAAATAATGAAAGACAATTATCTAAACCAGGAGCAATAACTACACTCTTCCCTATCTCTTTACGAAATTTTACAGGAAGTGACATTCTATTTTTACCATCTAAAGTGTGTGTATATTCTCCAATCAACATAATAATTTTTGTGAAAAAAGATTTAATTTTTATTAGAATATGTTATCCCCACCTTTTCCCACTTGAGTTAAGTATAAACCACTTTGTTCCACAATACAAATATCCTCTCCCACTTAACCTGTGGATAACTTTTTCAAACACTCTCTTGACTAATTAGTATAATTGTTTTAATATATTAAAAAATAATCATTATGAAAAAAAGAAAAGAAAATTCTTTTTTGTATCTATTAAGATGCAAAAAAGAATTGCTAAAGGCTATCGCCTTTAGCAATAAGCAAAGAAAAAAAGCTCAAGGTAAAACTTGAGCTTTTTATTCTTTTGGTTTCATTATTGGAAAGAAAATAGTGTCTCTTAAATTTTTTTGTTCAGTTAATATCGCTACTAATCTATCTATACCCATTCCGAAACCAGTCATCGGAGGCATTCCATGTTCCATCGCTTCTAAAAACCTTTCATCTATTTCCATTGCTTCTTCATCCCCTCCTTCTCTAGCCTTAGATTGAGAAATTAAAAGCTCTCTTTGTTTTAGTGGATTAACAAGTTCGGCGTATTGATTGGTTATTTCAGCTCCAGCTATAATTAACTGAGCAACTTGAGCTGTTCCATCTTCATTTTGTTGAGCGAGAGGTTTTAAATCTCCCGGAAAATTCGTTACAAAAGTTGGATTAATAATTTTATTTCTTGAAGATTTTTTATAAATAAAATCAAGTAAATTTCCTTTACCAGTTTTCTCCGCTTCATTCTTATCCATTCCCCATTTAACTGCTTCTGTCTGTGCTTCAATTAAAGATATCGTGGTTATATTTATATTGGCATTATTTTTTAATAAATCTACAAAAGAAACTCTAGGCCACTCTCCTTCAAAATTAACATTTATAATCTTCCCTTCTTTATCACTAATATCAAAATTATTTTTTTTAAGAACATTTTTCGCGATTGATTTAATTAGTTCTTCAGTCCATTCCATATTTGTTTCAAGAGTCTCGTAGGCAGCGTACCATTCTATCATTGTAAATTCTTGCATATGAGTCGGGTCAGACCCTTCATTCCTAAAATTTTTTCCTATTTCATAGACGCCACGATAACCCCCAGCCATAATAATTTTATGATCTAGTTCTAAAGAAATACGCAAAACCATTGGCATATCGTAATCATTTAAATGAGTTTCAAAAACTTTAGCCATAGCTCCACCTGTTTGATTTTGCAAAATTGGAGTTTCAACTTCTAAAAAATTCTTATCATCAAAAAACTTTCTTATAAATTTAATTATTTCTGATCTAGTAATAAAACGATTATAAACATCTCTGTCCATAATCATATCTAAATAACGATGACGATATGTTTCTTCTATGTCTTGTAGCCCGTGCCATTTATCAGGTAATGGTAATAAAGCTTTCACAGCCATTTTCCACTCTTTAATTAAAATACTTTGTTCTCCACGAGAAGTTACAAAAAGTGGACCAGTTACTGATATAAAATCACCATTATCAACTGTGGAAACAAATAGGTTGAAAATATTTTCTGGCAATTCATCTTTCTTTAAAACTACTTGTAATTTTTCTGATTCATCTTGAATAACTATAAAGAGTATAGCTCCTTGTCCTCTGATAACAATCACTCTACCAACAACTGAAATATTTTCATCTTTTTTTTCTAAAACGAGTGTGTCAAAATTATTTTTAATTTCTTTTAGAGAATAATCTCGAAAGACAGAACTCGGATATGCTTTCATTCCTGCTGATTCTAATGTTTTTATTTTTTCTAAACGAACTTTTCGTAATTCTTCTAATGAAGCCATAACTCTATTCTATATCAATTAGGGTGTATTTGACCAGCCCCCTAGGTGTTGAAATAGAAACAACATCATTTTTCGTCTTTCCAAAGAGAGCTCGTCCAATCGGTGATTTATTAGAAATTTTATTTTTATTCATATCTGCTTCTTCAGAACCAACAAGATGATAAGTGATTAAATCTTTTAAATTATTTTTCCTTACTTTAACTGTCGTTCCTATTTCAACTTTACCACTAGAATGTTTCTTAACAACTATAGCTGATTGAAGCATATATTCTATTTGATTAATACGATCTTCTGTTTTGCCTTGGTCTTCTCTAGCTTGATGATATTCTGCATTTTCAGAAAGATCACCAAGAGCTTTAGCAGCAGCCAGTGACTCACCTATTTCTTTACGTTTAATAGTTTTTAAATATTCAATTTCTTCTATCAAAGCTTTCTTTTTTTCTTCAGTTATATAATCTATTTCTCTCATAGTGGACAGATTCTAGCAATTTATTACTAATAAGTCAAAAATATTTATTTCATTTTAAAGGGCTATTTAATATATTCTGGGGTGTTGGCAATCATATATTTTAATACTTCACGCATAACATAAGTTGCATTACCAGAAACATTTTTCGGACCACGTTCCATAAGTACAGTAAAAGCATATTTAGGATTTTTATAAGGAAAGAATCCAATAATCCATGAATTTGTATTAGTATTTCCATATCCAACTTGAGCTGTTCCAGATTTAGCAGCAACAGAAATACCAGGAATATTAAGATATCTAGCTGTACCCATAGTAACTGCCATTCGCATTCCAGCTTGAACAATTTTCATTTCATCTTTATTTATTGGTATTATGGTTTCTTGAGATTTAAAGAATTTATTATCACCTAGTTTGACATGTGGAACTGGTAATAATCCGAAATCAGCAACTCCAGCAACTGCTCTAACCATTTGAATTGGAGTTACTTGAAAACCATATTGACCGATAGCAGAATTATATGTATCTCCTACTCGCCACCTCTCTCCATTAAAATTAAGTCTTTTCCATTCTGGATTTGGAATAACTCCCTTTATTTCACCTATTAAATCAACACCTGTTTTTTTAGATATTCCAAATAAATTAACATACTTATTAATATTTGAAATACCCAAACCCTTAAGATCTTTATACCCTCCTCCTATTTCATAAAAATAAACATCAGAAGAAATAGCAAGAGCTTTTTCCATATCTACATAACCGAAAGATCCGTGATCCTTAAAAATAGATTTTTTATTAGGAAAGTATGGATTAGGAATAGAGATAAATCCATTTGAAAGTATCTTTTTAAAAGGAGAAATAACTTTTTCAGCTAAAGCCCCATAAGCAAGAAATGGTTTAATACTAGAGCCGGGAGAATATAAACCAGCGATAGCTCTATTTAAAAAAACTTTTCGTTTATCAGATAAATATCTTTTAATAACTTTACTATCTTTACCATCTGAAAGAATATTATTATTATATTCTGGATAACTAGCTATGGCTAATAATCCTCCTGTCTTAATATTCATTATAATTCCAGCACCACCAGTAAAATTTAATTTTTTAGCCATTGAGGCAATTTCATTATACATTTCTTCTTGAATTCGGGAGTCAATTGAAAGTTTAAGATTGTTCCCAGGAGTGGATTTAGAAATAATATTTTGTGATTGAATTTTACCACTAACATTAGTCTCAGTAATTTTAACTCCGTTATTCCCTGATAAAAACTTATTATAATATCCTTCAATGCCAGCTCTTCCAATAAATGTATCTCGCCAATAATGACCAGAAATATCTTTAGCCGGGTAACTTATATAACCAAGTAATAAACCGAAACCAGGTAAAGTATAATAATCCCTTTGTGGAATTGATTTCTCATTTGAATTAATTTTATTCCAAGAATTCCAAGCTAATAAAACATTATTACGGTCATAAATTAAACCACGTGAAGCTATAATTGGTTCTTTTCTTAATATATTATTTTCACTTTTTGTAAAATAAACTTTTCCTTTAATAATTTGAAGAATAGTTAATCTACTAGTAAAAATAATAACGACTAAAACAAAAAATAATCCTAAAATAAAAATAGAACGCTTGGGAATTGATTTTTCTAATCTACCTTCAAATTGCTGAGTATTGAAATTAGGTAAATTTTTTGAGTCAAGAAAAATTTCATCTGGATCAATATTTCTTCTTATTCTTTTTTTATTTATGTGAAAAACCATTGTTATTATATAAAATAATTTTACGACGAAGAATTTGGATGCTTATATAAAGAACGATTATAATCGCAAAAAATGATATTAAAGAAGTTATTAAATTGTTTCCTGGAATAATATATAGAGAATAAATAATAATTCCTGAGATAATAAATTCGTAAAAATCTTTAAATATAAAAATACCTATAAATGCTAAAATCACATTTATCCACCATGGAAAAATAAATAAAAATATAAAAAATATAACATCAAAAATCCCTCGTTTCATGAATATAATATACCATATCTACCTATATATAAACAAAAGTTATATATTTATATTTTTGTAATAATGCTTTTAATTATTTCTTATTTTACGATAAATAATTCTCAAAAGATAAAAAGAAGTCAAAATTATCAGACCATAAAAAACAAATTTATGACTAAAAATATATTCAAGAATTTTTAGAAAAAAAAGTTTAATTTCAGCAATGGGTTTTCCTGTTGCATTTTCTAGACTTTTAGATTTTTTAACGATTTGTATTTTATCAAAAAATGTTTTATTTATTATTTCTTCTCCTAGTAAATTTTTTTCTGAAGATGGAGGAGAATCAAAAGATGAAGAAGTATTTACTGTACTAGGAACATTAAAGGAAAGAACTTGTGCCTGAGCTTTTTTCTTATTATTAATAATTTTGTTTAGAGTTTGATTACGGAAATTATCAATGGAAGTTAGTCCTTCCAAAACTGGTTTTTTTACAGAAATTGGTACAACTTTATTAATTTTCTCTCCAATCTTATTTAATTCATTACTAACTAATTCATTATTAGTTAGTAATTTACCATCTTTAGTTTTAACAACAGCTGGAACAAATTGACGATCGGAAATTGTTGTATTACGTTTCAAAACTATTATCTCTTTTTTTCCACTAGTAGTATTTAAACTTGAAGAAATTATTTTTGCAGAAATAATATGATCACCACTTGTTACCTGCCAAGGGACTGAAATTTCTAACAATTGTTTTGGTAAAATAACAACCTTTCTAGTTCCTAAAATTACATTTTTATCATAAAATTCAATTTTGGCATACAACGAGCTATTATCTCCATTCCAAACGGCTGTATATATCTTAATAGTTTTTCCTTCAATAATAGAATCCTGTGAATACCAAATCTGATTTGATAAAAAACCAGTAGAAGCTGAAACTTCCGCATATACCTGAGATACAAAAAAAGAAAGAAAGATAACAAAAATTAAAAAATATTTTTTCATATATTTATATATTACTCTTTTTTAAAAGAAAATTCCCTATTTTAAAGGCTTCTCCAGCACCCATAGTAATTATAATATTATGGTTTTGCTGATCTTTTAATCTAGATTCTAATAATTCTTCGACACTTTTAAAATCAATAAAACTTTTAGTTTTTTCTTCAATTTTATTGATTTCATCTGCTAAAATTGAAGATGATATACTCCCATCATTAACTTCTCTAGCAAAATATATCGGCAAAAGTATAACTTCATCTGCATCCTTAAAACTTTTAGCAAAATCATTTAGAAAAAATTTCGTACGAGAAAAAAGGTGTGGTTGAAAAACAACTGTTATTTTCCAGCCTTTGTCCTTTGGATATAATTCACGAAATCCTTGAAGAGTAGAAATTATTTCTACTGGGTGATGAGCATAATCATCATAAACCAATATCCCATTTGAAAGCTTACCTTTATATTCAAATCTTCGCCATGTACCAGGAAAATTTTTGAGGAATCTCTTAGAATCTAATTCTGAAATTCCGCAGGTAGCAGCGGTAGCAGTAGCTACCGCTGCATCTTTCTTATTATGTATTCCCGGAATTTTCAGCTTCAAATTTTTATCAAAAAACTCATTCCAATTTATAACTTTTATTTTTGTATCGTTTATAACATCCTTTATATTTTTATCATCTGGATTACAAACAACAAAGCCATCACTTGGAACTTTCATTACAAATTCACGAAAGGCACTTTTTATATCTTCTATATCTCTATAATAATCTAGATGATCTTCACCTATGTTTGTAATAACTACAATATCAGGATTTATATTTAGAAAAGAGCGACGATATTCGCACGCCTCCACTATAAAATATTTACTCTTTCCTCCTATAAAATTAGTTTTATTGCCTTTTTTATCTTTTAAAAGACTACCCACAACAACAGTCGGGTCAAATTTCCCATCTTGAAAAATTTGAGCAAGCATTCCGGTTGTTGTCGTTTTACCATGAGTTCCACATACTGCAATTGTATATTTATCTTCACTTATAATTCCAAGCATTTGCGGATATGAACGAATCTCAAATTCTTTTGTATTTTTTAGTTTATCAAAAAATTCTTTATCATAAGTTTCTATAGCAACAGTATAAACTATTAAATCACTATTTTTAGGTATATTCTCATACGATTGACCTATCTTGATATCTATTCCAATCTTTCTAAGTCCTTCAATAATTTCCCCATCTTGCATATCTTGCCCTGTCACATTTTTTCCATCATGAATCATCATCCGAGCAATCGCCGAAATACCAATCCCTCCAATTCCAACAATGTGCACATCTTTAATTTTTGATAAAGTTAGATTCATATATTGACAAATTATATCTAAAGGTATATATTAACTGTAGTATCAAGAAAAGGGTGTCGACCGTTAGGACGATAGCCTTTTTTTATTCTCTAATAATTCCCCATTATCCCTTTCAACAAATATATTAAAGTTATAATTCTTAAATCCATTAATAAAACTCTCTACTCCTAATTTTTCTTTTAAATAATTAACTATTTCTAATTTATATTTATCCCCTGAGACTAATCCTTTTTTAAATTTTAAATCATAAGTTATAGCTCCAATAAGTAAATCTGTCACCTGTAATAAATCATTTGATTTTGAATCAAAACGACAAACACCTGCAATTGATAATCTTTTCTTATTATTATTAAATATTTTTTTTATATTAACTTCATATTTTACATTTCTTGGTGTCGTTATATAATCTGCTATCAAAATTAATATTTCATGTTTAGCTAAAACAACATTCATTAATTTTAATGTTATGTCTTCATAAGCTTTCCATTCATTATTAGAAAAATTATCTATAAAATATTCACTTTTTTTATGAGTAGTATAAGAATAAAAAGATAAACTTTTTGTATTAAAAATTGAATCTATTATTATTTTTATAAATTGTATCTTATTTCGTGACAATTTATTAAATTTCATTTCATCATAAAAATTATTTTTATTTCTTTCATATAAAATTTTATTTTGTAAATAATAAGGTTGACTCATTTTTAAAATACCTAAAGTAAAATAAGGTTCAGTTTTATTATTTAAACTACCTGATTCATCTAAAAAACAAAATTTAGTCCAAATTTGATTATAATTCTTAAGTTTTAATTCTTCTGTTTTTATTTCTGTATTATTTTTAAAAAAACTCATATTTATATTATAACTTATTTTACTAATCTACTTTCTTTATTATATCTAAAATCTCAGGAAAAGACTCTATGTTAAAATGTCCTTTACCTTCTAAAATATGAAATTCAGCTTCAAAAAGATTTTCTTTCACTATTTCAGAATTATAAAATGGTACGATAGGGTCATCTTTAGAATGCCATAAATGAATATCTTTACAAATATCTGATATTTTATTTATTTTTGTAACATCAAATTCAAAAGTATCAAGCTTTTCTAGCTCTTGTCCTTCATCT
>VAPE01021119.1_pt1 | contig 13404 bp, 13 predicted proteins | sample 3393911 | NCBI WGS metagenome assembly VAPE01 (sample SAMN08290436, study PRJNA428436) | hydrothermal vent metagenome | isolation source: Deep-sea hydrothermal vent chimney | place: Atlantic Ocean: South-mid Altantic Ridge | reverse complement strand
GGTTGAAGGTAATCTAAATATTATATATTCCTAAATGATAAGATAAATCTAACTTATTTTGCGCGATAGCGTAAGAATAGTTAGATTTTAGACTGAGGGTTGAGGGTTTAGGTTGAAGGTAATCTAAATATTATATATTCCTAAATGATGAGATAAATCTAACTTATTTTGCGCGATAGCGTAAGAATAGTTAGATTTTAGGTTGAAGGTTGAGGGTTTAGGTTGAAGGTAATCTAAATATTATATATTCCTAAATGATAAGATAAATCTAACTTATTTTGCGCGATAGCGTAAGAATAGTTAGATTTTAGGCTGAAGTTTTAGGTTGAGAGTTGAGGGTTTGGGGTTTGGGGTTTGGGGTTTGGGTGATTAAATTAAAAAATAAAAAGTGACTAGTTGTTTCTAGTATTTTTTATCTTTAGTGATTAGTTATTTCTAATGTTTTTTATCTTTCTTGAAAACCCACCAAATTAAGAAAATATAAAGTAATATGGTAAGACTAAGTGGGAAAGACGCTGTGCTAAGACTAGCAAAAGGTAATGAAGCAAAAAAATGAATAACAGAAAGTATATAAGAGAGGAAAAAATGGGAAATGTAACCAAAGGGTAAAGATAAACTAGGAGAAATAAAACCGAGCAATCCAGTTATAAAACTAAAAAACATAGTTAAGGGAATAAATGGCAAAATCAAAACATTCGTTGGTAAGGAAACTAAAGATAGAATACCGGTTATGTAAAGTAAAATTGGTAAAACAGAAATTGTAGCTGATATAGTAGTAGCAACTAATTCTCTGAGCTTAAAACGCATTGGAACAAACTTAAACCAAGAAATAACTTTTGGAGTTAAAAATAAAACTCCAGCCGTAGCTAAAAATGAAAGTTGAAATGAGATATTAGTCAAGGTTCTCAAATCATAAGCAACCATTAGAAGGGCAGCAATAATTAAAGCTCGACCAGCAAAATAAGTCCGACCAGTTAAACGAGCAAAAAGTAAAATTATGGCCATAATTCCAGCACGAATTGCAGTGGAAGAAGCTCCTGTCATTATAATGAATAAAATAACAATTAAAATTCCAAAAATAATAGAAACTATTTCGGAAAAGATAAATCCAAGAGTATTCATTACTCCTTCAGCTACAATTGTCACATTATATCCAGATAAGGCGACAATATGAATTGTGCCAGTAGAGATTAATTCACTATGTATTTTTTTACTAAAACCTCCACGAGTTCCTAGAATTAAACCATTAGCTAAATCACTTTCTGGTGGAGAAATTATATGTTTGATATTTTCGGTAAAAGAACTTCGGAGTTTGTATAATAAAAATTTTAATTTATTTTTGTTCTGATGAGAAATTACCTTAACCGTGGCTCTTCTAATAATAAAATAAATATCTTGATTAGCTAAATATCTTTTATAATTAAATTCTTTTCCAACTGAGGTAATAAAATTTTCTGGCGTTTGAAGTAAGCCTGTAACTTTAACTAAATCACCATAAAAAACATCTAAATTGTTGGGAATAATTACTAAGATGTTTGTTTCTTCGCCAGTTGGTTTAATGGTTATAAGTTGATTATCCAAACGAATATCTGGCGAAGAAATTATCATACCTTCTACAGATACTTTTTTATTTATAGCTCTTTCAAAATTTGGAGCTTGGGGAAGAAAAAATAAAAATCTTATTAAGGCAATAGAAACCAATATAAAAATTAAAATGATTTCTTTCTTTGACATAATTTTAAGCTAAGAAAATCATTTTTATATTTATATTTTTTTTGAAGAATTATTTGTAGCTATTTCATCAGCCCTATCATTATAGATATGACCCGAATGACCTTTTACTTTTTCCCAAGAAATAATTCCATTTAATTTTCTTGAAAGATCTACTAATTCTAGCCAAAATTCTTTATTCAGAACTGGTTTTTTATTAGCCGTTTTCCAGCCATTTTTTTCCCAATTATATACCCAAGATGTTATTCCATTAAGAACATAAGTAGAATCAGTATAAATTATAGCTTTTTTTATTTTGGTTAAATCTTGTTGATATGTTAGATATTTAAGAGCCTCAATCGCTCCAGATAATTCCATTTTATTATTTGTAGTTTGTTTTTTATGCCCACCAAAATCTTTAATAATTTTTTTATTTTGAACAACAACTACTCCCCAACCACCTGAACCAGGATTACCGAGAGAAGAACCATCTGTATATATTTCTATTTTTGAGTTCATAATTATATTATATCAACAATTTTTAATCTTAGCTCAGTCCTACCAGCAAAAGTATTTTTTTCAAAATTAACAATGAGGCTAATTCTTTTACCAGGAGCTAAAATGTTATCAAAACTATTATTCGTTTTGAAGAAAGCGATGGCTTTAATAGAATATCCTTGGCTATTTTTAAAAGTAATTTCTAGATGATTTTTATCTTTGCCGAATTCTCTAAAGCTATAAACTTCAATATTTTTAAGAAGAAAGGTTGGCTTAGGATTGGCTACTCCAAATGGAGCTAATTTCTCAATTACTTTATAATTTTCATTATTAACATCATCTATTGTTATAGTTGCATCGATTAACTCTTCTTTATTTTTACTAGGTGAGGTTTTTGTATCTAATAAATTTTCTTTTTCTTTTTTATTAAAAACAGATATTAGCCGTTCTTCTAAAAAATGAATTTCTGAATGTGAAGCAGAAAAACCACCAGCCAGCGCATGTCCTCCAAAATCTAATAAACTATTTTTTGGTAAAGAGGACATTAGTTCAACTAGGTTAATATTATTATATGACCGACAAGACCCACGAAGAATATCGTTTCCATCAGAACCCCAAACAAAGGCTGGTTTTTTATACTCTTCAACAACCTTGGCGGCAATAATTCCTAAAATACCAATTTTCCATTTAGGATTACCAATAACAATAAGCGGTATTTCTTCTTCTTGGTTTAGAATTCTTTTGCTTAGATTTTTTTTAATATCTTTCATTATTTGAGCTACTAGATATTTGCGCTCATTGTTTATTTTAATCAAATAGAGAGCTAAGGTTTTAGCTTTAACTTCATCGTTAGTAGATAAAACTTCAAAAGCTCTCATTGGACTTGCCATGCGGGAAGCGGCATTAATTCTTGGAGCTAAAGTAAAAATTATATCTTCTTCGTTTAATTTTGAAATATCAATTTTTGCTTTATAAAAAATTTCTAATAATCCTGGACGGCGAGTTTTACGTAAAACTTTCAAACCATAAAAAGCTAGCACACGATTTTCATTAACAAGAGGAACTTGGTCAGCTAGAGTCGCAAGACCAGCCATATCAAGAAGCCACTTTTCCCAACCATTTTTTATTTTCCAATTTTGATTATATTTTTTGATAAGAGCTTGGACTAATTTAAAAGTTAAACCAGCTCCACAAAGCATTGGATCGGGATAATGGCAATCTTCTTGTTTAGGATCAATAATAGCATAAGCATCTGGCAATCCTTTTAAAGATAATAAATGATGATCAACAATAATGACATCTAAACCAGAGGCTTTGGCTTTAGCAATTTCATCAATAGCTGTAATTCCTAAATCAAAAGTAATTAAAAGGTTTACTTCATCAGTAATGAATTTAGTAATCGCCGAAGTATGTAATCCATATCCTTCATCATAACGATCTGGAATATAAATAGAAAAATTTTTAAATCCTATTTTATTGAAAAAATCATACATAATGACCGAAGCTGGAATACCATCACAATCATAATCGCTATAAATAATAATTTTTTCTTTAGTTTCGATCGCCTTAAAAATACGAAGAACCGCCTTTTCCATATCTTTTAATAAATAAGGGTCATAGAGATGCTTTTCGTATGATGGGTTTAAAAATTTTTCTTGATCAAGAACTCCACGATTTTTTAAGAGAAGACTAAGTAGTTCAATATGGTTTGGCATAGTTATGATTGTATCATATAATAGACATATGAATAAAAATGATGATTGTATTTTTTGTAAGATTGTAAATAAAGAGATTCCAGCATTTATAATTTATGAGGACGATAGATTTTTAAGTTTTTTGGATATTAAACCTGTAACTGAGGGTCATTCTTTATTAATACCTAAGGAACACTATAAATGGATTCACGAAACTCCAGATGAAATAGTGGCTCAATCATTCATTGTAGCTAAAAACTTAATAAATAAAATGAGAAAAGGCCTCGGTTGTGATTATGTTCAGCTTGTTGTTGTCGGGAAAGATGTTCCCCATTTCCATATTCATTTAATCCCTAGATCTTTAGGAGATAAATTACCAGAATTCAAAACTTCAACTTATGAAACAGAAGCAGAACAAATAGCAATTGCTTCTAAAATAAAAAACTCCCTCTCTTAAAAGAGGGAGTTTTTTATTTTAGGGCTTTAATTCCAGGAAGAGTTTCTTTGGTTAAATATTCTAAAGTTGCACCTCCTCCAGTTGAAACAAAACCAAATTTATTCTCTAACTTTAACTTTGAAATAATTGAAACTGTATCTCCCCCACCAATAACACTATAAGCTTTTGAATTAGCAATATATTTTATGATTAATTCTGTGGCTCTACCAAATCCATCTTCATACTTTCCAAGAGGACCATTCCAAAGAATAAATTTTGATTTTAAGATTAGTTCTTTTAGAATTTTAATTGTTTGTGGTCCAACATCAACAATGGAATCTTCACTCCCAACTTTATTTGAGTCCACATAACGATAATCAGAACCTTTCAGAACTTCCACATCTATAGGAAGAATTAAATTATTACGTTTTAAGAGCGAAGAAATCTGTAGATTCTCATTACTGACTAAAGATATCCCAACTTCAAATCCTTTAATCTTAAAGAAATCATTAGCCAAAGCTCCAGCAATAAATACATTGTCAGCTAAATGAAGAAATTTTTTAACTAAAGGGATTTTTGTTTCAAACTTTGCTCCACCTAGTATGAAGAGAAAAGGATGTTTAGGATTAAAGATGTTTGATAAATTTTTAATTTCAGCCAAAAGTTGTAAACCAGCATAACTAGGTAAATATTTAGGTAGACCAACAATGGAAGCATGCTGGCGGTGGCAAACAGAAAAAGCATCATTCACATAAATATCTGCATACCTAGAAAGACCTCTAGCAAAAGAAGGTGAATTTTTCTTTTCTCCTTCATCTCCTCGAAGATTTTTCATAAGAACAATATCGCCCTTTTTAAGATTATCTAAAGCCCCTGTCGCTCCATAACCCAAAATGGATTCATCAATAAAATTGGCTGTAGGGAAAAACTTTTTTAATCTTAGGAAGACTGGTTTAAGACTAGCTTTTCCATCTGAGCCCAAGTGAGCTATTAGAATAACAATGGCTCCTTTTTCATGAAGATATTCTATTGTTGGGATTGATTTCTTTATTCTAAAATCATCAACAACTCTATCTTTCTTAATTGGCACGTTGAAGTCAACTCTAACAAGAACCTTCTTACCAGATAAGCTTTTTATATCTCTGATTGATTTCATTTTTGTTTAATAAAAATTATTTTATAAGTTTAATTATCTCTCCAAATTTTTTAGGAGAAAGACTATCTCGACCAATAAGTAAACCAGAGGCTCCTCCTTCCATAAAACCTAAAACGTTAGAAGAATGAACAGACCCTCCATAAATTATTTTAACGATACTAGCTATTTTAATATCGTAAATATCTGAAATTATTTTTTTAATGAAAATTTGAATTTCAACAAATTCAGCTTCTGTTGCTTCGTGTAACGCTTCGCTTCCGATAGCCCAAATAGGTTCATAAGCAATAATTATATTTTTGATTTGTGATTTTGACACAGCCGATAGACATTCAACTAATTGGTGTTTAATAAAAGCTAAATAAAATCCATTATCATCACGTTTTTTTTCTCCAACACATAAAATAGGAGTGAGCTTGGCCTTTAGTGTTGCTAATACTTTTTTGTTTATAATTCTATCTGTGTCCCCTGATGCTCTACTTTCAGAATGTCCTAAAATAATATACTTAGCTCCCATACTGGTAACCATTTTTAGAGAAACTTTCCCAGTATAAGCACCTTTGGCCTCTTCAAAAACATTCTGGGAACCTAAACTAACATTTTTCATTTTCAAATTATTAGCAATAAATAAAAATGGGGACGGCGGGCAAATAACAACTTGAATATCTTTAGTTAACTTTAAATCTTTTAGATTTTTAATAGTATTATCAAAAATGACCCTTGCTTCTTTTAATGATTCTGGGTTCATTTTCCAATTAGCAACAATAATTTTACTCATATGGTGTATTATACCACAAAAGATGTAATTATTTTACTTCTTCCCAACTATTTATATTCCAAGATCCAGAGGGGCCAGTAGAGAAATTACTATTACTCAATCCAGATTCATAATTAATACTTGAAGCTCCGCTTATAGAAACTTTATAGCCAACAGCTTCTTTGAGAGATGTTCCTCCACTAATTTCTATTCCACCATTAGCAGCATAGACAACAACAGCTCCAGCTCCGCCAGAAACTCTTATAGCATCACTAGAAGATTCAGTAGATAACATCATTAAATAGCTACCTTTTACTCCAGATCCTGTAATATAACCACCATATGATATATAAATTTTTCCATTAGCTATAATCACACCATCATTTGAACCATAACTTGGAGATAACTCAATTTTTCCACCACCTCTTAAAATAACATTACCAGTTACCCAAAGATTTCCAGTAACTGTTAAAGTTCCACCATTACTAATTGTTAAATTTCCATTTATTTTTTTAGGACCCAAGGTCGCTCCTGACCAACCAACATAATAATTTCCATTGTAAGTCCCACCACTGAGAGCACTATTTTGCCAATCGGTCATGTTGGCATCTGATACAGGTAAGGCAATATATGTCGGATCAGGTTGTGATGTACAAGATTTATTATTTCCAGTACCAGTTTGGCAATAAATTTTTCCAGTAGCATTAGTATAATTAACAGTATGAGCTTGAGCTGAACCTGAAACTGTCCCAACTCTAAATCTATTCCAGATACTATCATAGCGACTAGTAATCAGACCAGTAGCCCCACCAAGATAAACCCTAAAATAATAATCAAGCCCTGGTGGATTTGTATTTTTCCAATAGTTCCAAAAAAATTGACCAATCCTTGCTACTCCATTTACATAACCACCATCCGAAGCTCCAATTTCATAATATGAATATCTAGAAGGATAACCACCTACAACAAGCCAATATGTTTTATTAGCGCTAAGAACCGGATTATTACTAAAAGAGATATTAACCCAACCATACGAAGAAGTTATTTTGGAAGCTGATAATTGTCCACTGGCTAAAACCCTATAACCTGGATAACCATAGAAATCATCAACAATTCTAACAGTTAGATTACTGGGGTTACCTACTTTTTTAATATATAACTGAACCTTATTTAAGGAACCGTTTTTAGCTATTTTAAAACTCTGAGCAATATCTTGATTATTATAATATTTAGCAAAAATAATATTATGAGCAGGTTGTCCTATACCGTTTGATTGATTAGATACAGCTGCTGGGCTATTAGCTGAAATAGCTGTTCCTGTAATTATTGATGAACCATCGCCGACAATTGGACCATTCGCATAAACACTACCATTAACTGTTCCACCCCAGCTTAAGAATAATCCACCTTGACCAACTTGAACTCCATAATTAAATGAAACACCAGTTGCAGTTGTTAGGTTTACTTTAATTTTCCGTTCATTAGAATTTGTATCTCCTAAAGAAATAATTTCCTTTTGGTTGTTAGAAAGATCTGTAATTGAAGTTGTAGCGGAAGAAGTTCCTAAAACTAAAGTTTCATTGGCATTATATTTTTTATTATTTTTTATTCTATATAGAACATCTTCTACTCCTGATTCTGACAAAAAATAAGCTCGCTTTGAATTTAAATTATTATTAACAATTCTGAATTCTCTAATAATAGGTGTAGTAAGAGTAATCAAAATGGCTAAACTAATAAACATAAAAAAAATGACAAGAATCATCATTGCTGCTCCTCCATTTGTTTTTATTCTTTTGTTTATTCTTCTATTCATTATTAATTTAAAAAATTATTAATATCCACCCCTTAATATTATTGTATCGTAAAATTTTCTTATTTGATTCGTTTTACTACGCTTATCATTAATACTCATTTCTATTTTAACCGCTTCGCTTCTTGTGGTAGTAATTTTTCTAAAAGTCAAACTGTCTAAGTTTACATACGGACCAAGTAAATTACCCGATAAAACTCCAGCTTGATAAAGATCTAGTTTAGAGTTTTCTTTACTAAACTTTATAATAATTGGATTACCAGACTCATCGGTACTATTAAGCTGTAAAATACCAGCTCCTAGATTACTATGTAAAAGATCAATACTTTTACTTTGACGGATATCACGAGACATTCTTTCCATAGAGTTCATTCCTGCTTCTAAGATACTCCGGTTGTTCCTGATTTTAGAAAAAGCAGTCATAACAGTTAAAAGTGAATTAATAACCAAAAGAGAAATCATAGTAAAAATTGCTAAATAAATAATTATTTCTATGATTGAAAATCCCTTTTCGTTTTTTAATATTTTATTCATTTAATTAAAAATATTTGCTAAATAAAAAACTAAGCTTCTAGAAATAACCCCACCACTAGAAGAGGCCCATGAAACAGTAACTGTTATTTTTTTAGTTCCATTATCTAATACTCCAGTTTTACTTATATCATCATTTGAGTTCCTATAAACTGGGGAAATAACAATCTCACGATTAAAGACAGAATCAATTGGATATTTAGGAGTATTAGTCATAGGGATAGGGGGAGGAGAACTAAGCAACCAAAGATTGGTATTCGTATCAAAGAATAAAGAATATTGATTGTTCAAAGTTAAATTAGCAATATCTCCCCAATTATTATCTCTGATAGATTTTACAGCTTCCGCTCCTTCTTCAAGTAAATAATTAGCTTGCACTTGTCTAACAGCACGTGAAGAAAGTTCTATCCCTTTTTGGGTTGTTGACATTAAGGCAAGGGTCGTCATTGAAATAATTGCACAAGCTACAATAACTTCAACTATAGTAAAGCCTCTATTTCTGTTAATTCTTCTCCGTTTTTTATTCAAGTAATATTTCATAATGGATATTTTGTAGCTACTCTTATTATAAACTAACCGAACCAACTTTACTTATTTTAATTATTTTTTGATGAGTAGGTTTATTAGTTAATTGTAAAATAATTGTTCCATACCCGACAACATTGCCTGTAAGTCTAGGAAAAATAATATTGGAACCACCACCGTTTAAGTTAATCCCACCATTTAGTGGTATGGCGACACCAGGTTCAAAATCAACTTTTTTATTATTTGGGTTTGTATTAGAAAATGTACTGCCTACAAAATAAACCATATAATTAGATGCAAAATGAACACCATAATTATTAGAGTTCAAAGAAGACAATGAGTCAGATTGAGCTTTATCCAAAAGAGTAATTACATTTTCAGTTGTATTTTTAAGAGCTTGTTCTTTTCTAAAATTAGATAAATTTGGTATGGTAATTAAGCTAAGTATTCCGATAATAGCAATTACTATTAGTAATTCTATAAAAGTAAATCCTTTGTTGTAATTAATTATTTTCATAATTTTATATTTCTATTTTAAAATTATTAATTAATATGATTCATAACAGTATACATCGGAGTAATTATTGAAATTGCAAAGAATCCAACAGCAACTCCAATGAAAATCATTAAAACAGGTTCAATAATCGTGGAAAGATTTTTAGTCTTATTACTAACTTCATTTTCATAGAAAACGGCAATATCTAAAAGCATTTGCGATAATTTACCAGTTTCTTCTCCTACTTCAATCATCTCTCCAACCATAACTGGATAAAGCTTTGTATTCTCTTTGAATAAAGTAGAAAGCGGTATTCCTTTTTCAACTGAACTGATTGAATCATTAATAACCTTTTTATAATAACTATTTTGAAGAATATTTCTGGTAATAGTTAAAGACTTAGATAAAGTAACCCCAGAGGATAGAAGCGAAGAAAGAGTACGGGTTGTTCTGGCTGAGTTTGTCTCCTTAACTAGATCGCCAATAACTGGTATGTGAATAACAAAATAATCAAAATAATGACGAGTAAATTTAAGTTTAATAAGAAACATAACACTAATGATAATGGCAAAAATTATTAAAATAAAAGCAATAAAGTGATGAGTAAGTGAATAAGAAATCCAGATGATAAATTTAGTTGAGGCTGGTAGATTTGCACCTACATCCTTAAATGTTGAAATTAAGGTTGGAACAACATAAATCATCATCAAGACTCCAATTATGAAAATGGCGCTGATGATTATCGATGGATAAATCATAGCTCCCTTAATCTTTCTATTTAAGTCATAACTCTTTTTCAAAATTACACCAACTTCAGATAAAACTCTTGGCAATCCTCCTGATTCCTCTCCAGATAAGATCATAGAAACAAAAATTGGCGAAAAGACTTTCGGAAATTTTTCTAATCCTGAAGATAATGTTCCACCATTATTTATTTCAGTGACTAAACTCTCAATAATTTTAACCATTTTAGGATTAGTAGATTGTTTACCAAGAACAGAAAGGGCTCTCGTTAAAGCCAAACCGGCAGAAAGCATGGCGCTCAAATTATTAGTAAAAATAATTTTCTCAGAGAGAGAAACCTTGTTAAATATGCTTATATTAGCTAAAGAAAAACCACCTTTTTTCTCTTTATATTCAATAATTGACAAAGGAGTATTGCCTTTATCTCTAATTTCTTTAGCAATAGTAAATTTATCAGTGGATTCTTTTATTCCTTCGCTAATTTTACCATTTTTATTTTGTTCTTTATATTTAAATTTCATTTAATATTTTATTAGCCAGAAACTACTCTTAGAACTTCTTCAGTTGAAGTAATTCCTTGAACAGCTAAGAAAACTCCATCTTCTAACATCGTCATCATCCCTTCTTCTTTAGCTCTCTTCTCAATCTCATCAGTGATTGAACCTTTCAAAATCATTTCTTTGATAGTTGAACTAACTTCTAAAACTTCATGAATTCCAACTCGGCCATGATAACCATCCTCAGATTCTTTACCAGCTTTAGCTCTATAGAAAGGAATCTTATCCCAAGTAATATCTTTTTTAATAATATTTTCTTTTTTCAAAAAATAAAGAACTTGATCTAAATTAACAATTTTATTTAATTCTACCCTTTCTCCTTCACTTAAAAAATATTGCTCTTTTTCTTTAGTTAAGCGACGAACAAGACGTTGAGCAATAATTGTTTTAACTGTGGAAACAATTAAAAAAGGTTCAACTCCCATATCAATCATTCTAGGAATAGCTCCAGCTGCAGAATTTGTATGAATAGTGGAAAGAACAAGGTGCCCTGTTAAAGCTGCATTAACAGCCAAACTTGCCGTCTCTCCATCTCTAATTTCCCCCACCATAATAATATCTGGGTCTTGACGAAGTAAGGTTCGTAGTCCATTAGCAAAAGTTAATCCAATTTCTGATTTAGTTTGGGTCTGGTTAATCCTCGGCATTTGATATTCAATTGGATCCTCAACTGTTGAGATATTGACGTCAGGAGTATTCAAAATATCCAAAATAGTATATAAAGTTGTTGTTTTTCCAGAACCTGTTGGACCAGTAGCCAGAAGCATACCATCTTTTTTCTTGAGTCCTTTATGAACACGTTCTAGAGCCTCTCCATGAAAACCAAGACTCTCAAGATTAAATCCTTTAACATTTTCCCTTAAAATACGAATGACTGTCTTTTCTCCAAAATAAGTTGGTAAGGTTGAAACACGAAACGAAACGCTTCCTTGATTGTTAACAATTTTAAATCGTCCATCTTGAGGTAATCTTTTTTCATCAAGTTTTAAATTTGAAAGAACTTTAATTCTAGCAACAATTCCAGGAGCAGTATTTTTAGGTAGAACCATAGCATCATGTAAAATTCCATCAATTCTATAACGAACAATCACAGTTTTTTCTTCAGGTTCAATGTGAATATCCGAGGCTCCTTGAAAAATAGCGTGAGAAATAAGGGTATCTACAATTTTTATAATAGGTAGGTCTTCAGCTAGTTCTTTTAGCTCTTTTTCTGATTCTTCTTTGGTAGGTAAATTATCTTTTATCTTAACATTAAAATGTTTTATTGAAGTACTTTCTTTTTTAATAATATCTTCAAAATCATCAGCTAAACTTTTTTTATACTGAGTAAGCGCTTCTTTAATTGAATCTGAACTAGTCATTCGCGGTAAAATTTTTAAACCAACTTTCTTTTTTATAAAATCAATAACTGGTAAATTATCAACATCAAGCATCGCTACTTCAAGACCAAGACGACTTTTTTTGTAAGCGATAATATTATTACTTCTAGCAATTGGCTCAGGAATTAAACTAAGAACATTTGGGTCAATTATTTCTCCCTTTAAATTAACAAATGGAATCCCTAAGGAAACAGCTTGCATACTATTCCAATCTTTTTCAGTTAATCTTCCTTCACTGACTAAAATAGCACCAATAGATTGATCAGTTTCTTTTGATTTTCTTAAGGCCATTGCTATATCTGTTTTATTTACTAATCCAGAATTATTCAAAAGATTCACAATGGTTTTTTCATTAATGTGCATGCTTATATTATATCATATGATTAAAATCTAGGTGCTAGATCTATGTTTATATAAAAATTATTTTTATGATATGTTTGATTATTTTAATTTACCATAATGGTAAACATCATCGTTATCTTCAATTCGTTGACGTTTTGCTTCCTTTTTTGTTAGATATTTATCCTTACTTTCTAATAACCCATCCATCCAAAACTTATATGAATAATTTACACTGGCTGTTTCATACATAACTATCATCGGTGTATTGTATGAATGTATTTCGTTGATAAATTCAATTAAGGTATCCCCTAAACCCTTTTGAGAACTAAACATCAATAGATATTGATCTATTTGTTGAATGACCCCCTTCCATGGATAAATGGAATGTATAGGCCAATAATCAACCGAGATAGCCAATTTATTATCTATCGCTGAGAAACCTATTGACTTAGCTTCTTTTGAGGTTGAGCATGTAGTATAAACAAAAACTAAATCTTTTGATAATTTTTTTACATTTTCTAAAGACATATATTATTTTGACTTATTAAAGCACAAGCTTGAACAGTCAAAAATTAAATTAATAATTACGACTATTTTAATAGATTTCATTTTTACCAATTGGATGCGATAGCATCAGTTTGGTAAAAGTCCTTCTTTACCGAAAATCTGCGATAGCAGAAAATCGGTAAAGACTAATAAACTTCTTTTTGATAACAATCCTTACAATAAACTATCTCTTTTCGTTGAGGTGAATAAGATGTTTCAAACT
>VAPE01016804.1_pt1 | contig 13416 bp, 9 predicted proteins | sample 3393911 | NCBI WGS metagenome assembly VAPE01 (sample SAMN08290436, study PRJNA428436) | hydrothermal vent metagenome | isolation source: Deep-sea hydrothermal vent chimney | place: Atlantic Ocean: South-mid Altantic Ridge | reverse complement strand
GGCTACGGGAACGGCGGGACGGCGCCTGGGCGGCGCGCAGTCGTCGCCCGCTCCTCCCCCGTAGTGCGGATCACGCCGATCCGCTATCCTGGATCGATGCATGCTCAATTGATAATCCACGTTTGATGGCAGAGCATCACGAATTGCTGGAGCGGGTGGACCGCATCCTCGCCCGCGTCGAGGCCCTGCTGCCGCCGGCACCGGCCGAGCCCGACTGGCGTGCACCGGCGTTCCGCTGGCACCGATCCGGCGCGCGCGGGTTCCTGAAGGCCGTCCCGCACCCGCACCGGCTGCGTCTGAGCGACCTGCGCGGCATCGACGAACCGAAGGCGGAACTGGTGCGCAACACGCGCCAGTTCCTCGCCGGTCTTCCGGCCAACAATGCCCTGCTTTGGGGTGCGCGCGGCACCGGCAAGTCGTCGCTGATCAAGGCGCTGCTCGAGCGATTCCGTCGCGACGGCCTGCGCCTGGTGCAGGTCGACAAGGCGCAACTGCTCGACCTGCCCGAAATCCTCCCGCTGCTCGAGGCGCGACCCGAGCGCTTCGTCGTGTTCACCGACGACCTGTCCTTCGACGCCGGCGAAGCCGGCTACCGGGCCCTCAAGGCGGTGCTCGAGGGCGCATTGACCGCGCTGCCCGACAACGTGCTCCTCCACGCGACCTCCAACCGCCGCCACCTCCTGCCGGAGACGCAGCGCGAGAACCGGGAGACGCGAATCATCGACGAGGAAATCCATCCCGGCGAGGCGATCGAGGAGAAAATCTCGCTCTCGGAGCGCTTCGGGCTGTGGTTGGCCTTCCATCCGTTCTCGCAGGAGCGCTACCTGGAGATCGTGCAGCACTGGCTGAAGCGGCTGCACGCGCCGGCCGTCGACCGTGAGCAGACGCGGCGCGAGGCGTTGCGATGGGCGTTGCTGCGCGGCTCGCGCAGCGGGCGGGTCGCCTGGCAGTTCGCCCGCGACTGGGCCGGGCGCCATGCGCTCGGCGAATCTACGTCACCCCATTCGTAGTGACAGGATTCAAGGGGTCAGAGTACTTGAAACTCCAGATGCTCAAGGTATTCCCACGGAGGTAGGAGTTTCAAGTACTCTGACCCCTTGAATCCTCTCGGCCGACGCCGCGCAATCCGCAGCCGCGGCGTAACCCGAACGTCGTCGGCGGGCCGAGGCCCGCCCTACCGGGAAGAAGCGACGTTGCTCAGTCGACCCAGCGGCGCGCGTTGCGGAACAGGCGCAGCCACGGCGAGTCCGCGCCCCATTCGGGCGGGTGCCAGGACAACTGCACGGTGCGAAACACCCGTTCCGGGTGCGGCATCAGGATCGTGACGCGCCCGTCGCGATTGGTGAGGCCGGTGATGCCCAGCGGCGAGCCGTTCGGGTTCTCCGGATAGTATTCGGCCGGTGCGCCGCCGGCATCGACGTAGCGCAGCGTCGCGAGTCCCTCGCGCAGCACGACCTCCGGCTCGATGCCGCCGGGGAACCGCGCGCGCCCCTCGCCGTGGGCGACCGGTACCGGCAGCCGCGCACCCTCCATACCGGCGAAGACGATCGACGGCGAGGGCAGGACCTCGACCAGGCTCAGGCGCGCCTCGAACTGCTCCGAGGCGTTGGCGACGAAATGCGGCCAGTGCTCCGTACCCGGGATCAGTTCGCGCAACGCGGCGAGCATCTGGCAGCCGTTGCACACCCCCAGCGCGAAGCGGTCGGTACGCGCGAAGAACGCTTCGAACGCCGCACGCAGGCGCTCGTCGAATAAAATGGTCTTCGCCCACCCCTCGCCCGCCCCCAGCACGTCGCCGTAGGAAAATCCCCCGCAGGCGGCGATGCCGTGGAACGAATCGAGCGCGACGCGCCCCGCGAGCAGGTCGCTCATGTGCACGTCGTGGACCTCGAATCCGGCGCGGTGGAAAGCCGCGGCCATCTCGACGTGTCCGTTGACGCCCTGCTCGCGCAGGATCGCCACCGGCGGGCGCGCGCCGCGCGCGAGGTACGCCGCCGCGGGATCGGCGTCCGGATCGAAGGGCACGTGCACGGCGGGCACGTCGACGGCGCGGCGCGTCGGGGCCTCGAATTCCTGGCGCGCGCACTCGGGATCGTCGCGCAGCGCCTGCATCCGGTAGCCGGTCTCCGACCAGGCCGCCTGCAGTTCGGCGCGCGCGGCGGTGAAACATTCGCGCCCGCGCCACGAGATGCGTATGCGGTCCTCGCCGTTCGGGGCGCCGAGCAGGTGGGTGTGCCGCCCGAGGCCGGCGTCGTGGAAGCGCGCCAGAACCGCGGCCTGATCGGCGGCGCGCACCTGGAGGACGGCGCCCAATTCCTCGGCGAACAACGCGGCCGGCGGATCCGCGCCGAGCGCATCGAGGGATACACTCACGCCGCAGCGCCCGGCGAAGGACATCTCGCACAACGCGACGAACAGGCCGCCGTCGGAACGGTCGTGATAGGCGAGGATACGGCCGGCCTCGTTGAGATCCTGGACGGCCTCGAAGAATGCCGCCAACGCGCGGGGGTCGTCGAGATCCGGCGCGCGCTCGCCGACCTGCCGGTATACCTGGGCGAGCGCGGAACCGGCGAGCCGGTTGCGTCCCTTGCCGAGGTCCACGAGGATCAGCACGCCGTCTTCCGCACTCAACTGCGGGGTGAGCGTGCGCCGTGCATCGAGCACCGGCGCGAATGCCGAGATGATCACCGAGAGCGGCGCGATGACCGCGTGCTCGCCCTCCGAGTCGTGCCACACGGTCTTCATGGACAGCGAGTCCTTGCCCACCGGGATGGCGATGCCCAGCGCCGGGCAGAGTTCCTCGCCGAGTGCGCGCACCGTGTCGTAGAGGGCGGCGTCCTCGCCCGGGTGGCCGGCCGCCGCCATCCAGTTGGCCGACAGTCGCACCGCGCCGAGCCGCCCGATATGCGCCGCGGCCAGGTTGGTGAGCGCCTCGCCCACGGCCATGCGCCCGGAGGCCGGGGCGTCGACCAGGGCCACCGGCGCGCGCTCGCCCAACGCCATCGCCTCACCGCGATAACCGGAATAATCGGCCAATGTCACCGCGCAATCGGCCACCGGGACCTGTCCGGGACCGACCATCTGGTCGCGCGCCGTCAATCCACCCACGGTGCGGTCGCCGATGGTGATGAGAAACGCCTTGCTCCCCACCGCCGGCAGACGGAGCACGCGCAGGGCGACTGCGTGCAGATCGGTGTCCGGGAGTTCCAGCCCGGGCTTGTGGAACGGGTGGTGGCGGGCCTCGCGCAGCATCTTCGGCGGCTTGCCGAGCAGCACGTCGAGGGGCAGATCCACGGGCGTATTGTCGAACAGCCCGTCGCCGACCAGCAACCGGCGCTCGGCGCTCGTCTCGCCGATGACCGAGAACGGACAGCGCTCGCGCTCGCAGATCGCGCGGAAATCCTCCAGGCGCACCGTGACGATCGCCAGCACGTAGCGTTCCTGGGCCTCGTTGCACCAGATCTCCATGGGCGACATCCCGGGATCGGCGCTCGGCACCGCGCGCAGCTCGAAGCGCCCGCCGCGCCCGCCGCCGTCGACCAGTTCGGGAACCGCATTCGACAACCCGCCGGCACCGACGTCGTGGATCGACAGCAGCGGGTTATCCTCGCCCAGCGCCCAGCAACGGTCGATGACCTCCTGGCAACGGCGCTGCATCTCGGCGTTGCCGCGCTGTACCGAGGCGAAATCCAGCGCCTCGCTGCCGGTCCCCGCGGCCACCGAGGAGGCGGCGCCGCCACCGAGCCCGATCAGCATCGCGGGCCCGCCGATCACCACGACCAAGGCACCCTCCGGCAGATCGCGTTTCTCGACGTGTTGCGCGCGGATATTGCCGAGCCCGCCCGCGAGCATGATCGGTTTGTGGTAGCCGCGCACCTCGCGCCCCGAGGGTCCCGGCACCGCCTCCTCGAAGGTGCGGAAATAGCCCGCCAGATTGGGCCGTCCGAATTCGTTGTTGAAGCGCGCCGCGCCGATCGGCGCCTCGAGCATGATCTCCAGGGCCGAGACGATGCGCCCGGGGCGCCCGAAATCGCCCTCCCAGGGCTGCACGAAGCCGGGGATGCGCAGGTTGGACACCGAGTAGCCGGCGAGTCCCGCCTTGGGCCGGGCGCCGCGGCCGGTGGCGCCCTCGTCGCGGATCTCGCCGCCGACGCCGGTGGCGGCACCGGGGAACGGCGAGATGGCGGTCGGGTGGTTGTGGGTCTCGACCTTCATCACGATGTGGGCGGGCTCCTCGATCTGCCGGTAGTGTCCGCCGGCCGGGTCCGGGAAGAAGCGCTGCGCCGGCCATCCCTCGATGACCGCGGCGTTGTCGCGGTAGGCCGAGAGCACCCCCTCGGGGCTGACGCGATACGTGTTGCGGATCATCGCGAACAGCGAGTGCTCGCGGGCGCGGGCGTCGATCACCCAGTCGGCGTTGAAGATCTTGTGGCGACAGTGTTCGGAGTTGGCCTGCGCGAACATCATCAATTCGATGTCGCCCGGGTTGCGCCCGAGCGCCGTGAAATGCTCCAGCAGGTAGTCCACCTCGTCGGAAGAGAGCGCCAGGCCGAGTGCGCGGTCGGCCGCCTCGAGCGCCGCGCGTCCGCCGCCGAGTACGTCCACGGTGACGAGCGGCGCCGGTTCGGCCTGCAGGAACAGCCCCGCCGCCTCCTCGAACGAGTCGAGAACGGTCTGCGTCATACGATCATGCAGCAACGGGCGGATACGGGCCGCCTCGCCGGCCCCCAGAGGGGCCCCGTCCCGGCGCGTGAGGAAGTAGGCGATGCCCCGCTCCAGGCGCTGTATCGCACCGAGCCCGCAATTGTGGGCGATATCGGTGGCCTTGCTGGACCAGGGGGAGAGGGTGCCGAGGCGCGGCACCACCAGTTGCAGGCTCCCGGCCGCGGGTTCCGAAGAAAGTTCCGGGGGGCGCTCCGGTCCGTAGTGCAGCAGCCGCTCCAGGCGCTCGCGCTCGACCGGCCGCAACGCCCGTTCCAGATCGGCAAAATGCACGAACTCCGCATAAACAGCGCCGAACTCCGGGAGTTCCAGGCGGATCCGGTCGGCCAGCGCGTCGGCGCGGAAACGGGACAGGGCCGGGCTGCCGGCTATCTGCAGCATCGTAGGACGTCTTTGCGGCACAGGGGGCTCAGCATGGTACTGGATGGGGTCGATGCGCACCAGCGCGGCGCGGTGTCGGCAACCGGCGGCCCCGCATTCAGGACAGGTCGCGCCAATCGAGTCCGTCTTCCTGATCGGCCACCGCGATCCATCCCGGGGCGCAGCCGAGCACCGCCGCGAGAGCGGCGCGCGCATGCTCCGGGCGATTATTGCGCTCGCTCAGGTGCGCTGCGACCAAATGGCGCAGGTGCGAACGGTCGAGGCGCGCCAGCAGGTCCGCCGCCTGGGCGTTGCTCAAATGCCCGTGCGACCCGCCCACACGCGCCTGGAGCGCCGGCGGATAGGGTCCGGCGGCCAGCAGTCCGGGATCGTGATTGCACTCGAGAATCAGCGCGTCGCAGCCGGTCAGCATCTGCGCGATGTGCGCGGTGGCCATGCCCGTATCGGTGAGGATGCCCAGGCGCCGCGCGCCGTCGCCGATCACGAACTGGGTCGGCTCGCGCGCGTCGTGGGGTACGGCGAACGGACGCACCTCCAGATCGCCCACCGCGAAGCCCTCCAGCGCGTTGAACCGGTGCAGGAGGTGGACCGGCTGGCGCAGAAAGCCGGCGGTGCCCGCGGTGGCCCATACCGGGAGGCGATGGCGGCGCGAGAGACACGCCACCCCGCGCAGGTGGTCGCCGTGTTCGTGGGTCACCACGATCGCGGTCAGATCCTCGGCGCGCCGCCCAAGGCATCCCAACCGCCGTTCCGCCTGGGCCGCCGGAAAACCACAGTCGACCAGCACGCACGAGGATCCGTGCTCCACCAGGGTGGCATTGCCGCGGCTGCCGCTGCCAAGCGAGGCGAATCGCACTTAACAGCCCGTCGGACTTAGGGGTTCGTAGCGAGGCGAGTGGGAGATCGAGGACACTTTTTCGATCGTTCGAGGCGAATAGCGGGCATTATTCAACGAAGACGATCGGAAAAATGGACCGATCTCCCGCCGCCGCAGTAGAACATCCCAAGTCCGACAGGCTGCTAGCGCAGCTGCTCCTGGAGCAGGGTCAGGATACGCTGTGCACTCTTGGAGTGGTCCGGTTTGCCGCCGTCATCCAGCACCACCACTCGCGTATCCTTCCCGGAGGGCTGCCGGCGCAACCGGATCCGGTAACGCTCGCCCCCGGACTTTCCGGAGCCAAACCAGCGCGCGAACAGACCGCGCCGCTCCTGCTCCTTGAGGGGATCGTCGTAGCGCACGAAGTAAAGGCCCTTGTCCCGGTCCTGGCGCCGGACCAGGAAGCCCACGCGGTCCAGAGCGATTCCGGTGCGGCGCCAGGCGCGTGCGAAGGGATCGTGGATCTCCAGTGCGAGGACACCGCCGGCCCCGCGTACCAACTCGGCCCGCGGCGGACCCTGCGGGACATCCTGCACCGAGGTCTTGGCGAACGCCTCCGACGCCCCCAGGAACACCATCAGACGGCGCAACATCGCCGCCTCGCGGTCCGGATTCGGCGGGGTCATCTCCCAGATGAAATTCCCGTCGTGGACCACCTCGCGCACGCTCCGCCGACTGAGGTAGAGGTCGGTGGTCCCGGGACGATCACCGGGCTCTACGCGTACCAGGTATTGGCTCCGGATCGGGGCCGAATACAGGCCGGAGATCACTTTGTTGAGGAGCATGCGGATCGGCCCCTCGGCGATGTTCGGCCGATACTCGGCCCAGTTGGTCTGCAGGATGCCGGCGCGCGGATTCTCCTGCCGGATGAGGAAACCGTTTTTCAGCCAGAACTCGCGCACTTTGGGCCAGATGCGGGCCGGCGGGGCGTCGATGACCAGCCAGCGCTCGGTGCCGTCGCGCACCACCCGGATACCCCGGATCGGGGCGGCCACCTGCCCGGCTCCGGCATGCGGGCCGCCCGGCACAACTCCGGGAACCCCGGCGGCGGCCGGTCGCGTCGGCGAGGCGCCCGGAATTTTCATGGAGGCGTCGGTGGGCGGGGCACTCAGCCCCGGCGGGACCTCGAGCGGCCGTGCGACCTTGCCGTTTTGGTATTCCGGGGTGCGTTCGGGCAGCAACTGATGCAAGGCCGAGCAGCCCGCCAGCGACGCAATCACCGCCAGCAGCGCCAACCCGGGAAGAGTTCCACGAGTCAATGACGGCATGGGATTCCCGTAACGATGGATTTCACAACGCGCCGGCCTGCTTCATGGCGCGGCGCACGTCTTCATGGAAGCGTTCGGAGAGGACCGTCATGGGCAGCCGGATCCCGGGGGAGATCATGTCCATCTCGTGGAGCGCCCATTTTACCGGGATGGGATTGGCCTCGACGAACAAATTCTTGTACAGGCCCCCCAGGCGCGCGTTCACGGCCTCGGCCCCCGCACGATCCCCCGCGATGGCGGCCGCGCACAGTTGGTGCATGAGGCGCGGGGCCACGTTGGCGGTCACCGAGATCACGCCGCGCGCTCCGGCGAGCATCAGTTCCATCGCCGTAGCGTCGTCGCCGCTGTAGAGGTCCATTCGCTCGCCGCAACGCTCCAACAACTCACGGCCGCGCTCCAAGCTGCCGGTCGCCTCCTTGATACCCACGATGTTGGAAACCGCCGCGAGCCGTTCCACCGTCTCCGGCAGCAGGTCGCAGGCGGTACGCCCGGGGACGTTGTACAGGATCTGGGGCATGGGCACGGCTTCGGCGACGGCCTTGTAATGGAGGTAGAGACCCTCTTGAGTCGGCTTGTTGTAGTAAGGCGTGACCAGCAACGCCGCGTCGGCGCCGACCTTCATGGCGCAACGGGTCAGCTCGATGGCCTCGCGGGTGGCGTTCGACCCCGTCCCCGCAATTACCGGCACGCGCCCCTTCACCATCTCCACCACCCGGCGGATCACCTTGCAGTGCTCCGCCCCGTCGAGGGTGGCCGACTCGCCGGTGGTACCCATCACCACGATCGCGTCGGTGCCGTTCTCCAGGTGAAACTCCACGAGCCGGGCAAGGGCCCGCTCGTCCAGTGCACCGTCGGTACGCATGGGGGTGACGAGGGCGACCATGCTGCCGTGGAACATGCCGGAGGGACTCCCTGAGGATCGCGCAACGAGCAATGCGACATACTAATGGGGGCGCGTGCCGGTGACAAGCGGCCCCGCGAATCCGGCACGGCGCCGCACGGCCGGGTACAGTGCACCGGCGGGTGTTTCCGCGCCGGTGCCTGGGGTATGCTTTAGACCTTCCAGGATTGGCCTGCCGATGGTCCCGACCCGAATGAACGATACTCCACGGCCCGACCGGCTTCGAACCGGGTTCCGGGCGGTTCCCGAACACCATCGGCCCGGAAGAGGCCGCCGCGCGACCCCGCGCGTCGCCCCCGTAGGGAACGTCGTGGCCGTTGTGGACACCCCGGAAGATGGTACGCCCGTGCACCGGGCGTCGGTGTACACCAGTCGGGAGGGATCGCGCCGATGTCCGCGTCGATGAATAACCTGCTCGTCGTCTCGGCACTCGGACAAGACCGGCCGGGCATCGTCAACGAACTCTCGCTCGCGATCCTCAACTGCGGTTGCAACATCGAGGACAGTCGCATGACCGTCCTCGGCGGGGAATTCGCCGTCATTCTGCTGGTCTCCGGAAACTGGAGCACCATCGCGAAGCTGGAAAACGCGATGACGGGGCTCGAACAGCGCCTCGGCATGACCATCACCTCCAAACGCACCGAGGTGCGGCGCACCCCGGCTCCGCTCCTGCCGTACACGGTGGAGGTGGTGAGCATCGATCATCCCGGGATCGTCCACAACCTGGCGGAGTTCTTCTCCTCGCGCGAGATCAACATCCAGGAGTTGACCACCGGCAGCTACGCCGCGGCCCACACCGGCGCGCCCATGTTCTCCATACACATGACGGTGAACATCCCGGCGGGGATCCCGATCGCCGCACTGCGCGAGGAATTCATGGACTTCTGCGACGCACTCAACCTCGATGCGATCATGGAGCCGATCAAGGGTTGAGACCCTCTCCGGGGCCCCAACGGCCTCGGGGAGGGACTTCCGCGACTCGCACGGGCGCTTCAAACAGCACAAGGTGAAGGCCGGCGGGCACGCCGAAGAGGTTCCCGCGGCCCCGAAAGAACCGGGATAGACGATCGATGAACGAGGCAGCGCCACCCTTTCCCGCAGGCCTGTCGCGGTGCCGGCACCCATGACCGGGCGCGGTTCGTCCGGCGCGCGACTGTTCGTCCTGGACACCAACGTCCTGATGCACGATCCGACCGCGATCTTCCGCTTTCAGGAACACGATCTCTACCTGCCGATGGCGGTTCTGGAAGAACTGGACGCCGCCAAGAAGGGGCTTTCGGAAGTGGCGCGCAACGTACGCCAGGCGAGCCGCTTCCTCGACGACCTCCTGCGCAACGTCGACAAGCGCGGGATCGACCGCGGCATTCCCCTCCCCACCCCGGACAACGGCGCCGCCCCGCGGGCCCCCGGCGGCGGGCGGCTGTTCTTTCAGACCCGCGCCCTGCCCACCCTGCTGCCCGAGGGGCTGCCCGGGAACCGGCCCGACAACACCATCCTCGGTACCGCCCTGGCACTGCAGAAGGATCACCCGGAACGGCGCGTCACATTGGTCTCGAAAGACATCAATCTGCGGATCAAGGCCGCCGTCGTCGGAGTACATGCAGAGGACTACTACGAGGACCGGGTGCTCGACGACGTGGGCCTGCTCTATAGCGGCACCGCCGCCCTGCCTGCGGATTTCTGGGAGCAACACGGCCGGGAGATGGAATCCTGGCAGGAGGAGGGACGGACATTCTACCGGGTGCGCGGCCCGCTGGTGGCCTCCTGGCATCGCAGCCAGGGCCTGTATATGGACGGGGATCGGCCCTTCGAGGCCCTGGTCCGGGACCGCGACGCGGACTCCGCGGTCCTGGAACTGGTACACGACTATCGCAAACCCCACCATACCGTCTGGGGAATTCACGCCCGCAACCGCGAACAGAACTTCGCCCTGAACCTGCTGATGGATCCCACGATCGATTTCGTGACCCTGCTCGGCGCCGCGGGCACCGGCAAAACCCTGCTCGCGCTCGCCGCCGGGCTCACCCAGACCCTGGAGGACAACCGTTACCGGGAGATCATCATGACCCGAGTGACGGTGCCGGTCGGCGCAGACATCGGGTTCCTGCCGGGGACCGAGGAAGAGAAGATGACGCCGTGGATGGGCGCCCTAATGGACAACCTGGAGGTGCTCACCAAGAGCGATGTGGCCGGGGACTGGGGGCGGGCGGCCACCAACGACCTGCTGCATAACCGCATCAAGATCCGCTCCGTCGGCTTCATGCGCGGTCGTACCTTCCTGAACAAGTACGTAATCGTCGATGAGGCCCAGAACCTGACCTCCAAACAGATGAAGACCCTCATCACCCGCGCCGGTCCGGGCACCAAGTTCGTCTGCATCGGCAACATCGCACAGATCGACACACCCTATCTCACCGAAACCACCTCCGGACTGACCTACGTAGTGGATCGTTTCAAGGGATGGCCGCACAGCGGCCACATCACACTGCTGCGCGGCGAACGCTCGCGGCTCGCCGATTACGCCTCCGAGGCGCTGTGACCGAAGCGGCGGCGCCCAAAACCCATCCGCGTCATGCACTTCCGCGACGCCGGCCGCCGGGCGAGCCCGGCCGGGGGGTATGGGGATGCGCGAATCCCGGTAGGGCGGGCCTCGGCCCGCCGACGACGCCCGAGATCTCACCCCCCACCATGTGACGCCACGGCGCCGGTCGAGCCGGCCCGGTCCTACGTCGGATCGGCGTCCGCGGGCGGGGGGCTGCGCGGCCAAGCGCGCAGGACGGCCTCGACGAGGGTCGCCAGGGGAATCGCGAAGAACACCCCCCAGAACCCCCACAGGCCGCCGAACACCAGCACCGCCACAATGATCGCGATGGGGTGCAGATCCACCGCCTCCGAGAACAACAGCGGCACCAGCACGTTGCCGTCCACCGCCTGGATCACCATGTAGGCCGCCATCGCGTAGGCGAACTCACTGCCCCAGCCCCATTGCGAAAAGGCCACTATGGCCACCGGCAGCGTGACGACCACCGCGCCGATGTAGGGGACCAGTACCGAGAACCCGACGATCGCCCCGAGCAGCATGGCGTACTTGAGACCGAGCAACGCGAAGGTCGCGGCGGTGACCACCCAGACGATGAGGATCTCCAGGAACTTGCCGCGCACGTAGTTGCCGATCTGTGCGTCGACATCGGCCCAGACCCGTTCGAGCACCGTGTGCTCGCGCGGCAGCAGGCCCACGGCCCACGCCACGATGCGATCCTTGTCCTTGAGAAAGAAAAACACCAGCAGCGGGACCAGCACCAAGTAGACCAGAAGCGTGATGAAACCGACCAACGAAGCCAGTGACAGCGAGACGACATGCTGTCCCAGCGAGCCGATCCCGGCGCGCGCGGTACCGATCAGGTCCTGGACCTGCCGGGTGGTAAAGAATTCCGGATAGCGTTGCGGAAGTTGCAACAAGACTTCCTGACCGCGTGCGATCATGTGCGGCAGTTCGTGTATCAACTGGGTGAACTGCTGGTAGAGCAACGGGATCAGCCCCAAGATCAGCACCAGCACGAAGCCGAGGAACAGGATCTGCACCGCCACGGCCCCCAACACGCGCGGCACGCCGCGGCGTTTCAGGAAGGCGACGATGGCCTCGAGCAGATACGCGATCACCAAGCTCGCGAACACCGGGGCCAGCATGTAGCCGAACCCGGCGACCACCACGAAACCGGCGAGCAACAGCAGCGCCAGAAACGCCGCCTGGGGATCGGAGAAGTATCGGCGAAACCAGTCGTTGAGAACTTTGAGCATGCCGCTCAGGATCCGGCCCGGGCAGGCGTTGCGCCATGGGACACACAGCATGCCGCGTACCGCCCGGGCACGGCCCGTGCAGCCCGGCGACGGGCGCGCGACGTACGGAAGCGAGGCGCCGGTCCACCCGGCGACGGACTACTACGCGCCATCCGCGACCCGGTCCCGATAGCACTGTTCGAAGACCCGCTCCAGTTCGTCGATGACCTCCTGCGCGGGCCGGCCTTCCAGCACGTGTTGGTTCATCAGCGTGTAGACCTCATTCAGCATCGCGTTGCGGTCGAGCATGGAGTAGGTTCGGCGCAGGCGCTTGATCGCCGCCACCACCGTCTCCTTCTTCGGGCGCGGGATCGGCACCGGCTCCGACCGCTCCTGCGCCGACGACCGGGCCGCGGCGGCCGGCGCCGTCACCGAGCCGGCGCGGGTCCGGAGGAATTCGGCGAACGCGAGCAGCGTGCTTCGCCCGGAGGCATCCAGCGCGCCGAATATCTCCCGTAGCCGCTCGAGGTCATCGGACATGGGTCAACCCTCGATCTCGAGAGCGAAGGCCGGAGGCTTGCGCCGTTCCCGCATCCCCGGTCGATGTCGGGCGGAAAGAGTGCGACAGGCCTCTAAAGCGAATCGTCGCTCTGATGCGTCTTGCAGTAGTCACGGGCAAAGGAGAGCAACTCGTCCATCACCCGCAGCCGGAACTTCTGTTTCTGATGCACGAACGAGAACGGTCGCTCCAGCGGCGGATCGAGCGGAACCGCCTGTAGCGTACCCAGCTGGAGTTCTTTCAGCACCGTGGCGCGCGAGATCACCGATATCCCCATCCCGACCTCCACTGCGCGCTTGATCGCCTCCGGGCTGCCCAGCTCCATGCAGGTTTTGAGATCATCGCCGTTCAGCCCGACTCCGGCAAGATATTCCTCGATGACCTCGCGCGTCCCCGAGCCCTCCTCGCGGGAGATATAGGGGTGATCGAGCAGTTCCGCGCTCATGACCCGTTCATGAGCGGCGAGCGGATGATCCAGCGGGACGATCGCGACCAACTGGTCGTGGCGACAGACCTCGACCGCCAGGTTCTTGTTGGAGACCGGCGCCTCCACTACGCCGAGGTCGATCGTGTTGTCCTCCACCATGGAGACGATGCCTTCCGTATTCGACACCTTCAACTGGATATTGACGTCCGGATATTCCGACTTGAAGCCGCCGAGGAGCGACGGGAGCATGTACTCGGCGATGGTGGTACTCGCCCCGATCAGCAGCACCCCACTCACCTCGCCGGTCATTTTGCGGACCGCGTTCTCCATTTCCCCGTAGAGCCGGAAGATTCGGTCGGCAAATTCGTAGACCCGCTGCCCGGCGTCGGTCAGGCTGATGCGGTTGTGGGTACGGTCGAAGAGCCGTGTATCGAAATACTCTTCGAGTTGGCGGATCTGGAAAGTCACCGCCGGCTGGGTCATATGCAGGGCATCGGCCGCTTT
>VAPE01004235.1_pt1 | contig 13441 bp, 10 predicted proteins | sample 3393911 | NCBI WGS metagenome assembly VAPE01 (sample SAMN08290436, study PRJNA428436) | hydrothermal vent metagenome | isolation source: Deep-sea hydrothermal vent chimney | place: Atlantic Ocean: South-mid Altantic Ridge | reverse complement strand
TTTGTCATTCCCACGAAAGTGGGAATCCAGTATTTTCAATGGGTTACATAACACTCTGGATTCCCGTTTTCACGGGAATGACGACTTTTGCAAGAGGCTCAAGAGTCTGTGTATAAAGTCAACAGTTGTCATTTTACTGTCATTCCGGCTTGTCCGGAATCGTTCTATAAGAAGGATTCCCGACTCGCTTCGCTTGCGGGAATGACAAATAACCGTCAAGCTCTCCGACCAAAGGTCGGGCCTTCGGCAAGGTGCATTGTAATTTATACACAGACCTAAAGGAGGTCACCGTCTATAAGCATCTCGGCAATGGTCTTCCTGAATTTTATGAGATAACCCATCTCACGCCTCAACTGACTCTCAAGTGTAGCAATCCGGGTATAAAACGGGGTCCTGTCAATCACCTTTTCCCCGTCCTTCTCATTAGTCTTCCCAAACCTGCTGCATCCCTCAAAGCCCTCCCTGCCTTTAACCGGATGGTGTAACTCCCCCGGCAGGCCATGTATCTCGCATATAAGGGGCCTGTTTTCATATACGCAACAGAGGCCATCATAGTTAAGGGGACACATTATCCTGATCAGGGACTCCTTGCCGCGATGTCTGTTCAGTTCCCTGACATAGTCCCTTGCCCTCTCAAGGCTCCTATCCTTAAGGTCTTCGGTAAGTTTTTCAAAACCTTCCAGGAGGCCAAAGTATTCAACAAGGCTATAGTGGTAAAAAACCGTATCACAGCAGTTCTCCTCACAGCCCTTGCAGGAGAATCCATAGTAAACAGCGGATTCTTTGTATGCATGATCGATCTCACCGTAAACCTCGTAAAGCCTGTCGAGGTACTTCCCTATGTCATAATCCACCTTCTGAGACATCCTAACCTCCGTAAAACTTTGGTGCGCTGTTAATAAGTTTGAACCCTCTTCCATATTATAATAAAAACAACTGCATTCTTCTCCCATTTATTAAATGTCTCGTAATTGAACCGACATCAATCTAAAAATCTCCCCTCGCCCCTCTTTGCCAAAGAGGGGGATAATCCCTCCCTTTGGCAAAGGGAGGTTAGGAGGGATTTTTCAAATAATATGTCCACACTATTTTGAGACGATTAATAGTTGCTGAAATGGGTCAAGGATTCCAGAATTCAGTGATAAGCGGCACTGACTATAGCTTAAGATGATATTGTCCCGGCAGTTCCAGGCTCATTTCTCCACATCCCGTAAAACTCACCCACGCGGTTCAGCAATTGAAGGGCCGGGGGTTACAATCCTTTCTCATTTCACTCGACCCCGCTGCCGTTAATAACATTCAGGGGATTGCCAATAAACAACCTGTCCGCCTCATTTCCCCCGAATTTTTTCTGAATCTTCCTATATGCATCGGAAAGCACAGGCGGTCTCTGTCTTGTATCATGGGCATCTGTAGCTACCAAATGGACATAGCCTTTTTTGATCATCTTAAATGTAGCCTTCTGAATCTTCCTACCCAAGTGACCGGTTATACTCATTGCCGTAACCTGTGAAACAGCTCCATACCGTATAAGTCTTTCCAGTATTGCCGGATCGTTGAGTATGGAGAGGTTCCTCTCTGGATGTGTGATGACCGGCGTTATCCCCCGCACCTTAAAGGAATATATAATATCCTCCAATTCGCTGATTGGCGGCAATACATAGGTCGGCAGTTCCAGCAGCACATGGTTTTTATCATTAATTGAAGGATACTCCCTGCTTATAATTCCTTGTATCGATTCTCTGCTCAGCCGGATATCGGCACCTATATGGACAGGGAGGAGATCCGTTACTTCGGCAAGCCTCGCTATTGCGTTACCTATGGTTTCCCTTGTATTGTTGTAAACCCCCTCCACTATATGGGGAGTTGCAACAACCTCGGATATCCCGTCTTCTTTTGCAATACGCAGCATCTCCAGTGATTCTTCCATATCGTCTGCTCCATCGTCCAGTCCCGGAAGAATGTGACAGTGTATATCGATAAATCCCCTATTCAATGTGAAGGCTGTCTCCCCTTTTTATGCCGTATCGTTCTATTGTCCCGGATCTCAATTCAAGGGCATAACGGACAGCCGATGAGGGGTAGTATTCAACACACGAATTATCACCTTTGCACGGCATTATGTCCTGATAGAAATCCATCAGTTTATTGTGGCTGTCAAAGAATAACAGATCTATAGGGAATCTCATATTTAACATCCAGAACGGCTGTTTTACCGGCAAGGGAAACTCAAAAATCATGCCCCCATTTTCACTCAGGGTCTTTTTGAACATAAGACCGGTTGTATTGTTAGACGCCTTCTCAAGATAAAAGTCCGCTACTTCCCTGCCGGATCTCAGGATACCGACCTTTTTGTACTCTTTGCCGGATACATATATCTTCACCTCGTAGGGCGCGAATATGCCTCTTATAGACCGGTTTTTTACCACATATCTGCTGTCGGAAAAAAACTCGTCGAAATATCTTATCCCCTCAGGTATGTCTGTAATCTCGCCCCTGACTGTTTTATCGATCGTATTTACTGCTATCAGATAGGATATTCTCCTGTCGGCTCTAAAAATCCCTGTATGAACGGGGGGCTCACCGTCAAATCCTGTTTTATATAAACCGGATGGCCTGTAATCGAGCCTCTTTGAATTACCTGAAAGAAATACCTCGCCAAAGGCCCCTAACTCTCCGACCAGGCGTTTAATATTATCCCGGTGAACCTTGTTGTCTCTCATACTCTTATATGTAAAATACAGCAGCCCCCTGGCGCCATGAATGATGGAGAGATAGGATAACGCCTTCATTTCCCTGTATTGCGGGAGCCGCCCCCAGCCTGAACTCTTCCATTGTTCACCGCCGAAGGCCTGTATGACAGCCCATATATCCCTGTCGTAAGCCTCCCTGCCGGCTATGTCAATGCTTTCACTAAGCCATGTCAACGGTTGATTAGGTATCGGGTACTGATCCATCAGGATGATATCCGCAGCATCTGAATATGCCTTGACATACCGCGGTCTCACAATAGCCATGAAATAGGGAAGGTCAGGTGCATACGGTTCAATCTCTTTGATCTTCTTCCTGATTAAGCCCAGGGGGACGGAGCGTATCTCCGGTTCATCAGCAATGTAGAACCCCAGGACATGATTCCCTGCCGGACCTGAAGACCCTATCTTTTTTAGTACCGAAGCAAGAAGTTTTCCGTTGGCGGGCGGGATCAGTATTGCGTTAAGATTATTTTTTGACAGGGCATTGAACAGCCTGTCGGGAGATTCGTCTTTGAAGCCTGTCACAACCGTATTAAAGCCCATCTTTCTTACATCTTCAAACCCCTCGATATCCGATCCATAAACACCGAGAGGAAACACTTTATACAACCTTCTCCTGTCTACCCGTCTCCCGGGCTTACTCATTGCGCTCCCAGATCCCTCCACCTCGGGAATCTCGCTTAATACAGGCGAAGAGAAACTGAACATCACAGGGTAATCATTGTAAAAACTCAGCATGGTTGCGCTATGAGTCCCTGAATTAAAGACAAAGGCAAAGTCCTGCCAGGCACCATATTTTATATGGCTGTTTAGCCTTGTCTTAATACCGAATATCTCAAAGGAGGGGTAATAACCATTAACGAATGAATCCCTGTATGCCCGGAATGACAGGAGATAATTTTTCCCCGGCTTTATGCCGTCTATCACGCAGAACCAGTAACCCTCACGGTCTGTTCCCCCTGTTATAGAGATTGACGGCAAAGGCGGGTTCCCTGCAGCATCGAGAGCAAAGCTGCTTTTACTTACCCTCTCGATCCCTGATACACCGTGGTGCCAGAAAAACGGTGTCCTTCCATCCGGAGAGCTGAAGTCAGGATTGGGTATCAGGTTCTTACCGGCCCCGGCAGGGGAGTATATGAGAACGGCGAAGATGACAAGAGTTAATATAATCGTCCCCTTCCTCATCTGTTGTCTCCAGGCAGTGAGTAACTCCTCAGTTTGCCGGGTTCCGTTAAAGGCGAGAAACCCTTAACACCCAGCCCGTAAAGAAAGCCGAGGATGATGGAAAACATTATTGCATTGGAGGGTAAGTGGAGGTTGAAATCAAAGAAACTGTGAACAAGCATATAAAACACCGATGCAAGCAGACCGGCTGTAATAACCGATGAATCGTTGTTGTTACGGTAAGCGATAAAGGCCGGAACTGTAATGGATATAAATCCAGCGGTTAAAAGCAATGTGCCGACAATGCCCGTCTCAAGGAGAAACTGAAGATAATCATTATGGGCATAATAAAAAGTACCCGTCAGCCCCTGGGGATAGTAGAGCGGAAAGACATATCTGAAGGTTCCGAGTCCTGTCCCAAACCAGGCAAAATCCGAAAAAGCCCTTAAGGTCTCTTTCCATACCATTATTCTTTGCTCTGAACTGAGACCGCTTTCAACAAATCTGTTTACAATCGGTGATACCCCGAGATAAAGAAGATAGAAAATCAGTCCGGATAAAAAGATGAGCAGATAATGAATATACCTCCTGCTGAATCCCCTCGTTACGACCAGGAAAACAAAAAAAACCATGGACAGAAGAAAACTGATTATCCCCCCCCTTGAGAGGGAATAAAATATCCCCAGAGTCATAATCAACGTTAAAAACATCAGGATCAGTTTTTTTTCCGTCTTCTGTTCCTCGAGTGACAGGCTTAATCCAAGGGGGACAATCATGCCGATAAAACCTGCAAAATCATTTCTGTTGACAAAGGGACCAAAGGGAGCTCCCCCCTGTGTTAACTCCCTGAACCAGTATATTCTGCCATTCCAGGAAGCCTTCTGAATTATTGCAAAGAAAGCGATTACGAACCCGAATATGACAACCGCCGTCATTGTCCTGCGCATTAAGCCGTCTCTCCCTGTCAGAGAGGCAGCCATGAAAAATATCATCACATATATGACCAGTCTGACAATGCCGTTTAAGGTGCAATAGCTGCAAAAACCTATACTGCCGCTACTGAAGGGCCCTGTATAGACCTCTTTCATAAGCTCATAAGACCTATGAGAAAGAAACCTGAGAAGGGAAGCCGGAAGGGGTATAATCTGGAAGATATAAAGGAGAACCAGACCGGATAGTGAAATATAAAGGGTTTTTTGCCACCTTGACGGAGATATGCCAAGGACTCCGATATCCCCGTAAATCCATATGTTGAACACAACAAGGGTAATTAAACCAACCAGGGCAAATGCCCATACCTCAACGGATCCAAAGAGCAAAACCGAGATGACGGCAATAGAGACTACGGAAATGCTAATCATATTGAAGTCTCACTATTTTCAGTGAATTTGCAGCCCTTTTTATGGTCCACTTTATTCTTCCCCGGTATTGGAGGTTCCTGCCGTCTTTCAAACGGACCCTGATGATCCGGAAGTTTGCCGTAACATCAGCTACATTATTATCCTTTATGTTTATGGATAGATCACTCAACAGGTATCTGTTTTTAGAGTTTCTGAATATCTTCCGGTACCTGTCGGTTAATAGTGATACACTCCGGCCATTTTCCACGGCATCTCTGCCGAAAAGACCGAGAAACGCATCGAGGTCTCCCTCTTCATATAAGAAGACGTACCTCTTCAGAAAACCACTTATATCCTCTTTACTGAGCATGTCTTTATGAACTGCCTCCTCAACTACAGATGTCCTGCGTGTTTTGGTCCCTGCAGGTTTCCGAGTCCGGCTGATTATAGCCTCCCCCCCCTGCCCCTCCGGCAATTCCTGTCTGTCTTCATCCCGGTAGTTATGGGAGGGTTCTCCCGCAGCCTTCGAAACATATGTAGAATCATCAGGGTTCTTCTTCGTTGTTACCTGCACCCGGACCTCCCCGGCCGACTCGGCACGAATAGTATCCGGAAGGGACCTTCTTGAGACCGGTGCTTGAACGGGAACGGTTCTCTCCCCTTCCTCCGGGGTCCTGCTTCCGGTCTCAATAATACCTCCATCCTGACGGGACGAACCCATGGGGTTATCCTCTTGTACAGGGGGAACGATATCACGGACACTGTTGCCATCGACACCCTCAATATCCGCTTTTAAACTACTGACCCCCGGTAAAGAGGCAGGGCTTGGTTTTTCAGGGGTTTTATCTTTCCGTAACTCCGCAACAGTGTCATTGGTTGGTTTCCTGTTATCCCCGGCAAGCTCTTCTTCTTTGTCCTTTGTGCGTGATACCCGCACATCTGTTCTCCTGTGTCGATCTCTTTTAAGCAGGCCCGGCTGCCTGGATTGCTCATCATTTCCGCTTGCTGACAACGTGGTTCCCCCGGACGGCTTAGCTGTTGATTTACCGGGTTGCAATTTCTCTTCTTTTACGACTGAATTCACTGTCTCCTTCCTTACGGTGTCATGCTTATCTTCATTAACTGAACTTCTTGTAGAAGTCTGATTTACATAAAAGATAACTGTAAAGACAACCGCAACAGAGAAAGTCACTATTGTAATAAAAGCAGGTATGTATCTCGAATATTTATAGTGTTTATTGCTGAAAGTCCCCTCAGCCTTCATGGTTTCATTTAATATTTCCGAAAAATCATAAGCCTGCGTTTTGGCCGCTGTTGCCCTGTTCAGGGATAATCTCCGTGACAGCAGACCGGTTGCTTCATTATAGACCTCGTTGATCTTTTTTGCCTTTTCTTCATATTCCTTCTGATTAAAAAACCGGTCCGGATGATAAAGCTTCAGTACCCGTTTCCATCTTTTATTCAATCTTTCCTGTACCGTATTTTCATGCAGTCCAAGGGATAAGAATGGATCGCCCTCCTTATTAAAGAGCAGGTTATTTATTATAGTTTCAGCTATCTCCTTCACCCTCGCGACACCAATGCCGGAGATATCTGATAGTTCTTTAGCTGTAGCCGCATCTTCCAGTATTTCAATCAGGACATCATAGCATCTCACGGCACGTTCAAAATACACGCCTGTTGAGTCATCCTGATTGAACCTGTTTAAGAGACCCGCTGTAGAAAGTATTCTCAGGGTCCGGTCTTTAGCCTTATGAGTTGTACCCCATCTACCCATGCATTACCCTTTATTTTATTATTGAACTTCCTGGATTTCTGCCTCCTTAATGAGATTCTTACAACCCTACAGTCAGGGGGCACGGAAAACCTCAGGCTTACCGGTGAACCCCAGGAATTGGTTCCGGTAATAACGTCCGATCTGGCGTATATTTTATTACAATCGTATCCCCTTGCTTCAAAAAAAAGACCGTTTGTGGTAGTCAGTCCGTCTGTTTTTACATAGGCCTTTAAGAGATACGAATTCTCAGGAGCAAGAAGGACAAGCTGCCTGATTACATCTAAAGCAACATTGTATTGACCGCTGAAAGATATCCCCAGGGAGCGCCTGCCTTCCAGGTGGAGACTATGGTCTTCGTATATCTTAACTCCCCTTGCCTTACCAACAACCCAGTCAAAACAGCCGTTGCTTATATCACCTTCAAAGCCTCCATTGGATAATAAGGACCCTTCGGAATAATATCTCTTCCGGAGCTTCCCAAGCATCTCCTCCCATACTGAAAATGCATCGTTGTATCTCTTGTTTTTAATAAGAAAATTACATAACTTCATACCGGCCTTCTCATTAATCAGCTTATGATTTACGTTATTATAGAACTCCATGGCATCATCAAGCTTACCGTGGCTGATAAGATACCCCAGATATGAAGGGTATAACCCTGCCTTGTCCTTCAGAAGGTGATTCATTATATATTTGTTAGAAAGCTTCATCTGATAACATACGTCATATACCCTTGTCTGCAAGCCGGGATCCATCTCGATTAATTTCTCAAAATACTCCATCGCCTTGTCAACCCTGTCACTGTTAACAAGATAAAACACGGCCACTCTCCAAAGACTATCGGTATTATCGGGCGTTAATTTACGATAACTATCCACAGCTAAAAAGGCCTCTCTCTTTCTGCCGGCAGCCTGGTAGGCATTGGCCAAACCTATCAATGCCCTTGAAAAAAGTGGGTTTTTTCTGAGTGCGGTTCTGTAAAACTCAATAGCCCTGTTCAAATCACGATTAAATAAATCATACTGCCATACCAACCCGAGATCGTAATAATTACCGGCATCATCAGGGATTATCTTTATGGCAAGAGACAGGTTTTGCAGGTTTTTTTTCTTAAGAATTATATCATTATATGCTACAGCAGCTAATCTGACGAGGACAAGAAGGGAGATGATGTGCACCAATACGATAAACGCTTTCTTTCCCGGTCCTTCAGGCATTTCTGCGGGTCATACCTCTGTTGCCCTCCCTGGAAAAGAGGGGACATTGTCGACACAATCTCCGGAAGGGCCTCTTTTCCATTAATGCTCTTTGTAGTAAGAGGAATAGTAGTAGGAATAAGAACCGTATCTGAGGTCTTTCTCTTTAATACCATTTATTACGACACCCAGGATCTTGGCATTTATTCTATTGAGCATTCTTTTTGTTTCCGTCAGCGCATCGCGTGGAGTTTGACCCGACCTGACTACAATGACCACACCATCAGCAAAACTGCTCAGGTGAAGACTGTCGGTCATCCCCAGAACCGGAGCTGAATCCATTATGACGAAATCATAAATGGAGTAAAGGGCATCGAGCAAATCCTTCATCCTTACGGACCCCAACAGCTCGGATGGGTTAGGCGGAATCGGGCCTGATGTTATTACATCGAGCACCCCGGTCGTTGTTTTTATCAGGCCCTCATCAAACTCCATATTACCTGACAGGAAGGTTGAGAGCCCGGTACTGTTTTCCACACCAAATCCATTGTGAATTTTCGGCTTTCTTAAGTCGGCATCTATGATAACACCCTTGCCGAGGGTATTTGTCAGGGCCGTGGCTGTATTAATCGTCACCGTGGTTTTTCCCTCTTTCTCGCCGGGGCTTGTGATAAGTATTGTTTTTGGAGGTCTTGCAGCAGAAGACAGGGAAATAAAAGTCCCTATGGAACGGAAGGCCTCTGCAATATGGCCTTTATTATCAGACTGCGTGATCAACCTCCTTTCCGAAGGGTCTGACGAAGCATAAAGGGGGATCAAACCAAGGGCGGGAAGGTTCATCCTCTTTTCAATATCCTGAGGGTCCTTAACCGTATTGTCAAAATATTCCATAAAAAAGGCAAGGCCAACCCCTCCAAACAATCCAAGCACTATGGATAGCAGAATATTCAACGGCTTGTTTGGCTTGTAAGGCGACTTGGGATACTCCGCCCTGTCAAGTATCTGGATATTTGTAGCCCTCATAGTTGCAGACACTCCGATTTCTTTAAGCCTTTGTAACATATTGTTGTAAAGCTCTTTGTTTGTATCAACCTCTCTTTTCAGTATATGGTATTGGACCATCTTTTTCTGAAATTGCATGACCTTGTTTTTCTGAACGTTAAAGATCGCATTTAGATAACTCTCTCTCTTTACCTCTGCCTGGTAATCGGATTTTATGGATTTTACGATATTGGACGTCTCCAGATTAATCCTCTTCCGTAACGAATTCATTTGACTCTTTAACCGTTTCATTTTGGGGTACTCCGGTTTATATATCTTCAGCAGGTTATAGTATTCGGATTCTAATGATACATACCGTTTTTTAAGTTCCTGTATGAGGGAGTTATTCAGAATTACCGGATTATTGTCACCGGACTCCTTTATTTCATTGTACAGCGCCTCCTTCTGAATCCTGACTGTTGTCGCCAGGCTCAGCGCCGTCGAAAACTCAGCCAGTTTCTCTTTAAGAATACTCTGCTTGTCATTCTTTGCGTCGAGAAAGATCATCCTGTTAGAAGAGGAATACTCATTGAGACGCTCTTCCGTCTCTTCAACCTTGGCCTTCATAATTTCGATCTGCTTCTCAAGCCATTTCCTTGCCTGCTGGCTTGCCTCGATCTTGCTGTCAAGGTTGAAATCTATATATGTTTCAGCAACTGCATTGGCCACCTTTTTGGCCAATGCAGGGTCATATGCCTCAAAGCTCACCTTAACAAGCTGTGATTTGATCAAGGGTTTAACATCAAGCCTTTCAAGAAAGCTATCTACAATACCCGTATCCACCCCATCTTCCACAACGTGTTTTTCCCTGCTTTTGTCTCTTCCAACAAATCTGACCAGACTGAAGATAATACCCTTTAAGGAAACACCCCGGTCACCTGCCGTAAACTCCTTACTACTGTCAAGGCCGAGTTTCTTTATAACCCTTTTTGCGATATTGCGGCTCTTCAATATCTTATACTGAGTCTGATAGTAATCAGTTTCTACCCTCTCAATCCTGTAAGCATCTTCAAATGAGAGCACACTTGGGTTTTCTTTATCAATCTTTATCGTTACAGTGGACTTGTAGAGCGGCTTCATCATAAATGTTGCAAGTGATACAGTAACAACAACTGAAATAAAAAAAAGCAGGACTATCCATTTCCTTCTTAAGACGACATGTATATAATCCCGCAGATGGATTTCCTCATCAGCCTCCTGCTCAAGATGCCTTATCTCCGTGGAAACACTATGTTCCCGGGGTTCGTACGGCTTGATACCGAATTGCTGGTTATTATTACCATATTTCTGGTCATCATCCATACTCATATCTCCTCTATAAAGCCTTCCCAAAAGAAATAAACCCTCTGAGGGTGCTCACAAATTTACTAAAGAAATCCTTAACGCCACTCTTGGGGACAATAATGATGTCATTGCTCTTAATCACAACATCAGTGCCCCGGCCATCAACAATAGCATCATAGTCAACCGAAATTATTTCTCTCTCAGGCGCACCGTTATCCCTGTAAATCCTTAGGCTGGAACCGTCCGCTTCATATTTTAAACCCTTTGCCATGCTTACCGCCTGTATTATGGTGGTTCTACCCTTTATCTGAAAAGACCCCGGATCCTTTACCGCACCGTCCACAAAGAAGACACCTCTTTTGGGAATATTAACCACATCCCCTGAAGACAGTGGAATATTGAGTTCAGCCTTGCCCTCCATCAGCAATTCATTTAAATTAATAACCACCGTACCAACGTATCGCTGCGGAGCATTACTCTCACCGGATGCTTTCTGGATGTAACAGAGGTCACCCGCTTCATCGGTCAGCCCTCCGGCAATTGAAAGGATTTCAAGCAGACGCTTTTGTCCTGATACTGAATATTGCTGCGGATTCTTTACAGCACCCAATACCGTGATCTGCTGACTTCTGTACTCCTTTACAAATACACTTACCACGGGTTGTTCCAGATATTTCTCTAATTTCCCGGAGAGCGTATCCTCAAGTTCAGCTACGGTAAGCCCGGCAGCCTTGACCTTTCCAATAAGGGGAAGTCTTATAAACCCCCTCGCAGTTACCCTTACGGAGGCCTTTAAATCCTCTACCTGAAAAACATCTATATCGAGGAGGTCTTCAGGGCCGATTTTATAGTCAGCCATGGAGAACGGTTTCTTCAGCAGGAGATTTTTCTTGAAAAGACTGTTATTTAACTCCTCCGTTCTTCTATCCGGTAAACTCTTCTGTAAATATGCGACAGAGGAGCCTTCATTAGTCCCTGCACATCCGGATGTTAACAGGACTACAAGGAATATCGAGTATGAAAAATACATGAACAAAGGTTTCATTATTCGGCAAGCTCGGTCAAGCATGGTTACCTCTCCATAAAAAAATTCAACTAAAGTCACTACTGTCGTGTCAACCTTGTAATGCCGGGGTGTTTGAATTGTCATTCCCGCTACGTCGGGAATCATGCTCAAAGAACGATTCCCCGAACGCTTTCGGGGAATGACAACTGAGAGTTGACGCGACACTACGTTTAAAGAATTATCTGTAACTACCCAGCCCTATAATCCCCCCTTTAACAAGGGATTTGAAGAATGTTGAATTAATAAAATCCCCCTTAATCCCCCTTTCCAAAGGAGACCTGAGTAGTTACCATTATCTTACCACTTCGATATCTCAGTATATGATGCACTCGTAAAAAAATCCTATTCCCCCCTGGTGGTGGGGGATTAAGGGGAGGGGGATATAAGTGTTTAAAATATCTTCCCTTTTCACCCTGACTCCAACCTCCGAAGGAGTCCGGAGTTCCTCTCCCACCAAGGGAGAGGGAGATTCCCGACTTTTTACGAGTTTGTCATATATCAATTATACACAAAAACAGGTAGAAATATTTCTACCTGTTTTCTGTGTGCCTAACACTCAAATAGGGGATGGAATACGGGAAAGAGATGATAATCAGGAAGACCATAAGCAAAAAAACATTCCGTGCCTGTTTCTGCAATTCCGGGCTTTCAGGCTGTACCATAATTGTCTTTCCCGTATCAAGTACGGGACAGGCTCTGAGCTTGTTTATTGTCATTCTGAACTTGTTTCAGGATCTCCATCAACGTAACTTATTGAAAATACGAGATTCTGAAATGAATTCAGAATGACAGGAAATAAAATGTATTCAGACTGACATTATACTCAGAATGACATCATATACGTTATCAGGACTGTGACACCGCATGTTGCTCCGAAACCCGGCCTCTGCGCTCTGAATCCCCCATCTAAGGTCGGGCCAGGCTTCACGACAATGGAAAATACTGTCTGCAACAACAAACAAGCAGACTTACTTCTTTATGGACTTGAGTATCTTCCTATGGAGAGAAAGGACTTGAAACCTTTCCACCACCATGTTTATTTGCCTTAATTATCCCTAAAGTTAACTCCGTTGCAGCAAAACCCAAAAACAAAGCAAGATCCGTACCCATCCCTAAAAAGGTTGCCCCACCGGCCCCGGAACCACCGACTGCCTGTACCGGGAGGACCTTAATGCTTCCCCTATCAGAGAGCATTTCAACACTGTTACCCGCGGTAAGTTCCATCAGAGAATCGCCACTAATCGTTTTTATTTTAACCTTTCCTGCAATAGTCGCTATGCGTGTCTTTTTACCATCATAAAAAACACCACCTACTATACTGTTGTCATCGGAAGAAACCTTTCTGAGTACTTTGTCTCTGTTGCTTACTACAATCATCGTATCCGGGGTCTCTATCAGCAGATAAGAATCCGCCGGCACTGTAAACATTATCTTACCCTTTACCAGTTTTAAGGTATATTCACCAACTGTCCCGGTTACTCCTATCTCTGATTTGTTACCTACCTCTATGCGGGTCCCCTCTTTAAAAATGAATGACAACCTCCCGTCGTCCGTCCTGAATTTTGAATCACTACTAACAGGATAAAGCCGCTCAAACTTGGACCACGTTTCCCCTCCCGTCATATACTCGGCAACTCCTGTCGCAAGAACCTGCCCCAGTACATTGTCAGCAGCCACGGCAGATAGAACAGGCTGGAAAATAACAGTTGAGAAAAAAAGCAAAACCACTACTGAAATATTCTTCATGGTGCCCTCCTTAGTTTATAAAGCCGTTATTGTCATGCTGAACCTGTTTCAGTATTTCGTGAAACCCCTGAAAC
>VAPE01002244.1_pt1 | contig 13510 bp, 13 predicted proteins | sample 3393911 | NCBI WGS metagenome assembly VAPE01 (sample SAMN08290436, study PRJNA428436) | hydrothermal vent metagenome | isolation source: Deep-sea hydrothermal vent chimney | place: Atlantic Ocean: South-mid Altantic Ridge | reverse complement strand
GGAGTCTGGGCCGTGTCTCAGTCCCAGTGTGGCTGATCATCCTCTCAGACCAGCTACCGATCGTCGCCTTGGTAGGCCGTTACCCCACCAACAAGCTAATCGGACGTAGGCTCATCCAATAGCGCGAGGTCCGAAGATCCCCCGCTTTCCCCCGAAGGGCGTATGCGGTATTAGCTCGGATTTCTCCGAGTTGTCCCCCACTACATGGGTAGATTCCTGCGCGTTACTCACCCGTCCGCCACTCGCCGCCAGGGGAGCAAGCTCCCCCGCGCTGCCGTTCGACTTGCATGTGTTAGGCATGCCGCCAGCGTTCAATCTGAGCCAGGATCAAACTCTTCACTTTAAAACTACCGGCCGTCTCGCGACGACCAATACTGCACGATGAAGAGATCACCTTAAACTCAAGGTTCACTCACATCGAATAGCTTGCAACCGCAAACCCACGACGCGAGCGCCCACACAAATTGCCTGATCTGGATTGTTAAAGAACTGCGCCGGGAAACAACGTCCAAGCGAGATGAACTATTATACGACGATTCCGGTAAGCGTCAATAACCGCTGTTCCGATCAGCGCCGCCCGCCCCGCCGAACCATCCGGCATTTCTGCAAGCGAGGGGCGCATTATACGCCCGCATTCGTTCCCGTCAAGGCCCGCCCGCGCCCGGTATCGCCGCCACCGAAACCCGGGCCACGCGTCGCTTGCCGACTTGGTAAACGTGGGTCGAACCGGCGGCCACCGTGCGCTTCGGATCGGCCAACCGCTCCCCGTCGATGCGCACCGCGCCCTGGCGGATCAGCCGCAAGGCCTCGGAGGTGCTGGACGCGAGGCCGGCGTCCTTCAACAGGTTGGCGATCGGCAGCGCCCCCCCGGGGGCCTCGACACGCACATCGGCCAGATCCTCCGGCAACGCGCCGCGCTGGAACCGGGCCACGAACGTCTCCTTGGCGCGGCGCGCCGCGAGCGCGCCGTGGAAGCGCCCCACCACCTCGAGCGCAAGCTGAAACTTCACGTCGCGCGGGTTGAGCCCCTCCTCCACCTGCACGCGCCAGCGCTCGATCTCGGCCGTCGGACGCAGGCTCAACCGTTCCAGATAGCGCCACATCAGGACATCGGAGATCGACATCAACTTCCCGAACATCTCGCCCGCGGGCTCGGCGATCCCGATGTAATTGCCGAGCGACTTGGACATCTTCTGCACCCCGTCCAGCCCCTCCAGGATCGGCATGGTGAGTACCACCTGCGGCTCCTGCCCGTAGGACTTCTGCAACTCCCTGCCGACCAGCAGGTTGAACTTCTGGTCGGTCCCGCCGAGTTCCACGTCGGCGCGCAGCGCCACCGAATCGTAGCCCTGCACCAGCGGGTAGAGGAACTCGTGTACCGCGATCGGCCGTCCCGCGCGGTAGCGCTTGTGGAAATCGTCCCGTTCGAGCATGCGCGCGACGGTGTGACGCGCCGCCAGCTCGATCAGGCCGGCGGCGCTCATCTCCCCCATCCAAGTCGAGTTGAAGACCACCCGGGTCTTGGCCGGATCGAGGATTTTGAAGATCTGCTGCTCGTAGGTCCGGGCATTCTCGAGGACCTCTCCGCGCGTGAGGGGTTTACGGGTGAGGTTGCGCCCGCTCGGGTCCCCGATCATTCCGGTGAAGTCCCCGAGGAGGAAGATCGCCTCGTGCCCCAGGTCCTGGAACTGACGCAGTTTGGTCAGCAGTACGGTATGCCCCAGATGCAGATCCGGGGCCGTGGGGTCGAAGCCGGCCTTGACCCGCAGCGGCCGTCCGCGGGCCAACCGGTCCCTGAGTTCGTCCTCCAACAGGATCTCCGACGCCCCGCGACGGATCAACGCCAGGCTCTCCGCTATCGCCTTCATCGTCACTCCCATGCCGCGGGCCATCCCGCCAAGGCCCGATTAAAGTCCCCGTCGCCGGTCCCGACAACAAGGCCGAGGTGCCGACACTACGCGCCGCGCCGTCGTCGACACGTGCCGTGTGGCGGCTATGTTACCAGAGTTTATCCAAATGAATTCCGTGTATTACAGGCCTCTTGTCGGGCGCAGCGGCAACCCTCGCGGGGTACCGGGCGGGCCGGATCGGCGGCGTCCGCTCCGTATCCGCCGGCGGCCGGCATCACCGGCGACGGTGCTCCCGCCAAGCTCTTTCCCGCCACCGGCGCATGGCGCGGCGGCCCCGCGCCGGGTCGTCGAGCCGGCACCGGCCGAGGCGACGTCGCCGGCTCCCGCACTGTCCGCACGCGAGGTGAAGGTGCGCCGCGGCGACGACCTCGCCGCCGTCTTCCCGCGGGTCGGGCCGAGCCCGCACCCGGACCGGGACACCACGCGGCTACGGCCAATGCACACTCGATGTCGTGTTGTGCAAACCGATCGAATATACTGGCCCGGGGCGCGCATTTCGTGCACATTTCTTTACTCGGGGGGTTGGGTTTCTTCTCTAAGATTAAACGGTTGACTTAAGGTTGGAGCACAATTCTCCGGGGACTTCATCCTCTGTTTTTTGCTGTTTCTTTAATGCGATCAGTTGGTTAACGTTTACGGGCGGACACTAACCAAAAATTTGAGGAGAAAATTATGGCTAATGGCCAGAGCGCGATCCCGTTTTCCACAAGGGAGGACGATCGGGAGCAGCAATTCAAACAGGTTTGGGTGGAAGAACTGGATGATGTCTTTACCGATGTCGCCTGTTATTACGACCGCGCCAATCATGTGGCCAGCCTCGGTCTCTGGAACCGGTTTCGCGACCGCTTCATCTCCACCATAGACGTGCAAAGCGGACAGAAAGTACTGGATGTCTGTGCCGGCACCAACGCCATCGGAATCGCACTCCTGAAAAAACAGCCGGACTTACAGGTTCACGCCATAGACCGCAGCAAGGCCATGCAGGCGGTCGGCCAGGAATTCGCGCGCAAGCTCGGCATGCATATCGACAGCACCATCGGTGATGTCCACACCCTGCCTTTCCCAGACAATCATTTCGATGTGGTCACCCTGCAGTATGCCTCGCGGCATTTGCGCATCATGGATGTCAGTTGCGAAATCAAGCGGGTCCTGAAACCGGGCGGACATTTCTACCACTGCGATATGCTGCGTCCGGCCAACAAATTCGTGGAATTGAGCTATTACACCTACCTGCGTTTCTGTCTGAACTTTACCGCCCTGTTGTTCCGCAGCTCGGCCTCGGCCCGCGACTGCAAGGAATATTTCATCAATGCCCTGCGCATGTTCTATTCCGCCGACGAGTTCACCGCCCTTCTTCGTGATGTCGGATTCGATGAGGTTTCGAGCCGGACCCTGTTCGGCGGCATGATCGGCCATCATCGTGCAATGAAGCCTCTCGATAAATAGCGACCTTCCGGGATCATGAACAGGGTCGACCTACTTTGCACCATGAGCCGCGCCATGATGGAGGCCTTCAGCCGGCGCACCGTGGAAGGCCTCAAAAGTTACACCCTGTTCAGACTGGCGTTACCGCCCTTCCAGTCTTTCCTGAACATCAATGTCGGGAAGGAGGTGGAGAAGGACCGCATGGTCATCCTCCAGGCGGCCGACTTGCAACGATCCGGGACCGAACCCGACTCCGCCCATGTGGCCGCCCTGTTGCAGCAAGCGCGGGAAATCGATCAAACCTTCGTGCGCAAAGCGGCCATGTTTCCTATCGACATCCGGATCCAGTATCGGGACATCGAGCACTATCGGCAACAACGCATCGAGCTGCTGCTGCAAACAAGTTACCGCATCCTTACCCAATGGCAGGGCGTGAGTTCGTTTCGTGCGGCGGTGAACAAACTTTATGACGAAGCGCAGTTTCGGGAACTGCTGCACGACATACTCGGGCTCTATGCCCTGGAAACCCGCATGTTAAGTCGCTCGGTGCGCATCCCCCATCTGCTCAGCCTGGCCCGGGATGCCGTCACGCAGACCATCACCAACGTTATGGAACAAGAGTCCGAGGCACTGGCGAAATCACTGGCGCACGTAGTCTATCGACGAAACAATCCGGCGGGAGGCGGCCCGTAGAGCGCCCTTCCCCGCGCCTCGGAATCGCTTGCAGCGCCCAAGCTCCCGCAATGAATCCCGTGGATCACAGAACCCTTATCGGGCGAGACGCCGACCCTCGCGGGGCATCGGGCGGTCCGGGTCGACAACGTCCGCCCCGTGTCCGCCGGTGGCCGGCGCTGCTGGCGGCGCTGCTCCTGGTAAGCCCCTTTCCGCCGCCGGCGCATGGCGCGGCGGCCCCGCGCCGGGTCGTCGCGCCGGCACCGGCCGAGACGACGTCGCCGGCTCCCGCACTGTCCACACGCGAGGTGAAGGTGCGCCGCGGCGACAGCCTCGCCGCCATCTTCCATCGGGTCGGGATGAGCCCGCAACAGCTCTACGAGATCCTGCACCTGAACCGGGACACCGCGCGGCTGCGGCGCATTCACCCGGGGCAGCGGTTGGTCTTCGTCATCGATGGCACGGGCCGGCTGCAGTCGATGGACTACCGTATCCGGCCGACCCGCCGGCTGTTGATACGCCGCGGGCCGAAGGGCCTCGATTCACAAGTGATCGAGCGCCGGCCGGAGCTGCGCGTCGGCTATGCCGCGGCGGTGATCCACGACTCGCTGTTCGTCGCGGGGCAGCGGGCCGGCCTGCCGGACAATCTGATCATGGAACTGGCGCACATCTTCGGATGGGACATCGACTTCGCGCTGGATATCCGCCCCGGGGACCGATTCACGGTGGTCTATGAGCGGCATTACCTGGACGGGACTCATCTGGACGAAGGAAACATCGTGGCCGCGGAGTTCATCAACCGCGGTCGTGTCTACCGCGCGTTGCGCTACACCGACCCGCGCGGGCGCACGGATTATTATTCGCCGGACGGACGCAGCATGCGCAAGGCGTTCCTGCGCACGCCGGTCTCGTTCACTCGCATCAGCTCGCGCTTCACTCTGCACCGGCGCCATCCCATCCTGCACCGCGACCGACGCCACGTGGGCGTCGACTACGCGGCGCCTGCAGGGACGCCGGTCCACGCCGCAGGCGACGCTCGCGTGGTCTTCGTGGGGCGCAAGGGGGGCTACGGACGCACCGTGATCCTGGGGCACGGCGGCGGCTATTCGACCTTGTACGCGCACCTGTCGCGCTTCGCGCGCGGCCTGCGGCGTGGCACACGGGTACGCCAGGGCCGGGTGATCGGCTACGTCGGCAGGTCGGGTCTCGCGACCGGGCCGCACCTGCACTACGAATTCCGGATCCACGGCGTGCACCGGGATCCGCTGCGCGTACATCTGCCCGCCGCACGGCCGATCGCCGCACGCTATCGGCACGACTTCCGGCGCACCACCCGGGCGCTGCTCGCCCAACTCGATGTGCTGGGGCGCAACCAAGTGGCGATGGGCGAATGAGCCGCACCGGCGCGATTGTCGCACCGGTGCGGGCGTCTTAGGATGGATCCCGATACGCGGCGCGAAACGACTCCGCACCGACCCGTCGGGCCTGGTCAATGAGGGGACACGCCCCGTGCCCGAGTACTATATCGGCCTGATGTCCGGCACCAGCATGGATGCGATAGACGCCGCGCTGGTGGATCTGGAACACGCACCGGCCCTGCTCGCCACCCATCGGCGGGTCCTGCCGGAAGATCTGCGGCGCGACCTGCGGGCGCTGGCGGAAGGCGGAATCGCGCGGGAACTGGAGGGCTACGGACGGCTCGATGCGACCCTCGGCGAACTGTTCGCCGAGGCCGCCCGTGCCGTGCTGCGTGAGGCCGGCCTCGGATCCGACCGGGTACGGGCGATCGGCTCCCACGGACAGACCGTGCGCCATCGACCCGACGGGCCGCACCCGTTCAGCCTGCAGATCGGGGACCCCAACCTCATCGCCGAGCGCAGCGGGGTGACCACGGTAGCGGATTTCCGGCGCCGCGACTTGGCGGCGGGCGGTCAGGGCGCACCCCTGGTGCCGGCCTTCCATGACTTGGTGTTCCGCAGCCCCGGCGAGGACCGGGTGGTGCTGAATCTGGGCGGCATCGCGAACGTCACCTGCCTGCCGTGCGCGTCCGGCGCGCCGGTCACCGGCTTCGACACGGGCCCGGGCAACGTGCTGATGGACGCCTGGTGCATGCGCCATCTCGGGCAACCCTACGACCGGGACGGCGCCTGGGCCGCGCGCGGGCGGGTGCTGGAGGCGCTGCTGGCAGCGTGGCTGGAGGAGCCGTTCTTCGCCCGGCCCCCACCCAAGAGCACCGGACGCGAGCAATTCCATCTCGCCTGGCTGGAGCAGACCCTTACCGAGATCGGGTCCACCACGCCGGCGGCGCCCGAGGACGTGCAGGCTACGCTCTGTGAACTCACGGCTGCGTCCGTGGCCCAGGCGGTCAAACGGCACGCCCCCGGGGCACGGCGCCTGTTGGTGTGCGGCGGCGGTGCGGCGAACCACACGCTCCTGGAGCGCCTGCGCCGTCGGCTGCCGGGCTGCACGGTGGAAACCACCGCCGCCCACGGCCTCGACCCGCAGTGGGTGGAAGCAACGGCGTTTGCGTGGCTCGCCCAGCGCACGCTCGCCGGCGCGCCGGGAAACCTGCCCGCGGTGACGGGTGCGCGCCGAGCGGTGGTTTTGGGGGCGATCTATCCGGCCTGCTGAGAAGTCGGGGAACCGGGCGTGCTTCAGCCGCGCTGTTCCACCGGGACGTAGGGGCGGACGCCTTCGCCGGTATAGACCTGCGTGGGCCGGAAGATGCGGTTGTCCGCCAACTGCTCGCGCCAGTGGGCCAGCCAGCCCGCGCAACGCGCCACCGCGAACACCGCCGTGAACTGGTCGGTCGGGATCCCCATCTCCGTGTACAGGATGCCGGAGTAGAAATCCACGTTCGGGTAGACCCCCTTGGCCGCCAGCGGCTCCTCGGCCGCCGCCTCCAAGGCGAGCGCGGTCTCGAACAACCGGCTCACGCGCCCGCCCCGATGCTCCATGAGCCGTTCCATGAGTTTCTGGAGGATGATCGCGCGCGGATCCTTGACCTTGTACTCGCGATGACCGAATCCCCAGATCTTGGCCTTGGCGGCCAACCGCCGCTCGAGCCACGACTGAACACGGTCCGGACCACCGGTCTCCTCGAGCATCTTCACCACGCGCGCGTTGGCGCCGCCGTGCAGCGGGCCGGCAAGCGTGCCGACCGCGGCGGCGACCACCAGATAGGGGCTGGGGAGGGTCGAGCCGGCCACCAGAGCCGCGAAGGTCGAGGCGTTGATGGTGTGCTCGGCGTGGAGCACCAGGCAGGTGTCGAGGATACGGGCGTGCAACGGATCGGGCTCGCGCCCACTGAGCATGTACAGAAAATTCTCGGCGTAGGTGAGATCGGATCGTGGCTCCACCGGGTCGTATCCGTTGCGCAGGTGCTCCCACATAGCGACCAGCGTGGCCATCCGCGCGAGGATCTTGACCGACATATTGTGGATATAGTTGAGATCCGCGCAGCGATCGCCGCCGGTCAGGCACTCGTCACTCGGATAGAACATGCCGAGACTGGCCACCGCGGTCTGCAGCATCTCCATGGGATGGCCGGTGGGCGGGAGATACTTCATGATCTCCCGGATGTTGTACCTGACACGCCGGTTCCGGCGCAGGTCCTCGTCGAAGCGCGCCAGATCCCCGGCGGTGGGCAGCCGCCCGTCGAGGAGCAACAGCGCAGTCTCCTCGAAGCTGCTGCGTTCGGCGAGTTCCTCGATGCGATAACCGCGGTACGTCAGTATCCCCTTCTTGCCGTCCAGGAAGGAGATATTCGATTTGGTCGCCGGCACGCCCTCCAGACCGGGCAGATACTCACTCATAGCCGTCCCTCGAGTGGAAACCGCAGGAGGGACAAGGATACCAAACGAGCGGGGAGAACATTCCGCCCGTCGCAAGGGCGGGCCCCGGCGGCACGGAGCGGGCGCGCCTGCTCAGACCGAGAACGAGGATCCGCAGCCGCAGGTCGTGGTGGCGTTCGGGTTGTGGATCACGAACTGCGCGCCCTCCAGACCCTCCGTGTAGTCGATCTCCGCCCCGACCAAGTATTGGTAGCTCATCGGATCGACCAGCAGCGTGACGCCGCCCTTCTCCACCACGGTGTCCCCGTCCTGCACCTTCTCGTCGAAGGTGAAGCCATACTGGAAACCCGAACAACCGCCGCCGGTGATGAAGACGCGCAGCTTGAGGTCGGGATTGTCCTCCTGCTCCAGAAGTTCGCGGACCTTGTGGACCGCGCTGTCGCTGAACAGCAGCGGGCCGGGAGTCGCTTCGCTTGCCGGTGTACTCATCGTTTCAAGTCCTCTTCGCACGCACCGTCCCGGAAACTCACCGCAGAGTTCCGCCCGGAAGATCCTCCGGAGCTGCGTGCGCCCATGATTTCCTGGGCCACCGGGACGGCCCTCCGAAACTTCACTATAGAGTTCCCGACTAAAACGGTCAAGTATGGGCCGGAGGAACCCCGCCCGCCCGGGCGGGCGGCCCGGCGGACCCGGCCTCCGCATCGGCCATCACCAACGTCGGTTTGCCCCCCGCCGCGCGGTGCACCAACTTACCGTTGACCGTGGCGCCGACGGCCATCTCAATCAAATTGTAATACACGTTGCCGGTGACCCGTGCATGCACGGCCAACTCGACCCGCTCCGCGGCGTGCACATCGCCGTTCACACGCCCGTCGAGGATCACCGTGGGCACCCGCACCTCGCCCTCGATGCAGCCTTCCCGGCTGAGCGTGAACACGGCCTCAGCCCCCGAATCGGCGACCACGTCACCCTTTACGGTACCGTCCACGTGCAGTCCGCCGCTGAAGCGCAGGTTGCCGTGGACCTCGGTATGCCGGCCCACCAGCGTCTCGATCCGCGTGCGCCGCGGACGCCGGCCCTTTCCGTCACCCCACATGAGTCTTCTCCCCGGCCGCTTGCGGCCACTGAAAAATCTTCTCGATCGTCCGCGTGCGCCGGCCTTCCGGGCGCACCTGCACGAGGACGCTCCGCGGCCGAAAGCCCGGCGGCAGCCGCACCCGGCCCTGCAGCCGCTGGAAATACTTGAACCGAAACTTCAGCGCCGCGGCCTTGCCGTCCGCCGCCAGTCCCGAGAAATCGAGGCGCTTGGCAACTCCCCCCTGCGCCCCGTCCATCAGGAGGCGGACCGTCCCGCGCACGTCCCGCCCGCGGCTGCGTATGCGGCTCAGGATCAACTCGTAGCGATAGGTCCGCGCCTGCCCGGTGGGTCGGATCTCGAAACTCTGCACCTGCAGGCCGGAACCGCCCGGATGGGGACCCACCACCGTGCGGTAGAAGGCGAGTTCCTGCTTGAGTTCCAGCATCTCGTCCTGCAACCGCCCGAGGGATCCCCGCACCCGCGCATAGGCCTCCCGATCGATCTGATGGGATCGCTGTACGAGCGCCAACCGCTCGCGCAGCCCCTCGTTCGCCTTTTCCAGTTGCAAAATACGTTCCATCCGCCCGGCCCGCGCCCGCTCCGCGGTGCTCGCATCGAATCCGGCCCGCACGCGCCCGTAGTTGAACAGTGCCCAGCCACCGGCCGTCGCGACGACGATCAGCAGCGCGACCAGCATCCCCCGCAGCCGCCGCGAGGGCCGAGAGTGGAGGACCAGAGGTTTCGGGATTTTTGGCACCGGGGGACAGGATCTCCCATTCACCGCCGGCATTCCGCCGACCGACGCACAACTCCGATACCCGATCGCAGCGGCACGGAACCAGGGGCTACGGCAGTACGGCGACCGCCTCGAGACCGACCCGCTCGTCCAGGCCGAACAGCAGGTTCATGTTCTGCACCGCCTGGCCGGCGGCCCCCTTGACCAGGTTGTCGATCACCGAGAGCACGACCACGGTCTCGCCGTTCGCGGGCCGATGGACCGCGATGCGGCAGCAGTTGCTGGCACGCACGCTGCGCGTCTCCGGATGACTGCCGGGCGGCAGCACGTCCACGAAGGGTTCCTCCCGGTAGCGATGCTCAAACACCTCTTGGAGGTTCGCCGCGGGGTCCGACAGTCGGCCGTAGAGGGTGGCGTGGATCCCGCGGATCATCGGCACCATGTGGGGGACGAACGTCAGGGGCACCGGCCCGCCGGCGATGGCGGCCAGACACTGCCGGATTTCCGGCAGGTGACGATGACCCGACACCGCGTAGGCCTTGAAATTGTCGGCGAGTTCACCCAGCAGCAATCCCACCTGCGGCGTGCGCCCGGCGCCGCTGACCGCCGATTTCGCGTCCGCCACCAGTCCCTCGCGGGCCACCACCCCGGCTTCCACCAACGGCAACAGGCCAAGCACGACGGCCGTGGGATAACAACCGGGGTTGGCGACGAGCCGGGCGCCGCGCAACCGCTCACGATTCCACTCCGGCAGACCGTAGACCGCTTCGGCGAGCAGATCGGGCGCCTGATGGGGCATCCCATACCAGCGTTCCCATTCCGCGGGATCCGCCAGGCGGAAATCGGCGGAGAGATCGATCACCCGCACGCCCGCCTCCAGCAGCGGGCGGGCCATGGTCATGGCGGTGCCGTGCGGGGTGGCAAAGAACACCACATCGCACTCGGCGAGCGCCGCCGGATCCGGGGCCGCGTAGGTGAGGTCGATATGTCCGCGAAGATTCGGAAAACGCTCGCAGACCGGGCGTCCGGCCTCGGTGCGCGAAGTCACCAACACCGCCTCGGCGTGCGGATGCGCGGTGAGCAGCCGCAGCAATTCCGCGCCCGTGTACCCGGTACCGCCCACGATGGCCGCTGTGATCATGTCTGGTCCCTTTCCGGCATCACGCCTGTCAGCGCGTCCATACTAAGGACTGCACGCGGCGGGGGAAAGCACTCACGGTGTCGCAGACCCGGAACGGAATCCGGCATAAAGAAAGCGGCCGGAGCCGCTTTGAAAGACTTGGGGTGGTGCTGGTTGTTATTGTTTCGGATAGGTGTCCTGCGATAGGCGCAGGAGCGGGGAAACCGGAGTGGCACCACCATAGCGCGGCCCGTTTGCGTCGTCAATGACCTGATTTATATAAGCTTATTAGGATATTCTCAATACCCCGCCCCCCCGGCGCGCGGGTCCACCGGTTCACGTCGGCGCGGGGTTACGACACCGCCGCCGCAGGTGTACAATTTCCGCCGGTCGCAAACCCGCGCGGCCGGCGAGGCGACGGATCATGGCCAGAACGGTACGGTGTGTAATCCTCAAGCGCGAGGCGGAGGGCCTCGATGCAGCGCCCCACCCCGGCGAGCTGGGCCGGCGGATCTACGAGGAGGTCTCCCGCGAAGGCTGGCAGAAGTGGCTCGAGCGCTTGACCATGATCATCAACGAGAACGGCCTCAGCACCGCGGACCCGGCCGGCATCCCGGTAATCGAGCGGCACATGCGCGGCTTCCTGTTCGGCGAGGGGGAGCAGGGCGCCATGCCCGAGGGATTCCACCCACCGGGCAACAAGAAGTAGCCGACCCGCGTCAACCGGCGGTGATCTTCCACAACGGCGCGGTCACCACGCGCAGGCAGGCATGGGCCCGGCGCAGGGACTGTTCCACCACCGCCGGCTCCGGGCCGCGGGCGAAGATGAAACCCAGGTAGCTGGAACCCTCGGGCAGCGGCACCAATTCGTAACCCTCGCGTACGCTGATCTCCACCTCCTCGACCCCCGGCACCCGCTGGGCGGCGAGCACGCCTTCGACCCGACGTAACGCGCCGGCGCGCGGGATCGGGATCATGAGCACGCCCGCGGCCCCGGCACCCGCCCGCGGTTCGAGCGCGCGCCCCACGGCGTGCGCGAGCACCAATTCCTCGAGCCCGAGCCCGGTCCCGAAACGCAGCAGCCGCGCGCAGTGCCCGCCGATGGTCCGCGCGGCGACCTCGAGAATCCACGCCTGCGCGCCGTCGACGCGCAGCTCCGCGTGCACCGGGCCCTCGCACAAACCATACGCGGCACACGCCTGCGCCGTGCGTCGGCGAATCCGCTCCTGCACGGTGCGCGGCAGGCGCGAAGGCGTGACGTAATAGGTCTCCTCGAAGAACGGGCCCTCCAACGGATCGGGCTTGTCGAACAGGGCCAGTGTTTCCATGCGCCCGCCGCTCAACATCCCCTCCACCGCCACCTCGGCCCCCGGCAGGTACCGCTCCACCAGGGCGCGGGTACGCTCCCCGGGCGCCGCGTCTTTCTCCTGTTCGAGGATCGCGTGCAGCCGCCGGCAGGCGGCCTCCAGCGCCGGGGCGTCATCGGCGCGGATCACGCCCCGGCTGCCCGAGAGCATGAGCGGCTTGACCACCACCGGGAAATCCAGGCCCGCGCACTGCGGCACGACCGGCCGAATCAGGTCGACGACGCGGAACTCCGGGATCGGGACCCCCGCCGCGCGCAGCCGCGCACGCGCGAGATCCTTGCGCCGCGCCAGCCGCGCCGACTCCGGTGGGTTGTGGGGCAGGCCCAGGGCCCGTGCGGCGCGGCTCGCCAACTCCACCGTGGAATCGTCGGTGCCCACCACCGCCGCGATCCCGGCACCGTTCAGCGCCTCCACGATCCGCGCCAGGGCCCGTTCGGGTTCGCGCAGGTCGAGGTGCAGGCCCCGGGCCACGGCGCTCACCAGGGAGTGCTCGCCCTGAGAGGCGACCGTCAGGTCGAGGTCCAGGCGCGCGGCGGCCGCCGCATAGGGGGCGATGCGATAGCTGGTGGGGGGCGCGATCAGGAGCAGCCGCGGCCGGTCCCGGCCGGGTCGTGCAGCGGCGCTCACGGCACGGAACCCGCTTCGGTGCGAATCGGGACGATTCGGAAGTCGGCGCCGGACGCGCCCCCGGGAAGGGCGATCAGCCGGCCGCGCCGCAGGCCGAGCAGGTCCCGCGCCCGCCGGTGGCGGCGAACACGTTGTTGAAAACGAAACTCGAGCCGGTGGGGCGCTCGGCGTAGTCGATTTCCACCCCTCGCAGGAAGTTCAGCGCGATCGCATCCACGTAGATCGCGACCCCTTCGGCCTGATAGACGCAGTCGTAAGGGGTGCGGCTCTCCGTGAAGGTCATGCCGTAGCTCATCCCGCCGCACCCGCCGCCGCCGACGAAGATGCGGATCGCCTCGACCTCGTCGACGTTTTCACGCAACAGCTCCGCCATCTTGGCATGCGCCGGCTCGCTCAACCGGACATCGTCTTCGGTCAATACCGGGTTGAAGAGTCCCGCGTCTTCCGCGTTACCCGCCTGAATCGATTCATCCATCACCGAGCGGCCTCCGTCGAAATCTGGACCGGGCACCCCACTATCGGCGCCCCCTGGCGGGATTATTGTAGCATCCCGCGGTGCGAACGGTTCGGACGATGCTACAATCACTACGGACTACGGAACATCTCCGGGGGGCCGGTCCGCAATCCGACACCCCGCCCGCAAGCCGCGCCGTGTGCACCTCCTCATGAACCCGACCCCGACAATCGCACCCCGTCCCGTGGTAGTCGCCATCTCCGGTCACGACCCCAGCGGCGGGGCCGGGATCCAGGCGGACATCGAGACCCTCGGGAGCCTGGGGTG
>VAPE01010793.1_pt1 | contig 13522 bp, 8 predicted proteins | sample 3393911 | NCBI WGS metagenome assembly VAPE01 (sample SAMN08290436, study PRJNA428436) | hydrothermal vent metagenome | isolation source: Deep-sea hydrothermal vent chimney | place: Atlantic Ocean: South-mid Altantic Ridge | reverse complement strand
TCCACGTCGGTGGGAAGCGCCAGGCGCAGCGGCTGCGCGGAGATCCCGGACATCAGCACGCCCCAGACCCGCAGGGCCCCCTGCGCCCCGCTGAGTCCCGTCGGGCGGTTGTCGTCACGACCGAGCCAGACCACCGCCAGGTAGTTGCCGGTGAATCCCGCGAACCAACTGTCGCGCAGGCCGTCGGTGGTGCCGGTCTTGCCCGCCGCCGTCAGCCCGGCCGGCAGCCAGTGCGCCAGAGCGCGCGCCGTACCCACCTCGACCACCTTCTCCAGGGCGCTGTCCACGAGGAAAGCGGGTGCCGGCTCCAGCACCTGCCGGATGCGCAGCGGATAGCGCTGGAGCGGGCGACCGTCGGCATCGAGGACGTCGCGGATGGCGCGCAACGGCACACGAAACCCGCCGGTGGCGAGGGTCTCGTACATCCGGGCGATTTCCAGCGGCGAGAGCGACACCGCCCCCAGGAACAGCGACGGGTACGGGCGCAGCGGGCGTTCGATGCCCATCCGGTGCAGCGTGTCGACGACGCGGGCCGCGCCCACCGCCATGCCCAGGCGGACCGTGGCCTGGTTATAGGAATGGGCGAGCGCCGCGTACAGCGGCACCTCGCCGTGGGACTTGCGATCGTAGTTGCGCGGCGCCCAGATCCTGCCGTCCGGGTCGCGGATGCGGATGGGTGCGTCGTCGATCAGGGTGGCGAGCGTGTAGCGCCGCGGATCGCGCAGGGCCGTCAGGTAGACCGCGGGCTTGATCAGGGAACCGACCGGGCGCACGGCGTCGAGCGCCCGGTTGAAGCCGGCGTAACGGGCCTCGCGCCCGCCCACGACCGCCAGCACCTCGCCGCCGGTCACCGAGGTGACCACCACGGCGCCCTGCAGAGTACCGCGCGGCAGGCGGCGGCGCCGCTCGAGGATCCGTGCCTCGCGATCCAGCGCGCGCTCGGCGGCGGCCTGCACCAACGGATCGAGAGTCGTGAAGATGCGCAGCCCCGCCGTGCGCAGGTCCCGTTCGCGGTAGTCGCGCAACAGTTGCCGACGCATCAGGTCCCAGAACGCCGGATACGCGGTCAGCGGTCGCGGCGTCGCCACCACGCCGAGCGGTGCGCGCCGGGCGGCGGCGGCCTCGGCGGTGCCGATCACCCCCTGCGCGCGCAGGACATCGAGCACCAGGTTGCGCCGGGCCAGGGCGCGACGCGGATGGCGCCGCGGATCGTAGTAGGAAGGACCCTTCACCAAGCCGATCAGCAGCGCAAGCCGCGGCGCGTCGAGCCGCGACAGCGCCCGGTCGAAGTAAAAGCGGCTCGCGAGCCCGAAGCCGTGGATCGAACGCGCGCCGTCCTGGCCGAGATAGACCTCGTTGATATAGGCCTCGAGGATCTCTCGCTTGCGGTAATGCAGATCCAGGAGCATCGCCATCACGGCCTCCTTGGCCTTGCGCAGCAACGAGCGCCGGTTGCTCAGGAAGAAGTTGCGCACCAGTTGCTGGGTGATGGTGCTGCCGCCCTGCACGACGCGCCCGGCGCGCAGGTTGGCGATGAACGCGCGCAGGATCGCCTTGGGTTCGACACCGAAGTTGTGATAGAAGCCGCGATCCTCCACCGCGACCAGGCCGCGCACCAACAAGGGCGGCGTCTGCGTGATCCGCACCAGAATGCGGTCCCCGGCACGCGACGGATAGAGGTCGCCGATCTGAACCGGATCCATGCGCAGCAGCGCCAGCGACCCGCCGGAGAAGTTCGCGAGCGCGCGCACGTGTCCGCCCGCAAACCGCACCACCGCCCGGTGCGCGGGCTGCCCGCCGTTCCAGAACGTGAACTCCCGGGTCACGAACCGGTACTCGCCGCCGCGCCGGGCGTAGGTGGCCGGCACGCTCGGGTCGGCCACCCGCCGGTAACCCAGCGCACGCAGTTCGAACGCGAACTGCCGGGCACTCAGCGCCATCCCCGGGTACAGATCGAGCGGGCGCGCATAGACCCGGGCCGGGAGCGACCAGCGCTTGGCCTCGAACTGGCTGCGGATGGTGTGATCCAGATAGAGGACGTAGGCGAGCGCGACCAGCGCCATGCCCGCCGTCGCCCACAGGATCCAACGACGCTTCTTCCCGCCGCTGCGCCGGCGCGGTCGCGCCGCACTCTTCCGGCGCGACGGCCTCTTGCCCGTGGGGCGCTTGCGTCGTGTCATATCGGGATCGGATCGGGCCGAATCGGGGTGGAGGGAGGGGGCGGCGCCCGCCGCGGCGATCGGGCGCCGCGGAGATCGCCAAGCGGCGGCCGGCGCCCATGATACCCTAACGGGACCACGGTGCAGAACGGTGGAGGACCGCGCATGTCACCCCAACCGGCACTGATCCGCGCCCTGCAGAATCCCGCCTGCTACGACCACCCGGTCACGGCGGTCACCGTACTGGAGACCCACATCTCCTGGGTCCTCCTCACCGGCGACTGGGCCTACAAGATCAAGAAGCCGGTCGATCTCGGCTTCGTGGACTTCTCGACCCTCGATCGCCGGCGCTTCTTCTGCACGGAGGAGTTGCGCCTGAACCGCCGGCTCGCGCCGCACCTCTACCGCGACGTGGTGGCGATCGGCGGCACGGCGCAGGCGCCGGTGCTCAACGGCGGCGGCGAGCCGATCGAGTACGCGGTGCGCATGCGCCAGTTCCCGCAGGACCGACTGCTCGACCGCCTGCTCGCGCGCGACGCCGTGAGCCGCACGCAGATCGAGCGCATCGCAGCCGTGGTGGCGGCCTTCCACGGGACGATCGAACGCGCAAACCCGAAGCAGCCGTTCGGCGACCCGGAGCAGGTCCACCGGCCGGTACGCGAGAACTTCCTCCAGATCGAACCGCTGCTCCCGGACGCCGCCGGGCGGGAACGGCTCGCCGCCCTGCGCGAATGGAGCGACGAGGAGTATCGCCGCCACCGGGCGACGTTTCGGGCGCGCAAGGCCGGCGGATTCATCCGCGAGTGCCACGGCGACCTGCACCTGGGCAACATGGCCTGGGTGGATGACGACGTGGTGATCTTCGACTGCCTGGAGTTCAACGAAGCGTTGCGCTGGATCGACGTCATCAGCGAATGCGCGTTTCTCGACATGGACCTGGAGGATCGCGGGCGCGCCGACCTGGGGCGGCGCTTCCTGAATGCCTACCTCCAGCACACCGGAGACTACGCCGGACTCGCGCTGCTGCGCTACTACCGAACCTACCGCGCGCTGGTGCGCGCCAAGGTGGCCGCGATCCGCGCCGCGCAGGACGGCCCGAACGCAACGGGGCGGGCGCAGGCGCTGGACACCTGCCGCGGCTATCTCGCGTTCGCGGCACGCGCCGCGGCGCCGGAGCGGGCGTTCCTGCTGCTCACCTACGGACCGTCCGGCTCCGGAAAGACCACCGTGACCCAGGAACTGCTCGAGCGGCTCGGCGCCATACGGCTGCGCTCGGACGTGGAACGCAAACGCCTCTTCGCCCTGGCGGCCGACGAACCGTCGGGGTCGAGCCTGGGCGGGGGGATCTACACCCCGGAGGCGGACCGCGCCACCTACGCACGCCTGGCGGCGCTCGCCGAGACGGTGCTCGCCGCGGACCATCCGGTCATCGTCGACGCCACCTTCCTGAAACGCGACCGACGCGCACCGTTCTACGCCCTGGCGCGACGGTTGGGCGTGCCCGTCGTAGTGCTGGAACTGCACGTCCCGGAGTCCGTCCTCCGGGCGCGCGTCGAGGCCCGACGCCGCGGTGGGCGCGGCGCCTCGGAAGCCGACCTCGAAGTATTGCGCCGCCAGCAAGCCGGACTCGAACCGCTGAACGCCGAAGAACGGGCCGGCGTCACGATCGTAACGGCGCACGCCGGAGACGACCCCGCGCAACTCGCCCGGGACGTGCGCGAGGGAGTTTCCGGGGCCTGATCGCAGAGCGTCAGAGGGTCCCGGCCATCGACAAGGTTGGAGGCGCCGATCGCCAAGAAGAGGGATCGGCAGCGCACGATGCAGGAACCGACCACCGGGAGAACGCGGCTGGTATGGGTTCGTGCCGCAAAGCGGCCCGGGAGGCGTGACACCGCGGAGCGGTGTCACGAGGGGTGTGGAGTGAGCAATATGGAGGCCGCCTCGCCGATGAGTTCGAGGTTTCGCGGCACGGCATCGTAGGTCCTGCCATCGCCGGCGAACGACTGCCGGTCCATACCCGCTGTGTAGGCCGGGAACCTTTCCGCGAAACCGATCATGTCATCGACGTAGAACCGCCACTCGCGGCGCGGGCGATCGGCCCTAGACATGAATCGCCTCTCGCCACTTCGCACGCTGCGGGTCGGCGCTGCCCCCCCTGATCAGGATAATTCTCCGGAGGCGGTAAAGCCGCGCCCGGACCGGCCGCTATCCGGGCTGCGGGGGGCGACCCGATCCGCTGCTGCACGATCAATCATCCCGGGCCGAATGGATGCCTGACATGAACCAACCTCTGCTCTGGATGCTGGCGGCGGCCCTGGGCGGCCTCTTGGTGGGGATCGCGGCCGGCTTCTACCTGGGCCGCGGGACCGGCGACGATGTGCATCGCAGGAAGGAACTGGAGCGCGAACTCGGCGCCGCAACCAAAGACTATGCGGCGTTCCGCAAACAGGTCCACCGCCATTTCACGCGCACCGCGAAGCTGGCCGCCGAGGTCGGCACGAGCCAACGCGCGCTGCACGAACACTTGGCCCGGGGCGCCCACGCCCTGGCCGGACAGTTCCTGGAACCGACCGCCGACCCGACCACCGAGTTTCCCATCCGATCGGCACCGCCCACCGACCCGGGCGTCGGCACCCGGGCGCCGCGGCCCACACCGCGCGCGGCGCCGGCGGACGACGTCGCACCACGGCACCCGGCGATGGCGGCACCGGTCGACTTCCCCCGCTCCTGACCCGACCGGGCCCCGCGCGCCGGTAGGGGCGCACCTATGTGTGCGCCCGAATCCACTGCATGCGTCCCGGAGGGGAATCTGACGCAGATCGGTCGAGGAACCAACGTCTTTGGGACATCGAGCCTTCTCCACCGTCCCGACGCGCTGACGAATGCGGCGGGTTCGTGGCATTATGGGTTCGGCCCGCTTCCCGATACGACACGACGCGCACCGATGCCCCGCACAACGCCTTCGCCCCACCGATCCGTCGCCTTGCGGCCCGCGCCCGTGCGCGGGTGGCGACCCCCCGGCGGCCGGCCCGGCACGCATCCCCCTCTTCCGCCACGCGGGCACTGAAATGCCGGGCGCGGCGCGGATCGGGGCACGCGCGCCGGTGTGCGCGCGGCGCTCCGCGCGCTGGGCGGCGCTGCTGCTGACGCTGGTTCTCGCCCCAGCCTACGCCGGCGTTCCGCTCACCGTCGAGGTGCACGGCGTCAACGGCCGGCTGCGCACGAACGTCTTCGCGTTCCTCTCGTTGGAGCAGCAGAAGGACGATCCGCGTCTGACCGAGGCGCGGGTGCGGCGGCTGTTCTCGGAGGCCCCCGACCAGATCCGTAAGGCGCTCGCACCGTTCGGCTACTACCGCCCGATCATCCGCCGTGAACTGCTCCGGCGCGACGGCACCTGGATCGCCCGCTTCCGGATCGAGCCCGGACCGCCGCTGCGCATCCGCCGCCTGGACATCGAGGTGCTCGGTGCCGGACGCGACGACCCGGCGTTCCGGAGGCTGTTGCGCGAGTTGCCGCTGCACGCGGGAGAGCCCCTGATCCAACCGCGCTACGCGCGCGCCAAGAAGCTCCTCGCGCGGCTCGCCGCGGTGCGCGGCTACCTCGCCGCCCGGTTCACGCGCCACGAGATCCGTATCGACCTGCGGCGCTATTTCGCGGACGTGACCCTGCATTTCGACACCGGGCCGCGTTACCGCTTCGGACCGATCACCTTCCGCCAGGACGCGCTGGATCCCTCCTTCCTGCGCCGCTACCTCCCGTTCCACGCCGGGCAATTCTATTCGACCGCCAAGCTCCAGGAGCTGCAGAATGCGCTCAGCGACAGCGACTATTTCCAGGAGGTGGAGGTGCAGCCGCTTCGGGATCGGGCGCGCGGGAAGGCGGTGCCGATCACCGTCTACCTGAAGCCCCGGCCGGCATCGAAGTACACCGCCGGCATCGGCTACGGCACCGACACCGGGGCGCGCATCAGCCTCGGCTGGGCGCGGCGCCGGGTCGGGCGCCGCGGCCACCACGCGGGCGTCGAATTGAAGGTCTCGCAGATCGGCAACAGCCTGACCGGGCGCTACGTCATCCCGCTCAGCCGCCCGTTGACCGACCAGTTCGTCGCCTCGACCGGCATCTTCAACCAGCGCACCGACACCAGCGTCATCCACTCGCAGAACGCCTCGGCGACGGTGCAGCGCGTACGCGGACTGCTCCAGGAGAATCTCTATCTCACCTTCCGGCACGAGCAGTTCCGCGTCGGCGACCAATCCGGCAATTCGTTCCTGCTGATGCCGGGTGTCGCCTGGCAGTACGTCAAAAAACGTGGTGAACTCTATTCCCTGCGCGGCTACCGGCTGAGCCTCGACGTGCACGGCAGCGTGCGCCGCGTGGGCTCCGACGCCACGTTTCTCGAATCGCTGCTCAAGGCCGGGACCGTCTATCCGCTGTTCGGGGCGGGACGCGTGCTGCTGCGCGGGGAGCTGGGCCTGGCCTGGGTCCCGCGGTTCAGCACCCTGCCCGCCTCGCAACGCTTCTTCGCCGGCGGCGCCCGGAGCGTGCGCGGCTATACCTATCAGTCGCTCGGTCCCACCGACGCCGGCGGGCGGGTGATCGGCGGGCGTTACCTGTTCGTCGGCAGTATCGAATACGAGCACCGCGTGTGGCGGCGCTGGGGCCTGGCGGCGTTCTATGACGTAGGCAACGCCCTCAACAACTTCGGCGGAAAACTCGATCACGGCGCGGGCGTGGGGATCCGCTGGCACTCCCCGATCGGCCCGATCCGGATCGACTTCGGGTGGGCCCTGGATCTGCCGGGCACGCCGATGCGCGTGCAGTTCTCGATGGGGCCCGACCTGTGAGTCGGCGCACCACGGCCTTCGTGCTGCTCGGGGTCTTCGCGGCGCTCTGCGGGGCGCTCGTCTTCCTGGTCGCCACCACGACCGGGGCACGCTGGTCACTGGCGTTGGCGGGCACGGCGCTGCGCGGCGACCTGCGTGTCGAGCGGGTCTCCGGGCGACTGCTCGGCCCGCTGGAACTCGACGGCGTGCGCTACCGGAGCGGTGCGGACACCGTCGCGATACGACGACTCGTGCTCGAGTGGCGTCCACGCGCCCTGTTCCACAACACCGTGCACATCACGCGCCTGACGCTCGACGGGGTCTCGGTACGGATCGCCCGCCTGCACGTGCGTGCGCCGCGCGACTCGCTCACGGTGACCGGCACCCTGAGCCCCCGGCGTCCCTTCCCGGTGGACCTGCGGGTCCGGTGGACCCTCCGTTTGAAAGACCATCCGCCGGTGGAAGGCGCCGGGCGCATCCATGGGACGCTCGCGCGCCTCGCCTTCGAGCAGCGCGTGACCGGCGCGTTGCGCATGCGCCTTCACGGACGCATCGACGAGCTGCCGGGGGCGCGCCGCTGGCGTACCGAGGTGCAACTCCCGGCGCTCGATCCACAGCGATGGAATCCGGACTGGCCCCGGGCGACGATCACCGCGCGGTTGCACGCGCAAGGCGTCGGAGCCGACTTCCGGTTGACGGGTACCGCCGGGGCCGCGCCGGCCGATGCGCCGAAGGTGCGCGCCCGGTTCCATCTCACGCACCGCAACGGCCGATGGCGCTTGGCCCCCCTGATCGCCACCGCCCCGGGTGGGCGGCGAATCACCGTCGACGGGACCTGGAACCCATCGCCCGGAGCCGCACAGGGGCGGCTGCGCGCACGGTGGAACCGGCTCGTCTGGCCGCTCGCGGGCACACCGGTCTGGACCAGCCGCAGCGGGACCCTCGAGGCCGAAGGCACCCCCGGCGACTATCGGTTCCGCCTTGCCTTTCGGCTCGGTGGGCGGCACGTCCCGGCGGGCGACTGGCGAGCCTCCGGGCGCGGCGATCGCAACGGCCTGCGCCTGCAGGACTTGGCGGCGACCATGTTGGGCGGCCGGGTGAGCGGATCCGGCAGCGCGACTTGGCGCCCGCGGCGCGGCCTGGACCTGAACCTGCACGCCGCCGACCTCGACCCCGGCGCCCGATGGTCCGAGTGGCCGGGCAAGCTGTCCGCCGACGCGCACCTGCTGGGGCGATTGCGCAACGGCCGTCTCCAGGCGCGGCTGGACATCACCTCCCTGCGGGGCACGCTTCGCGATCATCCGGTCCGGGGGGAACTGCGGGGCGCCGTCGACGGGCGCGACCTGACACTGCCGAGGTTCGCGGTACGCGTCGGCGATGCGCGCGTGTGGGCCTCGGGGGCGGTCGGTGCGCGCTGGGCGTTGCGTTGGCGCGTGCGCGCCCCGCACCTCGCCGTGTTGCTGCCGGGCGCGAGCGGTGACCTGAGCGCGGAGGGGTCCCTGCGCGGGGCGCGCGCGGCGCCGATTGCGACCGCGTCGCTGCGCGCCGGCGACGTGCGAATCGGTTCCGCCGCGGCGAAGACGTTCGATGCGCGCATCGAGATCGGGATCCGCGGCGACCAGCCGGTCCACGTCGCGATCACCGCCGAAGACCTGCGGTTAGGGGTGTTTCACGCAACCCGCGCCGGGTTGACGGCGACGGGCACCGCCGCCCGGCAGGACTGGAACGCGCGGCTGATCACCCCGACGCTGCGGGCCGCAATCGCCGCCACCGGAGGTTGGTCCGACGCACGGTGGCGCGGGCGGCTGAAACGCGCCGAGTGGGTACCCGGGCACGGCATCCCGTGGCGCCTCACGGGCGGCGTTCCCGTCACGATCGGCGGCGGCGTGGTGGAGATGGGACGGGCCTGCTGGCGCGGCGGGACCGGGCGTTTGTGTGCCGCCGTGCATCGGCGCCGGGACCGTGGTTGGCGCGTCACGATGCAGGCGCGCCGGCTGCCGCTCGCCGTCTTCGCCCCGTTGCCGGTAGACGGCGCGCGGCTGTCCGGCACGCTCGACGCCGACGCGCGCCTCGATGCGACCGCCGCCGGGGCTTTGACCGGGACGGCACGGCTGCGGGCCGGTCCCGGGCTCCTGCACTATCCCGATGCGCCCGCCATCGGCTACCGGACGCTCGACGCGCACCTGCGACTTCGCCCGGGCACCCTGCAGGGGCGAGTGGATCTTGCGCTCGCCGACGGCGATTCGCTGGGCGCGGACCTCACACTGGGCGCCCCGGGGGCGCAAGGACCCTGGCGAGGGCGCGCCCTGCGCGGCACCGTGCGCGCAAACTTCCGTCACCTCGCCTGGATCGGCCTGCTGTTCCCGCAGATGCAGAAGGTGCACGGCAGATTGAAGGTCGACCTGCGACTGGCCGGGCGCGCCCGCCGCCCGGTGCTCACCGGTCGTGCCGCACTGACGGGCGCCGGTGCCGAACTGCCGGTGCTCGGGATCCGGCTCACCGAACTGCGGGTCCGCGCGCACGGCACGGGCGCCAACGCCGTGACGGTGACCGGCAGCGCCCGCTCCGGAAAGGGAAAACTCACGATCTCGGGCGCCGCGCGGCCGGGCCCCGGCGGCCGCTGGAGCGCGCGCCTGCGCGTCACGGGCAACGACTTCGAGGCGGCCGATCTCCCGAGCGCACGCGCCTGGATCTCGCCCGCACTCGACCTGCGCATCGCCGGTCACGACCTGCATCTGTCCGGCACCGTGCGCGTGCCGCGTGCGAGTCTCGATCTGCGCATGCCGCGCAGTGCGGTCCATGCCTCGCCCGACGTGGTCATCGTCGGCGCCCGGCCCGCGACCCCGCCGCCCGCCTGGCGTATCCACGCGCGGGTACGCCTCGTTCTCGGCGACCACGTGCGCTTCCGCGCACACGGCTTCAAGGGCGGCATTACCGGCCGGGTGCTGGCGATCGACGAACCGGGCAAGCCCACACTGGGCCAGGGCGAGCTGAAGATCGTCAACGGGATCTACAAGGCCTACGGACAGGAGTTGAAGATCGTGCAGGGCCGGTTGCTGTTCGCGGGCGGACCCATCGACGATCCCGGGCTCGACCTGGAGTCGGCGCGCCGGGTGGGCGAGGTAACCGCGGGCATCCGCGTGCGCGGTACCGTCAAGCAACCGAAGCTCACGCTGTTCTCCACCCCGGCCATGGCGCAGTCCGACATCCTCTCCTACTTCTTGCTCGGGCGCCCCGTCGACCAGGCCTCCGCCGCGCAGGGGGCGGCCCTGTCCAACGCGGCCACCAGTCTGGGGCTGGGCGGCGCCAACCTGCTACTCGGGCGCCTCGGCTCCCTGTTCGACCTGCAGGAGGCGCAGATCGAGTCCGGGGGCATCCCCACCACCCCCGCGCCGCCCCCAGGTATCACGAACGCCGGAACCCCGAACGCGACGAGCGGGCCGAGCGCGTCCCTCGTGCTCGGGAAATACCTCTCGCCGCGCCTCTACGTGCAGTACACCACGTCGCTGTTCCAGCCCGGCAATATCTTCCGCGTCCGCTACAAGCTGAGCAGGCGTTGGAGCATGGTGACCGAGACCGGCGTCGAGAGCGGAATCGACTTCCTCTACATGATCGAGCGCTGACCCGCCCCCCCGGGTGCGTGCAGGATCAGACGCGCTCGCGGCGCACGCGCAGCAGGACGCTGGCCTCCGTGACCATGCTGCGCCCGGTGTGCAGGAAGATCGCCAGCCAACAGGCCTGCACGAACAACAGCACGCCCGGGTGCCAGAGCACGCGCAGGCCCGCGGACAACACCGGCGTCGGCGTCGGCGCTCCGGCCAGCGCGAGGCCGATCAGGATGCCGACGAGCGCGGCGAGCGCGGACATGACCTGATAGGCCGAGAGGCGGCCGCCGCCGCGATAATCGGCGCGCAGGGTCTCGGACACCACCCGCCAACCCTGCGTGACCGTCAGCACCAGCACGTAGGCAATCAGGTACCGGGCGTGCAGGAAGAGCACCACGCCCCCGAGCGCGACGGCCACATAGAGCACGGCGGTGAGCGCCTGGACCGGGACGACCGCCACGTCCTGCAGCCCGCTCGCATAGGCGATCTTCTTCGTCGCCCCCGAGAACCGGAAGTGCCAGCGCGTGAACAGGCGGCGCACCGGCGGCGACGCATCGGCGACGCGACGCCCGTAGCAGCAGCCGAAACTGATGCAGGCGAGGCGCCCGAGGCCCTCGCCCACGGCGTAGGCGATCACCATCGCCGCGAGCATGGCGAGCAGCGGCAGCCGGTATCCCATGGGCCGGGCGAGCAGATGATCGGCCAGCCACAGGACCAACGGCGACAGGGGGACGGCGACGAAAAATGCACCGGCCACGCTCAGGGTATGGCGTTTGCGCTCCACCACGCGCGCCACCAGCCCGGCCGCCGGCACGCAGACCGACAACGTGGCGAGACACACGACGAGAGTGACGAACACCGGCACCCCGACGGCGCCGGTTAGGATAAACAGCAGTGCCAATGCGACCGCATAGGCGATCGCCGAGAGCAGCCCGTAATAGGTCAGGTTGAGTCCGCGCCAGGACCCGTCGGTCCCCTTGCCGAGGGGAATCGTGGCCAGGATCTGCCAGCGTTCCCCGGGGAGTGTGCGAAACCCCCAGGCAAGGAGCGCACCGAACACCACGGCGAGCACGGTGACGAAGATTCCGATGGTCATCGCGATACCTCCTCGAGATCCTGAGCCAATCCGTTGCACGCCGCGGTCGCGGCGCCCCCTTCACTCCACCCCGTGATGAGCCGGCCCATGACGAGCGCCTCGCGCTACGCTACGCGGCGCGCGATCGAGGAGCGCACGCGCACCTCGGTCTCGGCGAGCGGCGCCTGGAATCCGAGCGAGAAGCGGCTGGCGACCCGGGCGTCGGCGCGGTTGCGCACCAGGTCCGCGTCGAAGCGCACGCGCCCGCGCTGGAACAGCACCACGTCCGTGCTGCTGCCCGGGCGGTACAGGCTCTTGGGCGCGCCCCGGCCCAGAAACATGCCGCGCCCCACCGGACGCGGGCGTTCGTAGCGCACCTCGCTGTAGCACTGCACGATGTCGCCGATCATCAGCGCCACCACTTCGATCAGTGCGACCCGTCCGACCCCGGTCCCGCCCGGCACATCGGTATCGATGACGGTCACCACGCGGCGGTTCTTCGAATACGGCGTCGCCAGCGCGATCACCGCCGCGGGGTTGCAGGAGTGGTAGTCGCCCGGCAGGTCATAGTGGTCCACGACCCGCCCCGCGACCGGGGTGTGGTTGTAGTGATACTTCTCCGGCGTGAGGCGGAACACCGCCCAGTCACCGCCGTGGAACGCCTGCAGCCACCGGCGCCGGTCGGGGCCGAGGAGTTCTTCATAATCGAAGAACTTGCCCTTGAGGAACAGCGCCGAGGTCTCGCACAACGAGCCCACCAGCACACGCGCGTCCGCCGGCGAGACCGCGACACGCGGGTCGGCGGACATCGGGCGGCACTCCCAGTAGCGGATACGCCGCTCGAACACCTTGCGCACGGTATCGAGGACGCCCGGTTCGTCCACACACTCGCTGAGATCCACGCCCAGGCGCCGCAGAAAACCCTTGCCGCCCGAGAGGTGCGCGCCCAGCGCCAAGTCATAGTTCAGGTAGCCGAGCAGCCCCGATGCGCGCCGCCCGGTGAGCGCGCGGAACAGCGCCGGCGCGCTCTCGCGCGCGGTCGAATACAAGGTGTGCACGAGGCGATCGGCGAAGATCGCCTCCGTGCGGACTCTACCCGTTTCCCGCTCGACGTACTGGTGGCGGTACCTCGCCATCTTCCCTCCCGGGTTCCAATGCGGCGTCGGCGTGCGCCGTGTCACGATGGATACTGGTCAGCAGCAGACAGATCAGCCGGTAGAGATCGTCCTCACGCGGACTCTCGCGCAGCAGCGCCGGGCGGATCCTCTCGAGGAAGTCCACCGCCGGACGCTCGCCCAGCAGCGCGTGCAGCGCGTGCCCGTAGGCGGGTTCGCGCACCCGGTCGGCGTCCAGCGCGCGCAGGTCGCTCTCCAGGTAGGCGAGCCCCTCGTGCAGGTGATGCTGCTTGAGCGGACCCCGGTAGTAGCGTTCCGCGGCGCGGTTGAACTCGGCACCGGTGAGTGACAGGGGGGAACGCGCCCCGGCCTCGGCGAGGATTCCGGCGCTCAGCCGCGCGGCGGCCGACAGGCGTTCGGGCTGCTCGAGGCGTTCGCGCAGGTCGCGCATCGTCGCCTCCAGTCCGAGCCCCTCCACGAGATCCGCACCGTCGTCCAGCACAAGGCGCAGCAGCGCCTTGCGGTACTCCGCCAACGGCACCTTCAGGTACCGCCGGTAGCGGCGGCTCGGGCGCACGCGGGCGGTACGCTCCAGCACCCGCCGCAGGAAACGGTTGTCGGTATCGCGGCGCACGTAGAAGGCGGGCAGCCCGATCGCCGCGGCGAATACGATTTGGCGCCGTTCGCTTTCCACGAAGCGGGTATCGGGGATGTGCCCGTGGCCGACGCCGCCGGCGGCGATATA
>VAPE01020223.1_pt1 | contig 13532 bp, 7 predicted proteins | sample 3393911 | NCBI WGS metagenome assembly VAPE01 (sample SAMN08290436, study PRJNA428436) | hydrothermal vent metagenome | isolation source: Deep-sea hydrothermal vent chimney | place: Atlantic Ocean: South-mid Altantic Ridge | reverse complement strand
GCTTCGGTTTATCTGCAGTCCGGCGCCAGACAGCCGGCCGGCCGGGATATCGAGGCCGGCCTGCGGCTGATGCGCCGGAACTCCTACCGGCATCTCTGGGCCTGGACCCCGGCGGCCATGCGGGAGGTCCTGGCCTTTGCCGTGGCGCAACGGCTCGAACCGGAATATGCCCGGGCCCTGGCCGCCGGGCGGCTCGGCCTGGCCCTGCTTGATGACGGTACCGCCATCCCCCTGCTCGACATCAGGATTCTGGGCGGCTTCAAAATCCTGCACCGCGCCACCCCCCTGCTCCATGCCGAGGAACTGACCCCGGCTCAGCGTGAGCTGTTGTGCCTGCTCCTGTCGGCGCCCGAATTCAAATTGCCCCAGGAAACCATTCAGCTTCACTTCTGGCCGGACAGCCCTCCGGATACCGCCAGGATCAAATTCGATACCCTGGTTTCGCGCCTGCGCAAAACCCTGGCCCGGGTTCTGCCGGAGGATACCGTCCATTATTACCTGAAAAGGGAAAAGGGCATGCTCTGGCTCGCTCACTGCCGGGTCGATGCCCTTGAATTTCTGGCCGGAGTGGGCCGCGGTATCAAGCATCTCCGCCTGCAGGAATACTGGCAGGCCGGCAATGCCTTTACGGCGGCAGAGTCCCTGTGGCGGGGAGAGTTCGCACCGGGGGTCACCGGCGAAGATCGAATCCGCGCCTGCCGGGAAAAACTTTCCCGCGCCATGGCGGACTTGGCCTTTGCCTGGTGCGATCTGCTGGTCAGCTCTAATCGCCTGCCGAAAGCGGTCCAGGTCGTGGAGAAGGCCCTGCGTGACGACCCGCTCAACGACCGCCTCTACGGTTTGCTCTATCGGCTGCAGGGCCAAAGCTCCGCAGTTCTGGCCCGGCAGGTATTGAAGCGGTTCGCAGCAGTGCTCCAGGCCGAAGACTACCCGGACGAGGAAATCGCCGAGCTGGTTGCCGGGATTACCGCCGATCAGCCCCACGAGGGCGAAGATCACGCCTGATCGTTGCCCCGTTGACTATGCCCGCCCGATGCGGCCTGCCTCCCTGGCGGGCAGTTCCATTTTTTTATTAATTTCTGTTTTCCTCTTTTCTGAATCCGTGAGCATTAGAGAACGGTGCAGATGCAAGGCGGCAACGATGTGATGTTGATTATCATGGTGTGATATCAATGAGTTGCCAAAGCGGCAGATGCACCGTTATTGGGCGCCCCGCAGGGCGGTGCGGTGAAGGCCGGAAAATGATTTTATTGTGAATAATACAATAAATTCCACATGTTGTATGGAGTGTCGTCTCCGGTCTTCACGGATTCAGGTCGTTGTCGACCCTGATGTAAGGAAATTGTCAGGATCGCACATTAAGCTGGCGCGAATTGTCCGCATCCGTTACCAGCTCACCAGCGCCTCATCTTCGCCTGTTTTGGTCTCCTCTCATACGCCAAGGATAGATTCGGAGTCCCGGAGTCCCGAGCGAATTCAGGGCACTGGTGAACTGTTACCGCGGCCGGGGCTATAACTTGTAAATTGGTAGAGAGGGTGATGTCCGAATTCCTTGCCGAAGAATTGAAAAAGAGCCAGATGGAAGTTGACCGGCTGGTCAGAAATCTGGGCGCCCTTTTTGCGACCACGAGCGACATGGTCTTCCTGATCAGAAACGATTGTGTCATCGAGGACATGAACAAGAGCGCCATCAGGTCCTTTGGCGACTATCGCGCCAGGCTGTGTTACGAAGCCCTGCACGGCGGAGACGGGCTGTGCCTGACCTGCCCGGTGAAGCTTATTGCCGCAGGAGAGGAAAACGAGGGGCTGGCCGAGGCAAAACTCGGCGGCATGGATGTCGAGTGCAGTTATGTTCCTTTTCAGGGCTACAAAGGCGATCGGCTGGTCATGGTCGTCATGCGGGACCGCCGGGAGGTCGGCATCCTGCAGGGCGAGCCTGACCGGCGGGATGTTGATCGGCGGGACGAGTTCGACGAGCTGGTGGGCAGGTCAAAGAAGGTCCGCGACCTGGGCAAGATGATCCGCCTGGTGGCCCCCCCGGACATGACCGTTCTTATCAGTGGTGAGTCGGGAACCGGCAAAGAACTGGTCGCCGACCTGATCCACAGGCATTCGCGCCGGGCCGATAAGCCCTTGCTGAAATTCAATGGCGCCGCTGTAGCTGAAAGCCTCTGGGCAGGCGATCTGTTCGGTTACGGGAAAGGCGCTTTTTTCACCGGCGCGGCCCCCTCGAAGAAGGGAAAATTCGAGCTCGCCCATGGCGCCACTGTTTTCCTGGACGAAATAGGTGACATCGGCCCGAAAATGCAGGCCGCTCTGCACCAGATCCTGCAGAACGGCGAAACCACCCGGTTTGCCGGCCCCGGGCCGGCGGCGGTCGATGTCCGGATCATTGCCGCGACCAGCAAGGATCTTGCCCGGGAGGTGGAGGAGGGGCGGTTCCGGCAGGATCTCTATCATCGTCTCAACGTGATCAATCTCCATCTGCCGCCGCTTCGGCAGCGCAAGGAGGACATTCTGCCGCTGGTGACTCATTTTGTCAAAAAATATCGGGAAGCCTTCAGGAAGGAGGTCGATTATATCTCTGACCGTGCTGTTGACAGGCTGTTGCAGCATAACTGGCCCGGAAATGTCCGGGAGCTGGAAAATGTTATTCAGCAGGCGGTGCTGCTGGCCAGGAATAATATCATTACCGAAAAGGAGCTGATTTTTACCTGAATCCGTTATCGGGCGCTCCGCAGGGCGGTGCGCTGAAGACCGGAAAATGAGTTTATTTGGCAATAGTGTAATAAATCCCACATATTGTGTGAGGTATCATCTTGAGCCGTCACGGATTCAGGTTGGAATTTCATGGTGATTCCGGCAAACAAATTCCGGCCTTTTTTTGGTGATCGGCAGGTTTTGCCCGGCGGTAACTGGCTGCCGGCTGTTTGAATACTTGAAAGGGCGGTTAGAAGAATGTATCATTGGTAAGAAAAATGATACGGAAGTACTATGAAAGAGATGATTCCTGCCGGTTGACGAGCAGGCCGGAGCGTGGATGTTTACCTTGAAACAGGGGACGGCGGCATGACGGCAGCAACCGAAGCCGAATCTCCGGCTGTTGAGCAGGAGTGCTGGGCCAATCTCAATGTTTTGCTCGACAGTTGCGCCCGGGATTTTGCGGACCGGCCGGCCATCGGTATGGCCCTGGAGGAGCCGCTCTCGTATCGTGACTTTCATGCCCGCATCGCCACCCTTGCCGCCCGGTTGGCGGCGGAGGGTATCTCCCATGGCGACCGGGTGGCCTTTCTGGCGGAAAATTCGCAGAACTGGGGGGCGGCCTACTTCGCCGTTGTCCGCCTCGGCGCAGTTGCGGTTCCTATTTTGCCGGACCTGCCTGAAGCGGATGTTCACCATATTCTGGGCGAGATGAAGTGCCTTTTTATCTTCACCTCCCAGCGGCAGATCGAGAAGGTCTATGACCTGAAGGAACAACTGCCAAAAATTGTAACTCTCGACGATTACCGGGAAGACAGCGGGGTGGTTGACGTCCAGCCCTTTGCCGATTTTCTGCAGGAGGCGGAGGCCCGGTTTGGCGAACAGTATCGTGCGGGCCAACTTGTGTTCCCTGAGGTCGGAGGGCACGACCTGGCTTCCATCCTGTATACTTCCGGGACTTCCGGTTTTTCAAAGGCCGTCATGCTGACTCACGGCAACCTCTGTGCCAACGGCTATGCCGTCAGCAGGATCATGAATATCAAGCCGGGATCGACCTTCCTTTCCGTCCTGCCCGTTTCCCATACATATGAATTCACCGTGGGTTTCCTGCTGCCGCTGATCAAGGGGGGGCGGATCGTCTATACGGGAAAAACACCGACGCCGGCCGTCCTGCAAAGGATCTGCGCCGTAGAACGTCCTCATGCCATGCTGGTGGTGCCGCTGATCATGGAGAAGATCTACAAGAAGAAGGTGCTGCCGGCTATCGAGAAGAGCAAACTGCTCGGTTTCGCCTGTCGTTTCAAGCTGGGGCGCCGTTTGGTCTATCGCCGGATCGGCGCCAGACTGCTGGAATTCTTCGGCGGCCGCCTTGCAATCATGGGAATCGGCGGCGCCGCGCTGAATCCCGAGGTTGAGGCCTTTCTCCGGGAAGCCGGGTTTCCCTTTATCATCGGCTACGGCCTGACCGAAACGGCACCGCTCCTGGCCGCCGGTCCGCATGGTGATCCCGCTATTCCGCCGGGTTCCACCGGCATGGCGATTCCGGGCGTCGAACTGCGCCTGGCCGACCCCGACCCCGAGACCGGCATCGGCGAGATCATGGCCCGGGGACCGAACATCATGCAGGGGTACTGGAACGACGAGGAGGCAACCGCCGAGGCGTTTACCGCTGACGGCTGGCTGCACACCGGTGATATGGGCAGCATTGATTCCCGGGGCTACCTGTTTATCAAGGGCCGCTGCAAGTCGGTCATTGTCATGGCCAGCGGCGAGAATATCTATCCCGAGGCCATCGAGAACAAGCTGAACGCCTTTCCTTTTGTTGTCGAATCCGTGGTGCTGGAGAAGAGCGGCACGCTTGAGGCCTGGATCTATCCCGATTACGAGTTTATTGATGAGGAAACGGCGGGGCAGAACCGGCAGCAGCGACATCGGTATGTGGCCGGGCAGTTCGATCTCCTGCGCCGCGAGGTCAATAAACAGTTGTCCGTGAATGCGAGACTCTCCCGTATTGTTGAGCGCCGGGAACCATTTGTCAAGACCGCCACTCATAAGATCAAGAGGTACCTCTATTCGGCGGATACCAGGGATCTTTGACGGTTCATGGCACCTGGTCCGTTATCGGGCGCCCCGCAGGGCGGCGTGGTGCAGACCAGAACATGCGCTTATTCGGAGATAATGCAATAAATTTCACTCATTGCATAAGGTATCACCGCAAGCCGTCACGGATTTAGGTGGTATTAACCAAGCAGCATGGACTGGGCAAAACTGATGATCGGCAGGATGATTTTCGAAATGATACCGGTGTAAAACAGCACCAGCAGCAGGATGAAACCAACGGGCTCCAGTTTTTCATAGGTTCTCGCCATCTCCGGGGGCAGGACCCCCATCAGGACCTTGGAGCCGTCAAGGGGCGGAATGGGGAGGCAGTTGAAGACCGCCAGCATGATGTTGATCCAGACGCTGGCGATCAGCATATTGGCAACAGGGCCGAGAATATACATGGGCAGGATGTGAACCGTGAGTAGCAGCAGTTTGACCAGAACGGCGCTGGCCACGGCCAGCAGGACATTGGCGGCCGGCCCGGCCAGGGCGACCAGCAGCATGCCTTTGCGCGGGTCCTTGAAGTACATGGGGTTGACCGGCACCGGCTTGGCCCAGCCTATTTTCATGATAATAAAGGCAATAACGCCCAGCGGGTCTAGATGCTTGAGGGGGTTCATGGTCAAGCGGCCTTGGTTTTTGGCCGTGGGGTCGCCAAGGTTCCAGGCCACATAGCCGTGGGCCAGTTCATGGAAGGTGAGGGCAAAGAGAAAAGGCGGCGCCAGGATAATAAACTGTTGGATAAAATTATTCAGATTCATATTTTTCTATTTCTATTTGATTGTTTTCTGGTACTTGTTCGGCCGCCTCAAGCTTCGGGCGATCGGGCCGCCTTGCATCTGCACCGTTCTCTAACGCTCACGGATCCCGCAACTGTCCCCAATTTGGGCGGCAATTAATTTTTCCGCAAGCCCTTAGGACGCCCGGCGTCTTGCAGGGGATACTTATCGCGGATGAGTTGCAGCGCCTCTTTGCGGCTGCCGATCCGCCCGTTGAGCTGGGCCTCGATGACACTATTGAGCATGGTCCGGAAGAGAGGCCCGGGCTTGTAGCCTGCCTGTTGCAGGTCCTGGCCGTTGATCAGGGCCTGCTCTCCACGCAGGCGCGTTACGAAATGTGACACCGCCTTCTGGATGTGTTTTTTCCGGGCTATGGCCATCAGGTAGAGAAGACCCTCGTTGCTCAGGTCCTGCAATAGCCAGTAGGTCTCGCTTGGTTTCATATGCGGCCGGTTGAGCATGTCCTTGGCGATTTTATCCGCTGCGGCTTTTTGCCTGACCAGGGACTTCTCCAATTTTTCAGACAGTTCGAATCGTTTGCAGAAATTGGTCACCTCAACGGTGCGAGACCTGCTCATGATGCCCAGCAGGTACACTATCCATGGTTCCAGGTTTTCATCCAGGTAGAGCAGTTTGAACCAGGTGATAGCCTTGTCGGCCTGGGTGAGGATGTGGCTAAAACGCCGGTCGATTTTTATATTGGGCCGCAGGTCCGGCCAGAGGAAGCGAAAAAGGTCAAAACCGGCCATGCGGCGCAGTGCCGGTAGCGGGTGGTCTTCCGAGAGAATCATTTTCAACTCGCCGAAAAAACGCGGGGCAAAGAAGCGTTCAAACAGGTTCATCCGTACCGCATTCTTTATGAGTTTTTCCGTATGCTTGGTGATCTGGAATTCGAGGCGCTGTTCAAAGCGTATGGCCCGCAGGATGCGGGTTGGGTCCTCGACAAAGCTCAGGTTGTGCAGGACGTTGATGCGCTGCCTCTTCAAGTCGTTCTGGCTGTTAAAGAAATCAACCAGGGTGCCGAATCGCTCCGGATTGAGGTGGATGGCCATGGCATTGATGGTGAAATCCCGCCGGTACAGGTCAAGCTTGATCGATGAGAGTTCCACTGTGGGGATGGCCGCCGGATACTCGTAATATTCCAGGCGGGCCGTGGCCACGTCAAGGCGCAGGCCGCCGGGCATGATGACCGTGGCCGTGCCGAATTTTTCGTGGGTTCTGACCGCGGCACCCTGTTGTTTCGCCAGCTCCTTGGCAAAATGAATCCCGTCGCCTTCAATGACGATATCCAGATCGAAATTTTTTATATGCAGCAGCAGGTCCCTGACAAAACCGCCGACGATGTAGGCGCTGTAGTGCAGCTCTTGCGCCACGGACCCTATTGTCTGCAGCAGGAGCATCATGTCACGGTTCAAGCGCTCGGCCAGGAGATTGGCCAGATTGCGGGTCTGCATGGTCGAGGGCTGCTCGTCTTCATGCAGCAGATTTTTGGGGAGATGGGCCGGATCGTTGACCAGGATATTGAGCAGATCAGTGCGGGTAATGACGCCCTGGAGCCGGTCGTGTTCGACCACCGGAATGAGCCGCTGCCGGTTGCCGATAATCAGCTCCTGCAGATCGGCCAGGGTCGCGGTGGGGGGCAGGGTAGCGATTTCCGTGGTCATGTATTCTCCGACCGGCAGGTGTCCGAGCTTGAGAAAAATGGCCTTTTCCACCACCCGCCTTGATATCATTCCGAGAACGGTTGCGGGCTCGTCGGTTTCGGTGTTCTCTTCTTTTGTCGAGACCACGGGCAGCACGGTAATGTTGTAGCGGGTCAGAAGATTGTTGGCCTCCTGGATCGAGACCTCCGGCGTGACGGTGATGACCGGTGAGGACATGATCTGCCCGGCAATAGCGCGGGGCCGTACATATTGATGCAAGAGATGAACCAGTTTTTCTTCCGCCTCGAAAAGCGTCATGTCCTTGATCGTCGCCGCCGCTGCCGAGGCATGGCCACCGCCGCCGAAATCACGGGCGATCATTCCCGCGTTCACCTCCGGAATGCGGCTGCGGGCAATGAGGAAGATTCGGTCACCCATACAGGTAAGGCCAAAGAGGACATCCAGGTTTTTCATGATCATCAGCCGATGCAGAATAACCGCGAAGTTGTCCACATATTCAGGCAGAGTCAGTTTGGCGATGACGATTTCGATGGATTGAATGGTATAGGTCGTCGCATTTTTGAGCAGGTTGCCGAGCAGTCCCACCTGCCTTGGCGACAGGTCATAGGAGACGAATTGAGTGACGATATCCAGCTTGGCCCCTTGCTCAAGGAGCCAGGCCGTGGCCCGCAGGTCTGCGCCCGTGGTGGTGGTGTGGAGAAAAGAACCGGTATCCTCGTAAATACCTAGGGCCATCAGAGTCGCCTCGTCGGGGGTGAGCGTAATTCCCTGTTCCCTGAAGAGGCGGGTGAAGATGGTGGTAGTGGAACCAACCGCCTCAACGACCTCCCGACATCCCTTCATATCACTGGACGAATGGGGATGATGGTCAAAGAGGTGGATTTCAATGCCCGGATTGCACAGGCATTCCTGCAGGCGGCCGATCCGGCTTGACTGCCTGGTGTCCACCACGATCAGCCGGCTGACCTGTTGCAGGTCGATTTGTTTCAGGCGTTTAAAGGTATAAATATTCCTGAATTCCTGGGCGAGAAAGTCACGCACACTTTTTTCCTGAGAACCGGCAAAGACAAGTTCGGCGTTGGGATAGAGTTTTCTGGCGGCGACCATAGAGGCCAAGCCGTCGAAGTCGGCATTAATATGTGTGGTGATAATCTCCATCCGCCCGAGTATACTCTACTTGCCGCCCAGAACAAAGCTAATCGCTTACTGTTTTGAGATATGTGAAACCGTATAGTTTACATACTCTGTGATGGATTACGAATCGAAGCGGCGGCGCTACAGACGGCGGTGTCGAGACGGGCCGGGTTCGTAGTGGCTTGCTGGAAAGGATTATTTTCAGTAAAATTTTATTATTATTTAATATATAACTAACAAAGACAGGATGGGATTGACCTCATGACAGAAAGGAGTTGCAGTGCTTGGTTTTCTGGATGAAGTTCTGGCCTCCCTTAAGGTGAGAATCCTGGGGGGGATCTTTCTTATATTTTTTCTGGCCATGGGCATGGTCCTCTACGGCGTCTGGACATATCAGCGGAGTAAACTGATAGAAATAACGAGTCGGCATGCCGTGCAGATCGGGCTGGTCATTGAGGCCGGGCTACGTTCATCCATGCTGCTCAACAACCGAAAGGCGAGCATGAAGACCATCCTGAACATGCTTCGCGGTAAAAATTTCTTGCGGATCAGCGTGTTGAACAAAAACGGCGAGATAGTCATGACCAGTAATCCGTCTCTTCTCGGAAAGGTGATCAATAAAAATGAAGCGCCCGCCTGTCTGGTCTGTCATGACCATGGGACGACGAAAGATAAAACAATCGCCATTATTGATAACGGCGGGAATCCGTTTATCCGAACGATTACCGCTATTAAGGGGGAGCAGGCCTGTTATCGCTGCCATTCCGCAGGGCAGAAGGTGATCGGGATTCTGCTGATTGATTCCTCTCTTAAAAAAACTACTGCCATGCTCAACGAACTGGCCATGCGTATAGCCCTGACCGGGATATTCGCCTTTCTGGTCGGTATTTTTTTTCTTAATTTTATTGTTACCCGTTTTTTCACCAGGCCTTTGGCGGCCCTGCAGGCCGGCTTTGAAAAAGTCGGTCGCGGGGACTTTGCCTGCTGGGTCGAGGTCAAGGGCGGCGGTGAAATTTCACACATGGCCGATGCCTTTAATATCATGAGCAGGGCTATCGGCAGGTATGTCGATGAAGTCCGGGCGAGGCGAAATGAGGTGGCCTCCCATTACGCAATCGTGCAGAGTTTGAGCCAGACCATTGAAAAGAAGAAACTTAAAGATATTGTGCTTGACCTCCTCTGCAAGATTCTCCAGGCGGATTGCGCCGACTTCGCTCTCGCCATGGAAAAGGAGAAATATGCCTTTGAAATAGTCAGTTTGAAAAAAGGTGATAAAAGACATTATCACACCTATTTTAGAATGGATTCCGCAACCTGTCTGGTCGGTTCAGTAACCAGAGATGACCTTTCCGGCTTGCTGAATGAAAGGTATACCACTCCGGTTTATGCTGATGACGGTTCCCGGCTTCTCATCCCGATTCAGCAGAAAAGTATGCATTTCGGTCTGATCAGTATTGTGAAACCCGTGGGGGAAACCTTTACTCCCGCTGAAAGAAAAATTATTCCGGTCCTGGTGCATCATATAACCATTTCCTTTGCCAATGCGGAACTCTATGACCTGGCCATCACCGATGGCCTGACCGCATTGTATACGAAGCGGTATTTTATGTGCCAGATCAATAACTTTATGGAAAATTTTCATAGTACCGGACGGGGCTTTTGCGTGCTGATCCTTGACCTCGACTTTTTCAAGGAAGTGAACGATACCTATGGTCATCCCGTCGGTGACGAGGTCCTTGTCCGCGTTGCCGAACTGGTTCGTTCAAATATCAGGCATGGTGACATTCCCTGCCGCTACGGCGGGGAGGAATTCATTGTCCTGCTCAAGGGAGATAATCTTACGGCGGCCGTTAAAATCGCCGAAAGAATACGAAGGTGCATGGAGGATTTTACCTTTGAACTATCTGGAACCTCATCTTTCAAGAGAACTCTCAGCGCCGGGGTGGCGTGTTTTCCGTTGCATTTCAGCACGGCGGATGAAATTATTGCCGCCGCGGATACCGCCTTATACCAAGCCAAACGTGACGGGCGTAACCAGGTGAAGGTCTACCCCAGCAGGTCGTAAGCCGGTGAGCGGGCGTTTGAAGGCGGCCGGAGGGCTGTTTTCTGCTGTTCGCTTAACCATACATAATTATTCTTATGCAGGAACACACAATGATTCAGAGCTTGGTCTCCCAGACGTGGCTGCAATTCGGCCTGGTGGTCGTGTCCGGTTTTCTGACCGGATTGGAACTCCGGGGCTATCTTAATCAGCGCAGCAGGGAAGATCCGGAAAAACAATCATTCAGTTTCGGCACCAGCCGTACTTACACCTTCATCGCTATTCTGGGCTATGTTTTTGCCGCGCTTGACCCCACCCTGAGAATTTACCTGGTCGGCCTGGCCGGCCTGCTGCTCTTTTTCGCCCTTTTTTATTATCACAAACTGCAGCACAAGCGGTCGGGCGCACTGCAACCGCTTATCGGCCTGTTGGTCTACAGTTACGGCCCGGCCGCGCTTCTGAAGTCGCCATGGTTTCTTATTCTGCTCTTCGTCTCCGTGGTTTTTATTCTCAATGCCCGGCCTTTGGCCCACTGGTTCATTGACAGGATCGCCCCCCACGAGATGTTGACTCTGGCAAAATTTTTGCTCATTGCCGGCGTCATTCTGCCCCTGCTTCCCCGGGAAATCGTGGTCAGCTTTATCCCGGCCTCGCCCTTCAAGATCGGCGTGGGGGTTATCGTGATTTCAGCCATTTCCTATGTCGCTTATATTCTTAAAAAATATTTCCTCAAACGTCATGGCTACCTGATTACCGGTCTGCTCGGCGGGCTTTATTCCAGTACCGCGACAACCGTGGTCCTGGCCAAGAAAACCCGCGGGATGAGCCGGCCCAGCCATGCTCTCAGCGCCGGCATGATCGCCGCCTCCGGGGTGATGTATCTCCGGCTCCTGCTGCTGGTGCTCTTCATCAACGTCTCCCTGCTGCGTCTCTCTCTCCTGCCGCTGCTGTCGCTCGGTCTGCTCACCCTGGTTTTTGCCTGGCTGGTTGACCATAAGGGGAGGGTTTCGGCGGCGGATTCCTCGGAAGTTGCGGACAGCAATCCTCTGGAATTGGGGACGGCCTTCCTGTTTGCCTTTCTCTTCGTGGCCATCATGATTATCACGAAACAGGTTATTCTCCATTTTGGTAAAAGCGGCCTGGCCCTGCTGTCTTTCGTGGTCGGCTTTACCGACATTGATCCCTTTATCCTCTCCGTACTTGGCGGCCATTTTCCGAATATCAGTATACAGGAGCTGACCGGCGCCATTCTTATTGCCGCCGGCAGTAACAATATCCTGAAGGCCGGATATACCGCCATCTTCGGCAAGCATGCCGTGGTCAGGTGCGTTGTCGTCTATCTGGTTCTGCTCGGCCTGGTTTCCATCGGCTGGGGATTTTTCGTTTCCGGCACGTTTTTGTTCTGAGTATTTCTTGCCGGTAGCGTCTTGCGGGCTTTGGGCGCGAAAATATGCCGCTGCCGGACATTCATGTCAGTAGAGTTTCCGAAAAGCCGAGGCCTTGATTACTGCGACTATCTCGGCCCCTTCCCGGATACCAAGCTCGCGCACGGATTCCGGCACTATCTGGGAGACCAGGCGGCCACCGTTGCAGGTCAGCTCCACCCCGATTCTGTTGCCGTCGCCGAAAATTGAGCTGACCCGGCAGGCCAGGATGTTGCGGGCGCTGGTGGCTTCGGGATGGCCCTTGAAGAGGGTGATATCCTTGGAACCCAGCTCAAAAAGATTGTCGCCGGCCAGGCCCGGTTCGGTCAGGATCAGTTCCGTCTCCCCCCAGCGGTAGCGCCACAGGTCGCCATGGGGACGCGGCTCAACCAGGGTCAGCAGGTTGGCGTAACCGCGGCTGCCGGTGACCAGGTGCCGGCGCGCCAGGTGCTCGGCCGGCAGGCGTTGTTGCAGGCTGCCTTTGTCGAATACCAGGACCTCGTCGGTCATCAGCTGCATCTCCTGGAGGGAATGACTGATGAAGAGCAGCGGCATGTCGAATTCGCTGAAGACCTTTTTGAGATAAGGGATGATCTGATATTTCAGGTCCTGGTCCAGGCCGGTCAGGGGCTCGTCCATCAGGATGAGGCGCGGGCAGGCCAGCACGGTGCGCCCCAGGGCCACCCGCTGCTGCTCGCCGCCGGAAAGGCTGCCGATCCTGCGCTCCAGGAGGCTGCCCAGGTTGAGGACCTCGATCAGGGCCGCGGGCGCGATCCGGCGCTCGGCCGCCGCCGTACGCTGCCAGCCGTAGAGCAGATTGCGCTGGACGTTCATGTGCGGGAAAAGGTGGGCGTGCTGAAAAACCACGCCGATGCGGCGCTCCTCGGGCGGCAGGTTGATGCCCCGGGCATCGTCGAAAAGCGGCCGCCCGGCCAGGATGATCCTGCCTCGGTCCGGCTTGAGGAGGCCGGCCAGCATGTGCACGAGGGTCGATTTGCCGCTGCCGGAAGGCCCGAAGATGCCGCAATGGTTTCCGCTCAGGTTGAATTCGGCCTCTATCCGGAAGGTGCCGAATTCTTTGCGCACCGACACCTCGAGATTCACCGGCCCGGTTCCTGGCGTAATTTCCGGGACGCGGCTTCATTCACCAGCAGCACCGCAAAGGAGAGGGCGATGGAGACCAGGCAGAGGGAAAGGGCCATGCTGTCGCCGCCCGGGGTGTTGGTATAGTCGTAGATCGCCAGCGGAATAGTCTGGGTGACCCCGGGGATATCACCGGCCAGGATGATGGTGGCGCCGAATTCGCCGAGGCTCCTGGCAAACATCAGGGTCATGCCGGCGAGTATCGCCCGTCCGGAAAGGGGCAGGATGATAGTGAACAGGGTATCCCACCAGCGCGCGCCAAGCGTTCGCGAGGCCTGGAGATAGTGTTCGTCGATGTTTTCCATGCCGATGCGGATGGAGCGCACCAGCAGGGGGAAACCGATGACCGACGAGGCAATGATCGCGGCGAAGATGGTGAAGATGATCCTGATATGCATCGCCTGCAGCATCTGCCCCAGCCAGCTCGACCGCCCGAGCAGCAGCAGCAGCAGATAGCCGACCACTACCGGCGGCAGCACCAGCGGCAGGTTGATCAGTCCCTCGAAAAAGGCCTTGCCCGGCAGCCGGACAAAGACCATGCAAT